>Ga0209541_10000493_pt1 | contig 77445 bp, 75 predicted proteins | sample RifCSPlowO2_01_FD_184027 | JGI IMG/M metagenome (GOLD analysis project Ga0209541, IMG submission 184027) | Groundwater microbial communities from Rifle, Colorado - Rifle CSP2_plank lowO2_0.1 (SPAdes) (version 2) | ecosystem: Environmental > Aquatic > Deep subsurface > Groundwater | place...
TAATTGAAAAAGAGGTATATTTATAAAACTTTCTTAAAATAACTACTATAAAATAGTTAAGAAAAATATAGTACGCAAAATAAATTATTTTTTAGAATCAACAATCAAAAAAAAACTTTTCTATCATAATCTCGTTAAACGCACTCACCTCTCTTATTGATAATGGTTATCAATAAGCACACCTCAAATACCCCCTCAAAAAATAATTTTCATAAACTTCATCCAAAATACCCTTTCAACATCTGTGCCAACGAACTAAAAAATCCTTTCTCAACCACTTTCCCTTTCTGTTCTTTAATCACATTGCAAATAGTCTCATCCGTAACCAACGGCGTAAACATAAACTTCTTCACCACAAACTCATGCCCATTTAAATCACTTGGTTTCATTCCTTTATACTGCCAAAAATTAATATGCACTCGTTCACCCCCAGGCACAAAATTATTTTCTCCTGTATACTCCCACGTCTGCACAACTTTCCCCTCCTGCACCATCTCAAACACCACTCGCGCAGGCTCCCAAATAATTCGTTGCACAACTCCACTTCCAGAATTCAACGTAAACCGTTTCATATTCCCCGTAACATCAAACGGCTGCACGACATCCTGCGCATTCTCAACCGTCTCCCCACTCCATCTAGAAAACTCCACATCAATCTCATGCGTATCATCTTCATACAAAAACACCGCCCCTACTAAATTTTTATCAACAAGCGTAACATCACTTCCTATCTCAAACGAATAAGTGCCATACCCCAGCGACGTCGGCAGCCACACCTCTGAAGAATACCACTTTCCATCTCTCAACATAACCGTTAAATGCAATCCGTTGGAATCCACATACACTGCATCCGTATTCGCATCCCAACTATTTGGTCCTGGCCCCTCATACCCGCTCTTCACATTCCATGTATAGCTGGAAAATTCAATCATCTTTTCCGCAAATGCACTTCCCACTAACAGCAAGCCCAAAAGAACATAAATCAACAGTAATCTTCGCAACATCCCTCTATAGTTACCCCAAAACTATATAAACCTTAACTTCCCCCCTACTCATTACATGAAAACCATCTGGGAAATCACCCAAGAAACAAAAACACTCCCCGCACTCCACAACCCTTTATTCATCGAAGGTCTTCCCGGCATTGGCAACGTTGGAAAAATAGCAACCGACTACTTGGTAGAAGAATTTAAAGCGGTTAAATTATATTCATTTTTCTCCTACAAATTTCCTCACTCCGTTTTTGTCAACGAACAAAACTTAGTTGAAATGCCCGTACTCGAAATCTATTACAAAAAATTCAACAACCCTAAAAAAAGAGACCTCTTATTATTAGTTGGCGACATCCAACCAATTGATGAAGAAAGTTGCTACACATTTTGCGAAGAAATAATAAAGATTGCCAAACACTTCAAATGCTCCGAAATTATCACAACGGGCGGCATCGGCCTGCAGCACATCCCTGCAAAACCAAAAATATTCTGCACCGCCAATAACGATAAAATTCTCAAAGACTATCTCAAAAAAGACATGCTTGTCGAAAAAGAAATATTTGGTATCGTTGGCCCAATCGTTGGCGTTTCCGGCATTCTTCTTGGCCTCGGCAAAAAACGTGATATATCCGGCGTTGCCTTACTTGCTGAAACCTTCGGTCATCCTATGTTTCTTGGCATCAAAGGCGCCAAAGAAATTTTACGCGTAATCGATACTAAATTCAAATACAACATTGACTTAAAAAAAATGAGCAAAGAAATCACTCAAGTCGAAAAAGAGATCATGAAAAAAACCACTGAATGGGCCTCTGAAATCTCTCATTCTACTCCTGCTGGCGCTCAAGCTAAAAAACAAGAAGTAAATTATATAGGGTAATATAGTTCTCCAAGTGGATTTTCCGGTTGGACGCCTATATTTTTCAATTGAATATATTCAACTAAAAAAAAGTAAACAGGTGGCCGCCATGATAAAAACAAAAAAAATCTCTTCAAAACTAACGTTAAACGCACTCTTTCTTATACTAACACTTCTAAGCATCATCTCTTTAACTCTTGCCGAAGAAACACTTCCCCCCTCTTCTCCTCCACCCGTAACACAAACCGCGTTCCAACAAGACGAAAAAGAATTCCAAGACGCAACCCTCTCAACCTCTGCCGGCATAACCCCTGATAGCCCTTTATACTTCGTTGACACTTTTCTTGACAACTTTGCTGATGACGCAACCAATCGCGAAGAGAAAATCGCCGAAATCAAAGAAATGGCTCAAGCCGGTAAACTTGACCATGCCAAAATCTCCCTTGAGCACTACCAACAATTTGCCAAACGAACCGAACAAGACATCTCCCCGCAACAACAAGAACAAGCCCGTAAAAGTGCCGTTGCCATCTCTCGCACTCTTAAAGAAATCAAAAATGATATCCCCCAAGACCAACAGCAACAATTCGAACAAGAATTCGTGCAAGACATCTTAACCCAAGAAGAAAAAATCTCAACCGCCGCAAAAGTTGCCGATAAAATAAAAACATTGTGTGAAACCCTCTCAAAGCTCGACCCCCAGCAATACGCTCAAACCTGTAAAATCAAAGACGACGAACAAGCTCCAGACTGGCAGCGCAACTTAGATGACAAATTAACCCAAGAACAACAGCAAGAAGCCCGCGCTTTTTTCAAAACCATGTCCAATTGCATGCGTGACCCTGCAAATTGCAACTGTGACGACATTTCAATAAAACCATTCGCACAAAAATGTACCATAATCGCGCCACTCGCCGCTAAATGTGAACAAGGTGATAAATCTGCGTGTGATGCTATGGACAAAGACACTCAAAATATTGAAGACCTTCTTCCTCCACATCTACAAGCCATCATGAAAGAGGCTGAAAAAGAGTTTGGTGGTGCCCAAATGGAAAACCACATGCCTCCCGAATGTCAGAACGCAAACATCGATCCCAAAGATCCTAACGCCCGCGAACAATGTGAAACCATCATGTTCCAACAAAACGCGCCCAAAGAATGTCTCGACGCCGGTGTAAAAGACCACAAAGAATGTGGCAAAATCATGTTTAATCTCAAAGCCCCACCCGAATGTAAAGACGCCGGATTGACTGGCGAATCCCAACGTGACGCTCGCCAATGTGAAAAAATAATGCAAGAACTGCAAAATTCCCAACAACTCGAACGCCAAAATAATAATCCAGATCAAAACGGAAATTTCAATAACAATCGTGGTCCTCCTGATAGTGGTATGGGTCAAGCGTTTGGTAAAAACTGTAAAGACATCACCGACCAAACCGAAAAATTACAATGTCTTGAAGAATTCTACAACCAAGCACAATCGCAAAATAACAATTTCCAAAACAACTTCCAAAATAATTTCCCAAATGATCAACAGAACTTCGATCCCTCTCGCGCTCCTCCTGAGTGCCGTGACACAAAATCCCCTGACGAATGCCGTAAAATAATGGACCAAAAAAGTCAACAGTATCAGCAAGACAACGAAAATAACTATCGCAACGAAAACAAAGAATCTGGAAATAAAGAATATAACCCTAACTTCTACGGCAATGCCATCTATCCCTCACCCGACCAATACCAAAACCAACCTCCAAATCAATACCAAAATCAATACCCGCAACAACAATATCCCAAGCAATCACCCAATCAACCCTGCAACTGTGGTAATATGCAATGTAATTCCGGCTACCCTGCTTGTGACCCCGGCAGTTCCTCATGCTCCTGTCGTCAATTCGACAACCAACAACAACCCTCTCCTCCACCTCAACAACAACCATTACCTGAAGGACAGCAACCTTATCCTCAACCATACCCTCAACCCTATCCACAGCCACTTTACCCTGACAATCAACAATATCAACAACCTCAACCAGGAATGGAACAACCAAATATGATTCCACCACCAAATCAACAATTCCCCCCTCCTCCAGATGGGCAACAACCACCTCAACAACCGCCTTCACAAGAACAAAATTATCCTCCACCTCCTTCATCAACTGATTCCTCCTCCCAACCATCGTCCTCTTCATCTGAACTTTCACAACCTTCAGAATCCAAAGAAAGCACTTCCAGCTCTTCTGACAGCTCAGGTAGTAGTGGCAGCAGTAGTGAGAGCAGTAGCAGTAGTTCAGAATCAAGTTCCTCCTCAACAACATCCGAAAGCACCCCTCTCACCGGCAACGCCATCATTGATAATAAATTTCTAAAATATTATTGGAAGAAATGATTAATTAGCCTCAATTTTCCATTCATTTCCAATGAACAAAAATGAGTTATTTTGTGCATTCGCAATGAAAACATTTATAAATCGGTTCCCCTTTTTCACTCATAATGTTATCAGAAGAAGAAATAAAAGAAATACTTGTAAGACAAAGAGAAACAATTCTAAACAAGAAATATGGGATAGAAAGAACCGTTTTAACTCAAATAGAATCAAAGATGAAGTTGCCTCACATTGTGGTATTAACCGGTTTGAGAAGAAGCGGTAAATCTACATTATTAAGACAGTTAATACAAAAACAGTATCATGATAAAGATTTTTATTACCTCAACTTTGAAGATGAAAGACTGTTTAATTTTCCTGCCAGTGAATTTAATCGGCTGTATGAAGGATTAGTAAGCTTATACGGGAAAAAGAAAACTTTCTTTCTCGATGAGATTCAAAACGTAACCAATTTTGAAACATTTGTAAGAAGATTTTATGAAGAAGGATTTAAATTTTATATAACCGGTTCCAGTGCCACGCTATTAAGCAGAGAGTTAGGAACAAAACTTACTGGAAGACATGTCGATATTATTGTCCGGCCATTCTCATTTCCTGAATTTCTAAAATTAAAAGAAGTAAAAATTAGCAAAGAAGCCATGTACAACACAGAGACCAAAGTAGAGATAAAAAAGTCATTTGAAGAATATTTAATCAAAGGGGGCATGCCAGAATATTTGAAGTATAATGATCCAGAGCTGTTAACAAGAGTGTATGAAGACACCATAATTAAAGATATCGCCGTAAGATACAAAGTAAAAAATATTGTAGTGTTAAAACAGCTCTATTCCTACTTAATATATAATTTTTCTAATAAATTCAGTTACAACTCTCTTAAGAATTTTATTCCCCTAAACAGTGTTAACACTTTTAAAAAGTTTATCTCCTATCTTGAAGAGACTTATTTTGCCAAAACCATCCATCAATTTGATTATTCATTAAAAAAACAGATCATAAATGATAAGAAATTTTATGTGTTAGATAATGGATTCATTGGAATTCTTTCCAAAAAGATAACAAAAGATAATGGCTGGTTATTGGAGAATTTAGTATTCAATTATTTGAATAGAGAGTACGATGTTTTTTATTATTCCGGTAAAAAAGAATGTGATTTTCTCACAGTTAAAAATAAAGAAATAAAACAAGCAATCCAAGTCTGTTATGAATTAAATCAAGAAAATAAACAACGAGAAATTGCCGGATTAACTGAAGCTATTGCTAAATTCAAACTTAAAGAAGGACTACTTTTAACCAATAGCCAGGAAGAAGAAATGAAATTAGATGGAAAAAAGATAATCATTAAACCGGTTTGGAAATGGTTGCTTGAAGAAAAGAGCTTATGACCGTTAAACGCACTCAATTACCCTAAAAAAGAGTGCATATAACATTTTCAACAATTTTCCAAAAATATATATACCCTCTCATCCAACCACACCATCATGTGTTACAGCAAAGAAGTCCAACTTCTAACCGCAAGTATCATTCTCCTCTCCTGTCTCTTCTATTACGTATACTTCAAACTCAAATTCTCTCAATATAATAAAAAACCTTGGCTCATCCCTTTCCTCAACCACACCGTTCTTGCCTTCGTTCTCATTGGCATCCATCAACTCTTTGAATTCCTCACTCTTGTTACCGGCAATCAAGTTATCTACAAACTCGGCCTGCTCTCCTCAATTAGCGTCATGTACTTCGCGTTACGCTCATTTGAAATCTTAACCAATAAAAAAATCTACAGTAAGCTCTCTCTAATTCTCATCGCGGCCGTCACCATTCATCTTTTCCTCGTTCCTCTTTCCTTCGCCGAAAAATTCTTCTACGTCCAACATCAATCCACGTTTTTCTGGGGTGCCGCCTGGCTTGTCCTCTTCACCTATTGGCATATCTGCGCCTGGCAGCAACGTAAAGAATTAAAAGACGACAATTCCAAAAAAATGATTACCATCTACCTTCTCGCCGGAACAGACATCGCCTTCATTCTTAGTGTCATCTACTCCGTTTTCGGCTCATTGTATTTTGGCGTCAATTACTGCTATGACAGCCCCTCCATCTGGTGCACATTCATGGTCATCCAAGCCTTATTTGTACCACTCTTTCTCTCATCATTACCCAATTTATTCAATCGCCCCAAATCCCCAAGCACTCTTACCCTAAAACAACTCCTCGTCTATCTTATCATCTCTCTTCTCATCGTTACCCTCATCGCCCTAACCCTCCCACTGTTTGATTGCTTCACTTGGAAATTTGTCTTTCCGTAATCTCTTCTTTCACTTATCAAATTCTTCAAATATCCCCTTTTTTCTCGTCGCCAATCAACACAAACTTTATAAACCATTCAACTATCCTTAGCCTATGTACCAAAAGAGGCGACAGAGATGTACTATTAGTCCTATTTCTAATACCTTATTCACCTCCAAATCCCTCTCTCATCCCCCAAAAAGTAAAAAAGCCCAAGTCACAATCTTCATCATCATCGGCATCGTCATGCTCTTAGCCGTCGCGTTAGTCCTCCTCCTGCAAAAACAAATCGTTTCATTCAAAGTCGACGAACTTATTCCAACAGAAAAAGGTAAAGTCGAAACCTACATCACCTCCTGCATCCAAGACGCCGGCGAACAAGCCCTTTTCCTCATCGGCACTCAAAGCGGTTACATCAACGTGCCCCAAGACATCCAAACCGACGCCTCCCAACATCTCCGTCTTTCTCCTATGAACGTTCTTCCCTACTGGGCGTATGGCCAAAACGTCAGAATCCCCCCGTTAAGCGCAATCAAACAAGAGCTCGACCAATATATCGAACAACACACCAAATCCTGCTTACTCGACTTACAGCCGTTCCAAGACACCTATAACATCGTTGAAAAATCACCAATTAAAGCTGATACCAATATCGCCGATGGCAAAGTTATCTTCAACGTTAATTGGAATGTTGAATTACAAACCAAAGGCGGCGAGAAAGTCGCTGAAGTGATTGAACATACCGCCGAATCACCTGCAAAACTCAAACGCCTGCACGAAACCGCCTCACGTATCATCGACTCTGAAATGTCCTCATTAAAAATCGAAGACCTCACCCAAGATTTGATTGCGTTAGAACATCCAAACGTTCCCGTCACCGGTATCGAATTAAGTTGTAAAAAGAAAACTTGGAATCCTAAAACCGTCGAATCAGAATTAAAAAAATTAATCCACATCAATCTCAAAGAGTTACGTATCCAAGGTACCAACTACGTTGCGTTCCCTGAAGAATTATCCTACTACCAAAATCATTACATCTGGAACATCGGTGAAGAATTCAACCAGCCAAAAATTTCCACTACATTCAACTACGACGAAAATTACCCTTTCATCTTCGCCGTCACCCCAATTGCTGGTGGCAAAATGCAAAGTTCTCAATTCGGTGGCAGCGACGTTCTCTCTTTGCTCTGCATCCAACAATGGAAATTCACCTATGACGTCTCCTATCCCGTACAAGTACGCTTAACCGACGATACCAATTACAACTTTCAGATGGCCTTCACCGTCCATCTTATCCGTAACATCCCTAATCGCGGCGCCGAAATCACCGCAAGACAACCCATATACATCGACACCACAAACGATGAAGCATTCTGTACTCATCGCACCATTCCTATGAGCATAAAAACCTATGAACTTGTGGAAAATGATTTGGGCGTCTACACCCGTGATCCTCTCGAAGACGTCGACATCACCTACACTTGCTTGCGCTACAAATGTGACATCGGCAAAACTCAATATGACTCCTCAAAAAACCAAGTCGGCTTTACCACAAATTACCCCTACTGCCCCGGTGGCATTTTACGCGCAACAAAACCAAATTATAAAGAAAGCTGGATTCAAGTTCCAACCATAGCAGGTAAAGAACATGAACTAAACCTCGTTCCTTTACTCTCTCTCCCATTAAAAAACATCAACATCATCAAACACGAACTATTAGACAAAGATCAAATCGGATCAGCTGAACCGCTCGGCAAAAAAGAAACTGCATTAATTAAAATATCATACACAAAACCTGTAGAAAATATAACTGCAACCTCTCCTACCTCAATCACCTCTTCCCTCCCTCAATCACCATCCTCTTCATCCGTCCAATCCTCCTCTGCATCTGCGTCTGGACCACTCCACAAACTTGACCTCATTAAAACCGGCACACCAGATGAACTGCTCGAACAAGAACAACCTCTCACACTCCTCGCCAAAGCCGATTTCACCTACGACATTGAAATACAATTATTCAGCGACGAACAATTTGTCGGCGGCTACAAAGGCAAATGGCTCGCCTCCTGGGATCAATTAGCATCATCCACCTCGCCGCAAATCACCTTCCACGTAGGCACAAAACCAAAAGCAACTGAAGAAGAATTATACACCCTCCTCTTATCATTAGAACAACAAACTCAAAACATACCTAAACCAGAGATAAAATAAAATAACAGACAAACAACAAATACTCTTATTGATAATCATTATCAATAAGAGAGGTGAGTGCATGTAACAAATAATGATTGCATATAACAAAAAGAAATATCCTAAATATAAAAACATAACATGACCAAAAATCAAATTAATCAATCTGTACTCAAACTCTTAACCATAGTCACAATACTCCTCTTCCTCAATCTCCCTCTCATTTCCGCATTAGAAATCTCAAGTGTCCAAGCCCAAGACATCGAATCAACTTCTGCTACAATCACCTGGAAAACCGACGAACCTGCCGACTCTTTCACCTCATTTGGAAAAGAGAAGACTTCGCTGCAAAAAATAGGTGATGCCGCGCAAGTTAAAACTCACGCTATTCCACTTGAAAACCTCAACCCCAATACTGAATACGTCTACAAAGTCGAAAGTAATAACATTGTTGATGACAACAAAGGAAATTTATACACATTTAAAACACCAATCCCCGACACAACACCTCCTATTTTAAACGTCACCGCCCCCCTCGCCATCTCCGGCACAACCATCGACATTTCAGGTACAACCGAACTAAACACCCAACTCACGTTATTTCTCAACAGCAAAGAAATTTCTTCCAAAAAAGCCGTACAAAGTATCAAAAACGATCAATCCCCTGTTCCTACAACTGTCCCTTTCACATTTCTCGACGTCACTCTTGTTGCCAACCAACCAAATAAACTCAAAATCGAAGCCGTTGATAAAGCCGGCAACAAAGCTGCTTGGGAACAAACAATCACAACCGATAATAAAAAACCAGAAATCACTTTAAAACCAATTCCTGCGTTAAGCGCAATCAATACCATCACTCTTGAGGCAACCATCTCCGAAGAAAGTGCGTATGAACTCATTCTCAACAACAAATCAGTTGCAAAAAACAAAGGCACATCTATCTCCCAGCAGCTCACATTAAAAGAAGGCACAAACCACATCGAAATCACTGCCACCGACAACGCCGGTTTAATTGCCACAAAAACTGCAAGCATTACCTACGACAGCAAAAACCCTTTTGTCAAATTCTCAATTGAAAAAGGCACTAATTATTACGAAGGCACAGGTAAAGCCATCTCCAACATCCACGGCACCACCAAACCTGGCGCCACCGTCTACTTATTCATCTACGCACCTACAAATTATGAGTTCCCAGTTCCCTTCGATAAAGCCTGGGCAAAAGTTATTGCCAATGATAAAGGCGAATTTACATTTTCCAACGTTGATTTTGCCAGCCAAAAAATCGATTTATTTGCGTTAGAACCAACACAAGTCGCCCCCGGTTTAGAAAAAGTGACCATCGCCCCTGTAGATGTAGAATCTACAAAATTACAGACTATGAAATATATTTACATCATCGCAGAAGATCAACTTGGTAGACGCAGCGACCCTCGCTCCGGTTCAACCACAATTTCGCTCAACAAATGTTCTTCCATCAGCAACGACTTATCAATCATCTCTCTCCCCCAATTCCAAGCCCCTCTGCGAATCAATCCTTCTAGTTTAGATCAAGGCCGTGAAACAATTCAAGCCGTCTTTAAAATAAATTATTTAGGTTCAGGTCTAACTCCTGCCACAACTACCACAACAGCACCTGAACTTCCTTTTCAAATCAACAACGTCGAATTCGAAAAAGCCTGTACCCCTGGCATGATGAAAGATCCCCAATTCAAAACCGCCTGTAATTTATTGCCTGCAAATACCAGACAAAAAGTACCAAACGCCGATAAAACCTCCTGGTACATTTCATTTCCACTGCACAGCTCAGAAAAATTAAGTGAAAAGAAAGACACGTTTTGGAACGAATTCCAAAAACGCCAATTGATGTTCCCGCTTAAAATCCGCGTCAACTACCAAGAACGCGGTCCAGAGAATCAACTTGGCGAAATCAAAACCCAAATCTTTTGTACCGATCTAGGCTATTTCATTGACATCCCGCTTGAAAGCAAAGAATACATCCCTGATTGGCTAGCCAATACCACAATCGACTCAACCGCCTTCGTCATGCGCCAGATAGATACCGTCATGCCCTATTTAGAAACCACAATAAAAATATTCGGCGTCGGTTGTATTGGTTCATTCCTAGGAAAAAACGCGTTGAGATGGGCAAGATTTTTCACCTCCAAATCAGAATACTCTATGGATAAATTGAATACAGAGAAAGAAAAAGATCAGAAATGTCCCAGTCCTGCGGAACAAAATAAATTATTGTTAAAAAGTACTATCAACAGTTGGACCGAAAATGTAAAAGATGATAAAGACAAAAAATCAATCGAAGACCAATATGGTAAAGATTGGGCAAATGAGAAAAAAACGTTAGACGAACGCTGTCCTAACACCGCATCCCTGTGGAGCGCCGAAGCAAAACTCGATCAAATCTATCGCTGGAGCTGCGATCGCGTCTTCTGCCGCTCTGTTCCTGCCGGCTGGACTGCAAAAGTAGAGAAAGAAAAAGTTGACCAAGTAGTTCTTGCACAACAACAATGCGCCTCAACCGCAAGCGGTGTCCCATTGCAGCAAATGGAAAACTGTCAAGATTTAATCACTCAACAAAATACGGTAAAAGCACCAACGGACGCTGCTGCCGCCCAGCTCAATAAAGGCACATTCAACTGTTATCGTGCCGATAACAAATTATATGTCATCGATTCAAGTAATCCTTCTTCCGATTCCACCATTACAAAACTCAAATTAGTTCAAGAATTTGGGTTAACCATTGAACAACACAAAGCCAAATACGCCGGCGAAAGTAATTTATTCGCCTACAAACCCCCCGGCGCAGAAAACATGATCGTCGGTAAAGATCAGACATGTGACAACGCCTGTAAAAACCCTCGCCGTCCAGGGTATAAAGCCGCAAAAGCAAGTAGTATTCAAAATGTCTATCGTAAAGATGATGGCACAATGTCTCCAATAGATCAACGAAACGGCTGTTATCGTGAAGCAGTAGATGGCGTTACCGGAACAGTACAATTATATGATGATGCAAAGAATCTCTTAAAGAAAGAGAACGGCTACTCCGCCGGTTACACCAAAGATTGTTTTCTTGATTTAAAAAAGAGCACAGAAAAAGATAAAGATGGAAACGATATTACAGAATACGTTCCAAAAAATGTAAATACAGATGAACACACAACCGGTTTATTACAATGCGTCTGCATCCCAGATAAAGATGCCGTAAGTTCGCCAAGTTTTGGCGCGCGTGAAGCAGGCAAGCAAGACGACAACGGCGAAGGCGAAGATTGGGACTTCCAACAATACCAATTATTTCGTGAATCCCATGGTGTCTTTGGCACCTATTACCCGCAATGGCGGTATTACAAAAGCCGAGACCAATCCCAAGCATTTGGTGCAAATTACTTAACAGATTATTTAAGAAAAGATAAAGAACAATTCCCAACAGTCAATCCAAAAACCCAATATCTTGGTGCAATTCAAGGTGCGTGCTTAAGCACCATTCGCGCCGATTTAGTCATGCTGCGCAGCATCTTGCAAGGCCTCAATACCTGTATGGTCCAAGCCAAACGTACCGGATTGCGCGACGCCGGCGTCTGTAAAACCGTATTCTCCCAGCACGTTTGTGGTCTATTATACAAAGGCATCGCCGCATTAAATAGTGGTTGCTCTCCGTCAACCCCTGAGGATAAACCCGAAGGTGGTGCATTTGAAGGCGTCAGTGAAATCTCCGCTGCCGCATTCAGCTCAATTCCTCAAGCCATGGAATCATCCATTAGCGAAATAAAAGATGATTACGGCAACGCCAAATTAAATGAATTCTTCTCAACAGGCACCCAAGGCTTCGCCCAATCCATGTGTATGGCCGCCTTCGGTTTCGATTGGCCCATGGGCATGGATTTTATTGAAGAGGCAGCGTATTCCGTTTCCACAAAAACCGTGCCGCTAGCAATGCCTGTATTTCGTGAACTCTCAACCTACGATCCCACAACTGGAAACGCCGTCTATAATTATGAAATTGGTGCAACTATTCTCCCTGGCTGTAAATTACGCCAAGCAGATGTGTATCTCAAATGTATAGACGTTAACGACATAGATAAACCCGGTGTAAACTGTGGTGACCAAGGCTGTGACTGTTTGCAAGCAACCCAAAAAAGTCCCTTCGAATCAGAAAAAATAAAATATCTTGAACAAGGCAAACGCACAAACTTAGCAAAAGGCCAAATGATCGATATGAAATTACCTTCCTCTCAAAAAGTCAGTTCCCATTACAGATACGATCACGTTGTTATTGAATTAACTCTCGATCGTTTCGAAGACGCCGAAAATTGCTTTGATTCCGATACCACAAAAGTAGATAAAACCTCGAAAAAAGCCCAATTTTATTTCCCAATTACAGATATCAAAATCCCCGGCGAATTCGTCTGCCAAGTCGATCTTCCCACCGGCAGATACTTCTGCCCCGAAGTCATCACCTTATTTGGTGGCGGAGCCAATGCCTATCTCGAAGATCCCTACACCAGCTGTTATGATAAAACGAGTAGTTCGTTTGTCAATTGTGCGAAACCAAATCTATTCATCAAAGACGACATCATCAAAGTAAAAAATCATCTCTTCCTTGACGGCAGTAAATACTGTTTGAAAAATACCGTCTCCGGATTAACCACTGCAATCCAAGAATACCCACCTATATTATTACCAGAAAAAATAGTTGGTCCATACTCCTACGAATTAAATCTTGGTACCGTTCGCCCCGAACTCTTTGGCGGTGCGTCCAGTAACGTTATATTAAATGCATTCGAAAGCGATCCTAACTGTGCTCAACCGCAAATCGATGAATATGGTAAATCTCTTACTGCAAATAAATTCCGTTTCGTCTATCAGCTTGTTGGCAGCGAATATAAAGTCCAGATCCCAACTGGTGTCACTCCACTCTTACCATATGAAATTAAGAATAAAGACACGTTAATCAAAAAAGAAAGCGGCAAAGACAAAGAAACATTCACCCCAGACGAATTACTCCAAGTCAAATATGACCTTGCCGGCGTTCACGTTCATAACCTCGTTGGCCCCGCCGTATCAGGTACCAAAGGCTGCACCTATGACGTCTCCTCAAGTTCCTCAACTTCCCTAGGCTTGGATAAAAAAGGCGTTTCGGTTACAACTGAACTTCTCCTACCAGACGAATTCGGCAACTGTTATGGTGCAACCCAATTAGTCAAAGCTCCACCCGCCTATGGCCGAGCCAAACATACTCAAAATTTTGTCATCCAACTCCAACCAATTGCGGGGAAAATGATTAACACCATGCATGACGAATTCATGGCCGGTAATTGCGATCTCGTCCAATCCCAAGCCGAAAGCATCATCGCTCGTAAAATAAGTGACATCGAAGACGCCCAAGCATTATATTATTCTATTGCTTGTTTTGTATTGAAAGGAGAATATGGATGGGTAGCCAAATCCGGAAAAGAAGTCTGTGCCTACCTCAACACATTTTACCACCGTAAATATCTCATTCCCCCTGATAGTGAACCTTATCCTGTCACCGTCACCAACACCGCCGAATACCAAAAAATCCACAAATACTTAACAGAAGTAGACGCTAAAGCCGGCTGTGGGTACGGCACTGGTACAACACCAACCCCTGCATCCTCAAATACATTGTGTGGAAAAGCAGGAACTAAAACGGGATTTACTCAGCCTGGAGGTTGGGATAAATTTGTTTGTCGTGAAAAAGAAGCCACTGAATTTGTCACCTGTTATAGTTACGATAAATATACTAATAATGATAAAACCAAAGGCTGCCCCAGCAAACAACAATGTTGCCCACCAAAACCAGGCACAGGCAGTGGTTCTTCCGAAGTCGGTCAGAAATGTGGTGATCCAAGTGCAACGTTTAAATTTGGAATTAACCCAACTGGTTATACAGGTTCTGAAAAGCCAGCCAAATGGGATCAATACATTTGTCGTTTAGCATCTACATTCCCCGATGCACCAGGGAAAGATGGTAAATTCGACTTCAACAAAATGTGTTTTGCAGATTTAGGAAATTACAAAGTAAATAATCCTTCATTCAAATGCCCAGATATGATGGTCTGTTGCCCACCAGGCACCTCCTAATGATAATCAGTATCAATAACAAAAAAGAGTGCATTTAACATCATAACTTCAACTCCATTTGAAGTTATCAACAACCATGAATAAAAAAGCCTACGCCACCCTCGAAATACTAATCGTCCTCGTCGCCATAGTGATAACCAGCGCGTTAGTCCTCTTCTTAGTCAAACAAGGCGTCCTCACCGTGCAAAGTGATTCCAATCAACAAATCTTAAACGCCGAATTTATCCCTTATGAACGCCAAGGCTCTTTAGCAATTAAAGACTTCTCATTTTGCTCGTATGTTAACGAACAATATCAATGCCTCGAGCCGCAAACCACCTTCACACTCGGCGATGACGCCTATTTCCGCTTCACCGTCGACACAACCCCTTATTACGGCGACGTCATCATCATCGAAAACTACCGCATCCTCACAAATACCGGTAAAGTCATGCTCGATGTCGACTTGAAAAAAAACTTCCAATACGACGCATCTAGTGATCAAAAAATCGAATCCATATTCTTCAAAGACTACTTTAGTATCGGCAAAGGCATCCCTGACGGCCAATACACCTTAGAACTCAAAATCGAAAACCCTCTGCTCAACAAACAAACAACAATCAAAAAACCATTCCTCATTGAATAAATATAGTACTCCAACCAAATAATTCGGTGTTAAAAAGTTGGAGTACTATTCAGAAGTCCAAATGTAACACCTAATGAACAATTTGGACTTCTATAACTAAAGAACTAAACCACATGTCAAATAAAATAATATTTGTATTAATTCTCATCACACTCTTTTTCTCAATATCAATTATTGCAGAACCACAAAAAATATTGATCCTCGGCGACTCCCATTACGCCGGAACATATGGTCAGGAATTAGACAAACTCCTAACGCAATCCGGCAACACAATTGAAAGTTACGGCTGTGTATCTGCTCAACCAAGTTGGTATCTTAGTATTTCTCAAACCTGTAAAAAAAGCCAAGGCTCAACCATCTCAGGTGTAAAACAAGACTACGCCTCTCCTCAAATAGATAAACTTCTTGAAGATTTCAACCCTCAAATCATAATTATAAGTCTTGGTGGCAATCCTGCCGGACAAACTCCTTCCAGTTATTCCCAAACAACTTCTTCCCTCACCAAAAAAATAAAAGACCAAAATCGTAAATGCTACTGGATTGGTCCACCAGGCAAAACTGATTCAATAGAAGCCGCCGAACGTGACCTGCGTTATCAAGCAATCCAACAAGGCATAGGGAACAACTGTATTCTCATTGATTCACGTGAACTTGTCAAACTAAACAAAGATGAGATCCATTTTAGTGACACTACTCGTCCAACACAATGGGCGACATCCGTATTTAAAAAAATTGAAGAACTCACTCTTCCCTTCACCGGCCCGCCAATTTCCGCCTTGGAAACACAAGATGAAAAAAATGCCTATGCCGACTTTGATACAGAACCACAAATTGTTGAAGACGCATCAATCCCTCAAGAACCAACAACCTCTGGTTTTAATGCTAACAATCAACAAAGCGCCGCCACTGCAAAAACAATCTCAACACAATCCTTTTGCGACAACCCTAAACGTTGCCAAAACATCGATGAAGTATGGTACAAACGTATTGGCATCTACATCAACCCTCTCTTCGCAGAACTAATCTGGGATCCTAGAACAAATAGTTGGAAAACTTTCCAAGAAATCTACGCTCCTCCTCAACCTCAAGCATTCCCCTCACAACAAACCCTCCCTTCAACAACCCTTCTTCCCATAGATGAAAGCACGTTATCCAAAAAAATACTTCAAGAAAAAGCCCAACAAAAATATGACGACGCTTTCTACGCCAAAGTCAATCAGATTGCCACAAACTTAAACACCAAACCAGAATATCTTATCGCCGTCATGCGCTTTGAAACCGGCGGCACATTCGATCCATGTAAAAAAAGTAAATGGAGTTCTGCTACCGGTCTGATTCAATTTCTAAAATCAACCGCCATCCGTTTAGCCACAACAACCGATCAATTATGCACAATGACCCAAGTACAGCAACTCGACTACGTCGAAAAATACTTCAAGCAATTCAAACACAAAATCCGTCCAAATAATTTAGGCGACATCGCCATGGCCGTCTTCTGGCCAAGAGCCATCAACCAACCTGATGATTATGTCCTCTTCAAACAAGGCACGGGCGCCTACAACTCAAATAAAGCCCTTGATCGTGATAACAACGGTGAAATAACCAGAGCAGAATATCTTAATTTGGTAATTAAACGAATGTAATACAAATGAAACAGCACTATCTAATATCAATCGTACTCTTTATTCTAATATGTTCATTACTCTCTCTAGCCCTCACCCAAGAAGACTACGACGAAGGTGACGATGTCGAAATCGAAGAACCACTCTCTCAGGGTTTTGATAATCCTAATCAACAGAACGCCGATTCCGCAAAAAAAATATTCACTCAATCATTCTGCGACAACCCTCAACGCTGCCAAAACATCGACGAAGTGTGGTTCAAACGCATCGGCATCTACATCAACCCACTCTTCGCCCAACAAATCTGGGATCCTAAAACCAACAGCTGGAAAACATTCCAAGAAGTCTACGCACCTCCAATCCCTCAAAGCTTCCCTCCCTCAACAACCACCCCTTCCTCATTTAGCAATCACATCAAATTCCCCGGGTCCGGTAAATGTTTCGAACTCGCTCTCTCTGCAAATAAAGAAGAAGCCCAAACAAAAATCGTCTCTGTACAATTCCAAGGCCACACCATTCAAGTCAATAAACTCATCAAACCATTAATTGAAAAGATAAATTCCGAAATTACTGCAGCAAACATACCGAAAAGTACGTTTACATTTACATCAGTCCAAACAGGCAAATGGCGCTGTGTTCGCTCACCAAAAGTAACCATTGTAGATCCAACAACCTGTCTAACCACCAAAGGCAAAATCGCACGCAGCAAACACAGCTATCAAGTCGCAATAGATATCAACCCTTCCGAAAACGAATTTTGTACACTTGGTCCAAATAATCAATACTATCACAACGGAAAAGTATGTCAGCCGACAATCCCTCAAAAAGTAATTGACATCTTCAAAACAAACGACTTCCGCTGGGGTGGCGATTGGAGTGGCGCCAAAGACTACATGCACTTCGAATGGAAAGGACATCTAGGTGATTTTGATAATGATCCCGCAACAATAGAACAATGTGGAACAAGTGCCAGTACAACTGTAAGTACAACCCCTCCTCCTCCACCCTCTGGCAACATCAAATTTAGTTTCGCCGTCATCTCTGATACACCCGATGGAGATTGTTCAGATCCCGGCAGTTCCGCAACAAATCCTATAACCCAAGGCGAACCCACAAGCAAAGCAATGAAATTCATCAACACAAAAAATCCTGCTTTTGTAATCAGCGCCGGTGATTTAACATCTGGAGAATGTTCTGCAAACAATAAAAAAGTCGGTCAAAGTCTAGCCATCGATCAATTAAACGAATTCAAAAATGTATTTTTAAAAGATCTTCAAGTCCCTTTCGTCCCTCTCGCCGGCAATCACGATTTCTTTAAATCCACTTCACCAAATGTATGGTACACATTCTGGGACGAACAAACTTCTTCTTTACTTTCGGCATATAATTCTCGTCAGAAATGCGGTTCATCTACCGTTTCCGGAAACAATCTCGTTTCTCGTTTCGAATACAACGGCAAAGGATTCGTTCTTATCAATCCAGGTTACATCGGTCACACCTACGGCTTACCTCAACAAGAATTAGATTGCATCAACAAACTTGCACAACCAGGTGATTTCGTTTTCCGTCACGTCAGTCCATTTGGTGTGTCATGTGAAGTAAAAAATCCCTCTACCTGCGGAAGAAGTGTAATCAACCCCAGTGGTGATGTAAAAGAAGTCGAAAAATTACCTCAACTATTAAAACAAAAAAATATCGCTGCATTATATTCCGGCCACACCCATGCATTCTATAAAGGCACATGTGATAATCTCCCTTTCATCAACACCGGAACATTAGGCACAAGAGCTGAAGAATTTGTTCGCGGCTGGTCATCAGCAGACGCTCGTTCCGCATTTGTCTGGGTTGACGTTTATGAAACTGGAACAAAAAATACCATTTACATTTACAACAAAGCCACACAAAAATTTGAAATAAATACAAAACCATTCCCTACTGAAATAATCACAACTAAATTTTCTAATCCTGATCGAAAAGTTGACGAAGGAATCCTCGCCACATGTAAATCTAATCTTCCCTAATTAACTCTTCCTCTTCTCCTCTTTATCATTATCCCCTCTATTCTGCTCAATCAACTCCTCAAGTGTTCGCATCATATCCTCTGGATAATCAATATCCGCAAGTTCAAACGCATTCTCCGCATCCGAACCACGTAAATAAATCGTCCCATACCCAAGTAACCGCTGCAACCGCCCTTGACGTAAATTAATATCCGTTGCAAACCCAAGTGGCCTAAAATATACATTTTGCCGTGTCTGCTGCACAATTCCTTTCGTAATAATAATCTTGGTTGGCAAAATGATATATCGCGTCATTAATCGTGAAATCTCCGCTGAAACAATCGCAAAAATTCCTAATATTGCCATCCCCTCTAGAATATATACTGGACCTGCAAAACTCATAAAAAATAACACAACCGCCCCAACAAACAACAGCCCCCCACAAATATACTCCGTAAGATACGCCTTGCGCGACTTACGCAACTTGTACAATACTTTTTCCTCTTTTTCTGAACTCATTTTATACTACAAAGTCAAAAATCTTTATATATTTAACGCACTAAATTATAATATCTTATATTTAAATGCGTTAAATATATATGACGGCACTATTTTGTGGATTAATAAGTGCCGTCAGTGTATAGTTTACGCCAAAAACAACTCAATGCCAGAATTACCCGAAGTCGAAACCGTCGTTCGCCAACTCCAATCAAAAATTCTCAACAAAACCATCACCTCAATTAAATCCTACGATTCTCTAGTCGTCGATCCAAAACTTAAAATCCTCAAAAATCAAACGATAACCAACATAACCCGCCGTGCCAAATACATTCTCGTAACCCTCAACAATCATAATACCATCCTCATCCACTTGCGCATGACCGGTCATTTCTACTACCTCTCAACAAAAACAGACACAACCCAACCCTACCAAAAATACCGCGCCGCCCAATTCCACTTCACCGACAACACCTCGCTTACATTTAACGCCATCCGCCGCTTTGAACGCCTGCAACTCCTCACAAAAAATCAACTCAACTTCACCCTCTCTAAACTCGGTCCCGAACCTTTAGACCCCTCTTTCACCTCACAAAAATTCCACCTCCTCTTAAAACAAGCCCCCTCCTCAATTATCAAAACAAAATTATTAGACCAAACATTCATCGCAGGCATCGGCAACATCTACGCCCAAGAAGCCCTTTATCATTCAAAAATCCACCCCACAAAAAAGATCAAAGACATCCCAAAATCAAAACTCACCCTGCTCCACCACGCCATACAAACCACCCTACAACAATCCATCGATCGTGGCGGCACAACAGTTAACAACTACGCACATCTGGATGGCAAAGGCGACTTCCAAGACCTCTTAGCCGTCTATCAAAAAGACCATTGCCCTAAAAAACACCCTCTCAGCCACCTCACTCAAAACGGCAGAAGCACTTATTACTGCCCAGTTTGCCAGAAATAACGTTAAACGCACTCTTTCTCTTGTTAAATGCACTCAAGTAACTACTTAAAAATGAAATCGAAACATTTATTAATCATTCAAGTATTCTAAACCCTATGTTCAAAAAACTACTTGAAAAATTAAAATCTAAGTCAGCATCAAAACCAACCCCTGCTTCAACTCCCACAAAAGTTTCAAAGCCAAAACCCGCAAAATCATCAAAAAAAGCCTATCCTAATCGCTTTCTTAAATTCTATCATGAAAACAAAGGTCGTGTCAATAAAAACCGCCGCAGCATGTACACCGAACACCGTAAAGCCGGCTTATGTGTCCGTTGCACCAAAAAATCAGCTCCCGGCATCGTCTTCTGTTCCTATCACCAACAGAAACAGAATAAGTATAATAAGATTGCCCGAAGTTAAAACTATTTTTATTTTCTTAAAAATTATACAAAACGTCCGTCCTTTATCTCAATAGGTTTAGTTTTCGGAAACTTTTTTCCTTCTCCGCTCATCAGTTCCCTACCTAATCGTTTCATTTTCCGCTCATATTTCTGTCTCTCATCAGGCGTCATCGCCGCCAACTTCTCATTCATCGCTCGAACAATTGGGTCATATAATCCTTCAAATACTTCTTCCACTTTTTTACACTTCTCCTCAACTCCTTTCAATGTATTTCCAACATACTTCATGTCAACATGTATGCCATATACATATTCCGCGGGTCCCCCTATAACTCCTGGTCCCCCTAAAGATCGTGAATGATCATACTCAGAAACAATAATCTCCATCTCTGACGCATGTAAATTGTAACCAATAATTTTTTCATTTGGATGATTTGCAGAAAATGGTACGAGTTCTTCACGCAATCTCCCTAGAAATAGATACACAATTCTCTTCTCAGAACATTCTTTATCAATTATAATACCTTTCTGTTCCAAAGAATCCAATAAAACATCAAGCGATTGATCCGCCACCTTCACCTGTGTTGTATTTCCGCCCACATGAGTCATTTCGCTAGATTCAATTGTAAACTGTGCCGTAACTTTATATTCAGTAACCATACAAAAATAATAATCTCATAATATATAAATGTTTATTTACTAAAAACATACTATGCTTCCTGTTTTATATATTCACTTCCCAACATCCTTTACTTTCCCAAAATTAAACACCTCACCGCGACTCACAACAAACACCTCAAACTCACTAATCTTCTCCAAAAACGGACTTAATACTTCTTCTTTTAACACATCTGTACCTTCAAGCAGCGGATTAAACGACGGCACGGCAATAATCTCTAATCCCTTTCGTAATCCCCCTCGATTCCATTTCCCTTTCAAAAAACATTTGTATTTCTCCTTCTTTCCCCCCTCACGAATCATAATCGCCGGATGCTCATGCCCAATAATAATTCGCTTCACATCCTTCAACCTCTCTTTTTCAACCAACTCATCCCCATGTACAATCAACGTTTCACCAATTCTATACTCTGTCACCATTCTAACCCCTCGCAACCCCACAATCGGCTGCAATATCGGATCATGATTCCCTCGCACAATAATAATTTCCATCTTTAGCTTCTGCAAAAAATCAATCACCTCAAGCACCTCTCTCCATTCGCCGCGTAACACCCGCCCAAACTCATGTTTCACATCCCCATTCAACAACACCATAACCGGTTTTACTCGCTCAATCATCTCCGTAAGCAACCGAATAATCTCTTTCGTTTGAAATCTCGGCACCAAAATCCCTTTCTGCTGCAACGCCTCCTCATACCCAATATGCAAATCATTAATCACCAGAAGCTTTTCATCACGTATAAATAGCCCCGTCCCAATAATCTCTATGCCTTTGCTAATTTCCATTCTTACACCATAGCTAATGTGTGAAACATTCAAATATAATTTCTCACATTTGCTTATTAGTAACTGTGAACAAATGTTCAAAAATAATTCACAGTTACTATAAATCAAAAGAAATATTTATAAATCAATTGCCTGTTTTATCACTTAAATGCCCCAGTGGCTCAGCGGTTAGAGCAGTCGGCTGTTATCAACCAGAAAGAAACCGACAGGTCACCAGACTATCTTAAACCTAATATCTAAGATAAGGTGAATTCAAATCTGGTCTGGGGCGCTTACAGGGGAGGGGAATTTATTCTCCTCTCCTTCAATATTTTTATTCTTTCATTAATATCTGTTCCCCTTGAAAGTGAACCTGTTTCTTTCCAAACCGCATATCTTGTTAAAGTATTATAGCTTGAAAATCCAACAATGTTCATCCACTTTTCTAGATTTTTCTTGCCATTTATATCAATTTGATGGCTAATTATTTTTGTTTCATTTCTTTTTCTATGCATTGTTCCAGAATAAAATATAAATCCCAACTCTTGTAATAGAATCTTAACTGATTCATGTAAGTTCTTGCTATAAGTAACATAATTAATACGAGGATAAACTTCTCTGTGGAAAGTAAGGCTAAAATCAGTATCAGCCAATCCTCTCAAAAAATGAGCTTTTATTTCTAATGAAGAATTTTTGATAATTTGTGGGATATCAATATCTCTTTTAGGACTTAATGGAATGCCGCAACAATTTTCAAGAAAAGTAACTATCGCTTTCGAATAAATGTATATTGTTATCGTTCCTTGAGTTACTTTTTTCGGTGTTACTTCTTTATTAAAAAGACATTTAATCAATGGTTTTAATACTTCTTCATATTGCAATATTTCATTAATAGCATGCCCATCATATGATAATCTATAATCTACTGTACTTCCTCTTCGTAGTATAGTCATAAATCCATCTCCTACATGAAATCCTAAAAAATAAGCCAATTCTTCCGTTAAATATTCTGGTACTTTAATACCTAATCTAATATCATTTCGACTAAATTCCACTTGTGACAAATCAAATGTATGTTGATTCATGCTTTTAATAGTAGAACTAATCCTATATAAACCCTATCCGCAAGTGTCCAGTGACCAGTGGCTTTCAAATCTGGCCCCGGGCGCTCTTTTTATTTTTCTACCAATCTCCTGAAATCTAAATCGCGTGGCTTCCACAGAACGCCTCACTTGACCATCTCGCCTAGGATACTGACTGCCTAAGATATTGGCAGCGAAAGATTTATAAATAGTAATCACTTTTAAGTAACAATGAGTAACTCCCTCCGCGATCTCTATCCTAAAGGCTTAAATGTTGGTGCTATCTGGAATAAGTTTCATTTTCTCCACCCCGATTTCTTGCCATTCAACCATCCTGATTATTTGCTTAATTCGTACTTGTTCCCAAATCAAGTAAAAAATACTTTTTTCTCACCCTCAACCCCTATAGCTGAAGTCGAACAAGAGTTTTATCACGCCATGAATCGCGGTATACACGCTCTCAACACGTTAGTAGAACAACATCTCCCTGATTTAAGCGATATGCTCTGCATCAAAGAAGTAGACTCTCCTCCCGATCTCAGCACGTTTATCGCTCAAACAAAACAACTCGTAACTCAAACAGATCATACTCACGATGCGTACCAAAAAATGATCGCCTATAAAAAAATGCAAGCATTAGAATTAGCCTATCAAGTGCTTATGATAGACATGGATAGTGATGTTCAAGCTTCCTTATTTCATTACCCCGTTCTATGGAGTGGCTTTTCCGCACTGCTCGGAATTACAAACAAAGAAAAAACAGCTCGCGAAGATTTTCCCTATGCTTGGCCAACTTCCGCCAATGTTTCTCTCTATGGAACAGAAGAAAAACCATTTCGTTCCCGCGTTAAATATCTTGATGAACAGGGTCATGTCAAATACAGTTCCATTTTAGTCAAACTCCTGCGCAAGAAAATGTTTGTCAACTCTCTACATGATAATGCCGGCGTAGAATTAATTGTTTCAACAGAAGAACAACGTCAAAACTTAGTCCGTTATTTCAGAGAAAGTAAAGTCATCCCTAAACTTGCGGACTTTGAAGAGCGACAGCCGGGTACACCAAGCACCAATACCACTTCAAGTCCTGATTATGCCTACACCAAATTCAGTTTTCGTCTTCCCGTACCTGTAGCATATATTCCCAATCATCCTTTAGAGCATAACATTCACCAACGTGTTCCCACTGAAGTGCAGATTTTAACCATTGAAGATCACAACCGTCGTGAACAAAGCGCAACCGCCCGCCATCAAGAATACAAACACCGTCAATTCATGGACGTGTTTCCTGCTCTCTTTCCCAGTAAGATTTTTGCCCCCGTAATTCAAAAAAATATTCAGATTCAAAAGAATAAAGAGAGACAGCAAGAGCGTTAATCATTTCCCAAACCCCATCTCATAAACCTCAGAAGCAATCCTCTCCATCAACTCCATATCCTCACACTTCTTAAACACCAATTCGCCATACTGATGCACAATAACCTCAATTCCAGAAATAGAAATAACTAATACTATTGGCGTCTCCAACACCACTGTAAACTTTCGCGCAATTTTTTTCAAATCCAACACACCCTGCTTTCGCAGCTTAGCACTATACGCCGCACGCGTTTTACATTTGCCAAGTGTGAAATCAATCATTCTCCCTAAAACTCAATTTTTCTTTATAAACTTATTCACGTCAAAAAACGCAACATTTATATACTCAAAAACTTTCATTAGACTATTCAAAAGAGGTGGTATAGGGTATGGCATCAAAAAGAGTAACCGCAACAGTAGAACTTCATCGTCTAGCACATTACGCATTTTTAGCAGGTTTATTAGTCGCAATCATCGCCGCAGGCTTTCGTTCCTATATTGAACCACAAATTCTTGTTACAACATTAGTCATTTTAGGTTCATTAGTTGGCGCATTCAACTTAACTGCGAAAGAAACAATCCCTTTTTTAGTCGCATCAATTGCGTTAATGCTAGCTGGAATAGTTAACTTAGGTCTAATTCCTATAATCGGTCAATTCTTAAGATCTGCATTACAAAACATCGTCGTGTTCGTCGTACCTGGCGCAATTTTGCTTGGCATGAAAACCATCTGGAAATTAGCACGAGATTAAACAGTTTCAAGCTTTTTTTTAATCTTTTTCAACGTTTTAAACCATTTTTTAGCTTCTAATCTTCTCATTCAAAACCCTTAAAAACCCCTTCTTTTTCCTTCCCTCTAATCCGAACATAAGGATCAAAAAAAGAGGCGAAAACGTGAACAAAAAAACCATGGACTGTCCGCATTGTAAATACCGTTTCACCTCTGTTTCCTTTATGGGCGTCAGCGGAATCTATTGCCCCTATTGTAATAGTAGAATTAAAACGTAATTTTTTTTGCAAAAAATTCCAAAATCGGTAACTTTCATTAGTTAATCAAACCCTTTCTATAAAATTGACCAAATATATATTTCCAATTTTTCTCTTTGCCATCTAAAATATCTAGTGTTATTCTCTCCCCTACTTTATCTACTCTCCCTTCTTTGAACAGAGTTACTTTTTCCACTTGATATCGTACTGGTTGCTTGATGAGTATCTCAACTCCTTGAAAAGAAAGTAAGAACGGCAGCGTGATTAACTGATTATTATATATCTTCAACGCATTACCTTTATCGTCTTGTATCCGCAACGCACTATACATATTCTGATTTGAAGAAGCATCTATCACAAAGTCTCTGCAAATCTCCACAACAGCCCCTTCTATACTTTTTTCAATAACTGCGACTTCTGTATGACCAAACAACTCTTGCAAATTTGGAACATAACCCTTTTGTTCAAAAGAATGAGGTGTTGCACATCCAAACTCATACTTCAATCCTAACGTTTCCACCTCTATATGTTCAAGACACATTATTCTTTCAATTCTTTGGTCAATGTATGGTGCAATTACAAAAGTAGATTGAACCTGTGAATGGATTAAGTTATCTCTCTGTTTTTCTGAAAGACGATACGGCAAAAAACGAATCGGTTCATCTTGCTTCTTATGTTCTATCTCAAACACAGTACAATTTTCAATTAATGTATGCCACGAGTTACTCTGTTGGAGATCTTTAATTTTCCCCTCCAAAGAGAATTTATCTATTAAATCTGTCATTTCAAATAATGTAAGTGGGACGTTTTTAAACGTTATGGGTCACAGAATCTAAAAATACTAACTACTCTACCCCATCCTCTCATCAATTTCCTTCGCAACCAAATCCAACTCTTCTAGCATCACCTCTACATCACGTCGAATATCTTTCACAAGCGACTGCAACGTCGCCTCACGCAGTATATATCCTTCTTTCTCATGCACCACAATACCTGTTTCCATCAACTTAGTAAGATGATGCACAACTGTTCCTCGACTCAATTTCAAATGCTCTGCAATATTATCCGACGTTAACGCCTCATTTCGTCGCGCTTTCTTCACAAGTGTAATAAACACGCGAAAACAACTGCTATCTTTATCACGCAACCCAAATAACCCTAAAGAATTTCCAACCCACTGCAACTCCTGATTAATATTCTCTGTCTTTACTCTGCGTACTTTAATCATCATTACTTTTTGTGTCATATCTCTAGCTAATATCCTCTGTTTATTTAAACTTTTGCCAAATTTTCCATAAGCTTTATATATAAGTTCAATTTTAGGGCTTCTACGTTGACCTGAAGTCAACAGAACTATTTAAACTTTAATCAAAGAACCACTTAAAACCATGGCAAAACCCACTGAATCTGAACAAATCGAACCCGTAAGCGAAGAACCACAAGACACACCAACCCCCTCACCAACCGAACCAGTCGATCCACTAACTCTGATGACCGAACTTGCCAAACGTACTCAAGCAACCTTCGAAAACTACCGCAAACAAACTGAAAAACGTATCGAAGACATCCGTCAATTCGCGTCAAAAGACTGCATCATGCAGCTCCTACCTATTATAGACAACTTCAAACTCGCCATTGACACCGCAAAAAAAACTCCACAACAAAATTCACCAAATTCAAATCAAGAATTACTCAAAGGCATCGAATTGATCTACACGCAACTTCATGAATTGTTAGAAAACAACAATGTCAAACCAATTGAAACAGTAGGTCAGAAATTTAACCCTCATTTACATGAAGCATTGATGAAAACACCATCCGACTTACCTGAAAATACGATCATCGAAGAATTTCAACGTGGATATATAATGCACGATCGCGTCATTCGCACTGCAAGAGTAAAAATAAGTTCAGGAAAAAAAGTATAAAAAATAATAAACATAAACCAGAAAAAAAATAACAGAAAAAATAAAACAGAATAAAATAAATAAAACATTGTGAGGAAAAAAATGGAAAACACAACTCCAAAAACATCAACCCAAACCCCAATCAAAGAAATAAATTATGTATTAACCGCCCAAGAAGCTCAAAAAATAAAAATATTAGTCGCCAAAGAAATAAAAAAATTTCAACAACGTATAATTGAATTAGAATCTGAAAACATCATGCTAAAACAACAATTAGGTGTAACCAGTGATGAACCTTCAACCAGAGAAGAATTTACCGAACAAAACCCTATTGTTGGATAATAAAAAATAAAAACAAAAAAATAATAAAAATAATAAAAAATAAAAAAAATACATTTAAACGGAGGAATATAACATGTCAAACAACAAAGTATCAGGAGCAACTATCGGAATCGATTTAGGAACCACATTTTCCGCAATGGCAGTAATGGAAGCGGGTAAATCTACAATCATTGCCAACGCCGAAGGCACACGCACAACTCCAAGTATCGTGCACATCAAAGATAAAGAGATCATCGTCGGTCAAATTGCGCGCAATCAAGCAATCATCGACCCATCTCACACCGTGAGATCCATCAAACGAAAAATGGGTTCAAATGAAAAAGTCGAAATCGACGGCAAAGCCTACAGTCCAGAACAAATCTCTGCCATGATCTTACAAAAATTAAAACGGGATGCAGAAGCCTATCTCGGTCAGCCTGTTATGAATGCTGTCATTACCGTCCCTGCATACTTTAACGACTCCCAGCGTCAAGCAACCAAAAACGCCGGAGAAATTGCCGGCTTAAACGTCTTACGAATTATCAACGAACCAACTGCTGCATCATTAGCATATGGCCTAGATAAACAACAACAAGCTCATACAATCCTAGTTTTCGACTTTGGTGGCGGAACATTTGACGTCTCCATTTTAGAATTAGGCGATGGTATCTTTGAAGTAAAATCAACCTCTGGAGACAACTTTTTAGGGGGAGATGACGTTGACGAAATCATCATGAATCACGTTATCGGCAATTTCAAAAAATCTACCGGCATCAACCTAAACAACGATGCAACTGCCATGCAGCGTTTGAAAGAAGAGTGTGAAAAAGCAAAAATTGAATTATCAAATAAAACAAAAGTGGACATTAGTATACCTTTCATCACTGCTGACCAAAACGGTCCTAAACACTTGAAAGAAGAACTCACTCGCGCAAAATTTGAAGAATTAATTGCACCAATTATCAAACGTCTTGAAACACCGGTTAAAAACGCATTAAAAGACGCCAACATGACTCAAAATGACATCCATAAAGTCATCTTTGTCGGTGGTTCCACTCGAATTCCTGCCGTCCAAGAATTAGTCAAACGCTTAACTGGAAAAGAAGGAGACAAATCTGTCAATCCTGACGAAGCCGTCGCCGTTGGCGCAGCCATTCAAGCAGGAGTCTTAGCCGGAGAAATTAAAGACGTCTTATTACTTGACGTTACCCCTTTAAGTTTGGGAATTGAAACCCTTGGTGGAGTTATAACAAAATTAATCGAACGTAATACCACTGTGCCAACCAAAAAATCCCAAATATTTAGTACTGCCGCAGACAATCAAACGGCAGTAACTATTCGTGTCGGCCAAGGTGAACGTCCGATGTTTAACGACAATAAACAACTCGGTCAGTTTGACTTAATGGGTATACCTCCTGCACCTCGAGGTGTTCCGCAAGTCGAAGTAACCTTTGATATCGACGCAAACGGTATTGTCCACGTCTCTGCTAAAGATCTTGGAACCGGTAAAGAACAAAAAATCCAAATTACCGGATCAGGCAACTTAAATAAAGATGAAGTAGCACGAATGACTGAAGAAGCGAAAAAGCACGAAGCCGAAGATCAAAAAATCCGTGAAAAAATTGACGCCCAGAACAACGCAGATTCCGTCGCCTACCAAACCAGAAAAGTCTTGGAAGAGCACAAAGACAAAGTGGATGCTGCAACCAAAGAAAAAATAGAAGCAAAAATTAAAGATTTAGAAGATTCGCGCAACACCGCTGATGCCGCCGAACTAACCAAAAAAATCGAAGAACTAAACAAATTAGTTCAAGAGATTGGCACCAAAATCTACGCAGACGCCGCCGCAAAGTCGAGCGCGGAAAAGAAAGCCGAAGATGCCAAAGCCGGCAAGAAAGCTGCAGGATTAGATGACGACAACATCGTTGATGCTGACTTCAAAGAGAAAAAATAAAAAGAGATTTATTTTTTTACTTTTTATTTATTTTTTAATTATTTTTTAATAAATACATTGAAGAGTAACACCATGGACATACCAACCATCAAAGAATGTGAAGAACTATTCAATCAATACAAAGTTCCTGGTACTGTCAAAGCCCATTGTCATGCCGTCTTTAAAGTCGCTTCATTTCTCGCAGAAGAATTACAAAAAAAATCATACCCTCTCAACCCCCAAATCATTAAACCATTCGCTCTTCTCCATGACTTCATGAAAGCTGTCGTCTTGGAACGCTTAACCGACCCCCCCTATAATTATCAACCAACAGGAGAAGAAATAGAAATGCATAAACATCTCAGAATAACCTACCCCAACATGTCTGAAACAAAAGTAACCGCACTCATCCTCAAAGACAAATACCCTGAATTTGCTAGACTTTTTCTTGAATTAGATGAACTTACCAGAAACCCTAACGAAAAAGTATCTGAAGAAGCCAAATTTATTCATTACGTCGATTGGCGCGTGCTGCATAACAAAGTCGTTCCTATGCAAGAGCGCCTCGATTATATCTACAACCGCTACGGCAACTGGATCAAAAAAAGAAATATAGATTGGGAAGCAACCAAACAAGAGCAATTCGCCTACGAACAGAAGCTTTTTAAGCACCTCCCATTTAAACCCGATGAATTACATCTTCATGTTAAATTATCATAACTCGTTAAAAAACAAAAAAAATAAAAAAATAAAGTCCTAATTTCAAAATAATAAAATAACAAATAAAAAAAAATCTAAACCATGGCCGAAAAAGACTATTACAACAAACTTGGTGTAGCTAAATCCGCAACCAAAGAGGACATCAAAAAAGCATACAAAAAGCTCGCCATGCAGTTCCATCCCGATCGCGCACCAGACGATAAAAAGAAAGAATACGAAGAAAAATTCAAAGAAATATCTGAAGCCGCGTCCGTTCTTGGCGACGACAAAAAACGACAGCAATATGACCAATTTGGCAGCTCTGCCTTCTCCGGAGGCGGCGCTGGTGGTGCCGGTGGTTCCGGCTTCGAAGGCTATGACTTTTCTGACATCATGTCCCATTTCCGCTCCGGTGCTTTTGGCAGTAGTGATGATATTTTCGACCACATCTTTGGTGGTGGTTCATCAGGCAGTGGACGAAGCAGTCGTGCCCATCGCGGTGCCGATTTGTTATATGAACTAGAAATCACATTAGAAGACGCCGCAAAAAACACTAAAAAAAATATCGAACTCAATAAACTCGAACGCTGTAGCGAATGTAGTGGCAAAGGAGCAGCCAAATTTGAAAACTGCCATCATTGCCAAGGCTCAGGACAGATGAAACGCACTCAACGCACACCTTTTGGCATCTTTCAACAAACCGGCCCCTGTGCATATTGTCATGGTCGCGGCGAATTAGCGCAAGATTCCTGTAAAACCTGTGGCGGTGAAGGCGCTATTCGCAAAAAGAAAAAAATTGAAGTCACAATTCCTGGCGGCGTCGATGAAGGCATGCGTTTACGTGTAGCTGGCGAAGGTGAAATTGGCGCCAATAACGGTCCAAGCGGCGATTTATACATAGAAATTAGCATCGCTGAACACGAATACTTTACAAGGGAAGACCAAAACCTGAATATAACCGTACCAATCTCATTTTCCCAAGCCGTGCTTGGCGACGAAATAGAAGTTCCTACAATAGACGGCAAAGCCAAATTAAAAATCCCTCCCTACACCCAATCAGAAACCATCTTCCGAATGCGCGGCAAAGGCTTGCCTTCCGTCCACGGCCATGACGCTGGCGATCAAATGGTCAAAGTCAGAATCGAAGTACCTAAAAAACTAAGTAAAAAACAACTTGATTTGATTCAAAAAATAGATGAAGAAAAACCATCCAAAAGTTTTCTTGAAAAAATATTTGGGTGAAAAACATCCAATCGTACGCCTCTATTTTCTCAACTAACCTACTCTCTTGCCACAATTTCTGATGCAAAATCCGCTAATTGTACTGCATATTGATACAACTGCTCTTTCGTTTTCCCTGAACACCCCGCAAAAAAATCTTCCCGTGGCGCAAAAGGTTTCCCGAACGCAACCCACGCCGATCTTGTCAATTCTCCAATAGGAATACCTTTTGGGGCATTTTCATAATCTGCCGCATATACTGGCGCATAGCCCATCATGCCCCGCACGCGACGATCAGACTGTTCTTTCTCATAGGTCACATCAGTAGAAAAAAGTATCGTTGAATCTGCAATCACCTCAAAATCTATATCTGGTCCCATACATTGCTGACTTACACTTAATATACATCCATATCGCATGATTGTCTCGCGTTGATCTGGCTTCTCTTGTCGTATTATTTTTAGTCCATCCGCGGCCAATTTTACGGGTTCTGTATAACAACTCAACCCCGCCCACTTCACTGCGGTAAACTCTTTACCCGGAACATATTTTTTTGACTTTATTTTCTTCTGCTCACCAAGTTCAATATAAGATGATTCCTCTTCACCATCTTTCCTCACCCACGTATGTTCTTTAAACACTGCCACCGTTACTTTCTGCATCCGTTCTAATAGATCACAAATTTCTGTTTCCGGCGTTGCTTTCGTCACCGCTTCTGCTTGTACTGCTAACGCTTCTAACTTAAGATGTTCCGTTGTAAACGGTGACGCATACTGCTGCCCGCAATGCTCTAACTCATCTGCATCTATACAACTCACACTTAATCCTAGTACAGCTCCGGTTAATAGTGTTCGTAGTGACATGGTGTTTTTAACCTCTTAATTCTCTTGTAATTGATACTTTTATAATATTCTTTCTATTTTCATCTACAGTCTCAACAACCTATCCATCTTCTCACGGCTTGGAATCAAAATATATTTATCTGGTAACGTACCATATCCACAAACCTCCGATGGAATCCCATCATATGCGGACACAACTCTCCCCCGTTCGTAGCGTAATAACAACGGCACGCTAGTCACCTGTATTCCTAGATCTTTTTCTAAGCGTTCAGCGTGATTACTAAATTTAACTTTATCATTATCGAAAGTATTGGCAAATACATATACTGGGACTCTTTTTTCTTTCTCTTCTAATCGTTCCGCTAATAAGCTCGATACAATCTCACAACCGCCACAGCCCTCCGCTTGTATATAGAACAGCGCGTGAGGTTCTGCTAACGCCTTCATGTACATTTGATCATTTCGTACAATCATCACTTTTTGTTCTTCTTCTAATTGATACATTAAGGGAATATGTTGCATTTTGACTTCACTATTGGGCATAAACATTGAAAACATCATCGGTTGCGCATCAACTACTTCCCGTAACTGTGGATTATAATCTCCTTTCATTGTAATATGCGCTTCTGCTCCGCCTTCTTTTAATTGTTTTCCCGTATAGGTAACAGCATCAGCAAGCATCAGTTTTCCTTTATTTCTCAACCCTCGATTAAACGGCATATGAAAAAATTCATTGGCAAAAAACACACAAGAATCTACTTGTCCTTTCTTTGACTTTGTAATAGCGGTAATATTACCCCCGCCCACAACATCAGCAAACCCCTCTCCATTACATCCATCAAATATCACAACTCCATTATATTTTTTATCTCCTTTTGTCAATAATTCTTTTAATCTCCTATCGCTTAATTGATTATAACTATTCTTCGCATACGGCGCATTCAACTGCGCAATACTCTCTTTTGTTTTCTCATCAACACCACCATGACCTGTAATATACACAAATAATTCTTGTTCAACACTAATTCCTCCCATCAAGCTCTCTAAAGTCACTTCCACATTTCGCATCGTTGCCGGGCCTTGTATTGTCGGCAATGGAAATCCTCCTCCAAATTCTGCACTCCTCCGTAATTGCTCAACATTTGTACGAGAAAACGCTTCATACGGCGGCGATAAAACAGAAATATCTTGACTTCCATAGCCAATACCTAATAAAAAACGTTCCGCTCGTACCACATTCTCTAAATGGCGAAATTCAGAATCATCTCCATTAATAATCACTGCTCTTCCTCGTGAAGAAGTTTGTGGATATTGTGGCTTAAATTCTTCTTCCAAATTACTTTCGCGTTTTACTAATCGCACCGCACCACACCCCCCCATCCCCACTCCTGCACCTATTAATCCAACTCTGTACAAAAAATCCCTTCGTGACATATCCATTCCTCTCCTAAAATCGCTCTTATTTATAAATGTTTCGGTAGAATTATCACTTTATAGTAATAATACCATTATCCTCTTCCACAAGTTTTAAATACTTTAAAATACTTTAACGTACGTATGCAAACAACCCAAATAAGCCTAACGTTATCTGAACCATTATTACAAGCCTCTAAAGAATACTCGCAAGAGTACGGTTATCGCACCATCCAAGAATTAATCATTGACCTTCTTCGTCAAAAAGTCATCATGGAAAACGCTACACGCTACCATGAAATCGAAGAACGTATGAAAAAAAATATCCGCGTCAAAAAATTCAACCAAAAAGACGCCCTAAGCTACATTCGAGGATTGTAACGTATGCCCTACACTATCGAGTTTAGTGACGAATTTGACGCATCCATGAAGAAACTCAAAAAACGTGATAAAGCTCTCTTTGATCAAATCCAAAAAAAATTAATTGACATCGTACAAAATCCAGAACATTTCAAACCATTACGCAACATTCTTGCAGGCTATCGCCGTCTTCATTTTGGCAGTTTTGTTCTTATCTACACCATTGAAGAAGACGTCGTCCGCATTATTTCTCTTGACCATCACGATAAATCGTATTAACAACTCGTAATCATCCACACCTCAAAAATTCCCAACCAAAATATTCATAAACCCTCTCTATAATTTATTCATCAACCATGTCCATTCGCTCCAAAAAAGACCTAGAAGTCGAACTCAGCAAACTCAAAGGCTTCGACAAACCCTCATTCGAACTCGAACAATACCAAACCCCCTCCTCGATTGCCGCCGAATGGATTTGGAACATGGCCATGCTCTCCGATGTTGCCGGCAAAACCATTCTTGACGCCGCCTGCGGCCCCGGTATTCTCGGCCTCGGCCTGCTCCTAATGGGCGCAAAAAAAGTATACTTCCTCGACAAAGACCAAACCATCATCACCATCTGCCAGCAAAACTACCATCAATTAGAACAAGAATACGAAATTGGTCAGGCCGAATTCATCACGACATCCATCTCCCTCTTCGACGAAACCGTTGACATCGTCGTCCAAAACCCCCCTTTTGGCACAAAAACCGCCCATGCCGATAAACAATTCCTCGAGAAAGCCTTCGCGTCTGCAAATATCCTCTACTCCATGCACAAATACTCCACCCAATCCTTCATCGACGCCATAAGTAAAGACTTCAAATTTACAATCACCCATTTATGGCGCTACGAATTCCCAATCAAAGCCACCTTTGCCCATCACACAAAACCTGTAGAATATGTCGACGTGGGATTGTGGAGAATGGAAAAAAGATAAATGCGTGATTCTGGTTACATAAAATCAGCGAGTAGCCATTTTCCACAATTCTAAAAAGAATTTTTTATATTGTCCATAAATCTGTTCTGATGTAATTTCTATCGCTGTTGGTCGTTCGCCCCATACAAGGGTTATCACTTTATTTTTTAGAATAATAACGCCTAGAGGTGTATCATTTCTCGTAAATTTTAGTTTTATATTTTTATTTCCTTCAAACGCTTTTCTGATATTTTTCTTAACACCATAATGAGCAATAGCTCTATCATCAATTTTCTTTTCTTCAAGCATTTTATGGAAGTTTCTTAAAAATAATGATGCGGCAGGCGTATAATATTCCTCTTTAAAAGCAAAAGCCCAATAAGAATCCCCCTTATGCAGTTCATCAGCAATTCTATTAAATAATGCTTTGAACGCTTTAAAGCCCTCATGCACTACTGCCACTTGATTCGGCGCATGCTCTTGCCGTCTAAGTCTTAGTTCTTCTAGAATTTCTTTAAATCGTCGTTTCCGATCATCAAGTAAATGTAAAATCTCTTGTGGATCAGACGCCTGAAAATACTTTGTCTTTGATACTACCACAAAACTAACCAACCCTTTTTCTTTGAGTTTTTCCAGCGTTTCATACACTTTAGCTGCTTGAAGCTTTGTGTTAAATGTAATTGGCCCAACGGTCGTTGATCCCAAGTCTAGCAAAGCCAAATACACTTTTACTTCTCTCTCCGTAAACCCTAATTCTCTAAATAACTCAGTCTCCATCAAGATTGTAAAAGAGGGAGCATTATTTAAGCTTTTCTAATCTTTACCCCCAAAAGGGGTACATAAGTTTAATATAGTCTACTGTTGCCATTTGTAAATGATTCAAAATGAGAGACAAAACGAAAGTTATGTGGCACCATGAAGTTGGTCTGCCTATGAAAATGAAACATGAAATAAGCACTCGTGTTCAGCAGGACTTAGACAAAGTAGCTGGTGCCGAAAAAGTAGAAATGGTTGGTCATTTATTTGACCTGTATTCTCCGCCACACAGGTATTGGACAAGAAGAACAGAATTAGGTGAAGGAACAGGTGAATTTACACCACAACAACAAGAATATTTTCAAGAAAGAAAAAAAGTGTTTGGAGAAGAAGGAAGAGTCCCAATATTAGGATCACTTGTACGAAGAACTCAGGAATTAGATAGGCTGTATGATTTAAGATGGTGTGGGAGAGGAGAAACAACGTTCCAAATTTGGACAGACTGGCCGCAACGTATCTCTATAGAAAGTCGTCCTCCTAAACAATTTACTCATGTTAACCAAGATGTAATTGGTAATCAGGGAAGATTATTCAGTGTGTCTGGAAGCGTGCCGGAAGTTCTTCTTTATGTTGAAAGAACCATTGGTCAAAATCCTGTATATTTTAAACTTCCTTTGTCAGAAGCAGTAACTTTGTATTTAAATCGTGTTACTCAAGATGACACAACTCCAGAGATACTTCCTCTTTTTCGTAATGCATAAATTATTTCTTCTTATTGTAGGGCATCTGAGAGTATTTTTTAGTGTAGGCGACCAGTATCACCTTTTTCCCCCACAAACCTTTAAAAAACAACCCTTCAATCAAACATCAATATGCTTGCAGAAAACCAATATCACTCCTACAACTATGGCGAACTCCCGCTTGGCTGCCAATACTGTGTTCGAGGCGAAAAACTCGTTCTCTTCGCAACCGGCATCTGTCCAAGAACCTGCTACTTCTGCCCCGTTTCCGATCAAAAATATAACCACGACGTAACCTACGCCAACGAACGTAAAGTCACACAAACTGAAGACCTAATCAAAGAAGCCCAACTCATGAACGCCAAAGGTGCCGGCATTACCGGTGGCGATCCGTTAGCCAAACTTGATCGCACACTTAAATCCATCAAACTTTTAAAACAAACATTTGGCAAACAGTTTCACATCCATCTCTATACCTCCCTCACCCTCGTCACCGAACCAACCCTCCAGCAATTATACAACGCAGGGTTAGACGAAATCCGCTTCCATCTCGATTTAGAAACCAACCGCTTTTGGAAAAAACTCGAACTCCCCCGTCGTTTCCCATGGGATATCGGCATCGAACTTCCTCTCATTCCAACTAAAGAACAAGAAACAAAAAAAGCAATCGACTATATCCAAGACAAAGTCCAATTTATTAACCTCAACGAATTAGAAATCGCCGATAACACCCAAAGTAAACTCGCCGATATGGGATTCATTACAAAATCACAATTCAGCTACGCCATCCAAGGCTCAGTCGAACTTGGCATCCGCCTGATCAATTACATCGAAACAAATAAATATCCGCTTAAAGTTCACGTCTGTACTGCAAAACTCAAAGATGCAATCCAATTAACCAATCGCTTAAAGCGGGAGAGCCAAGGCATGAAACAACAATTTGATATCGTAGATAAAAACGGCGTCTTGATTCGCGGCGCCATATACTTACCTCAACTAGCCCCAGGCTTCGATTACCGTAAAAAACTATCCGAACTAACACCCGAAAAAAAAAAAGAACTCATATCAAAACTCACCCTCATCCTCCACCAACTCAAAACAGACCTCCAACTACAAGACCAAGACCTCTTTCTTGACACCGAAAAATACCGCCTTCTTCTCTCCGCCAAAAACGCCCGAACCCACGTAAATGCAATTAAACAAAAAAATCTCCTCATTGCCAGAGTCGAAGAAATGCCCACTGCCGACCAATTAGAATTAGAAGTAGAATTTTTGTAATTTTTGGTTGTATTTTTCAACCCCTTTTTTCAACTATAATTCTATCTTTATTCTTTTGAAACTAGTTTCACCACTATTCCTATAAGGAGTTTCACTCTTTCTTCAATCCATGAACTACCAAAAATCAATCGGAATCATGTTTGTACTGCTCCTGCTCACCCTCTCAGTAAGCTGGGCAAATTGTGGAAGCCATACCTCTTCAACACCCGCGATGGATCACGATATGAGTACCATGGCTCACGACATGTCTAGTGCAGATCATGCCGCCATGACAACTCAAAATACAAACAATGATAACACAAACAGCGACATGTCTTCTCCCACCCACGACCACGCCGCCATGCTCGCAAAGCAAAACAATCTCAACACCGCTCACGATCATAATGCCCATTCTCATACCGAAGAACCAACTACTCACACAACAGAACATCCTTCCGAAGTATCCATTGACTGGCTCAGCATGATTCTCATCATTTTCGTCATCGCCGGCATCATCTTTTTTATTCGCAGTATCCAAGGCAAAGATTTGTTAGAATACAAAATCATAAAACACATCGCCAAAAGTAAACTCTACCCTGGCATCCTCCAAGTTCCCACATTCATCCTCTTCGGATTCATCATCTATTATTTTTTCTTCGGCTCATTCTTCTACGCAAATAACCCCGGCTCAATTCTCGCCTGGACATTATGGTGGCCTCTTGTTCCTTTAACATTTATTTTATTTGGTCGCATGTGGTGTGTCGCCTGTCCGCTCCCAATTATCGGCGACTTCGTTCAGAAATTCACCAACCCCACACGAAAAGCCGGCAATTTCCTCAAAACCTATGGCATCTGGATAATGGATGGCATGTTCATCCTCATCACGTTATTCGATCGTCTATACGGCATGGTCGATACCCCTTGGCTCTCTGGCCTCATCTTCACTCTTCTCCTCCTTGGCGTCATCGCCATCTCCCTGCGCTACGAACGCCGCACATTTTGTAAACACCTCTGCTTTTTAGGCGGCGTCAGCGGCAATTACTCCATGCTCTCAAGTCTTTCCCTCGAATCAAAAGACAAATCCATCTGCAACAAATGTAATGTCAAAGCCTGCTACTTCGGTTCCGGCAAAGCTTCCCCATGTCCTTACTCAAATGTCATGCCAACTAAAGAAGGTATGCGTAATTGCAACTTATGCGCTGACTGCATCAAAAATTGCCCCAATGACAACATCGCCATCCGCGTACGCAGCGTCGCCTCTGAACTCTGGAGTCATGTCCGCGTCAGTTTCTCCGAAAGTTTTTTCGCAAAACTCATGGTTGGTATCGTCATCATCCAAAACCTTGGCATGCTCGCCATCTGGTTCGACCTCCAAGATAAACTTATGAGTTATGGCATCAGTGAAAAACCGGCAATCATCCTCCTCTACTTCTCAGCTATTGCAATTCCCCTATTATTAATGACCATCTCCAGCTACTTTTCAAATCGTCTGCAAACAACCCCTCTCTCAACCAAAACCAACTTCGCCGCGTTTGGCTATGCCTTCATCCCAATTGACGTTGCCGGTCACATCGCCCATAACTTGTATCATCTTCTCTCCGAAGGCAAACAAATCATCGGCGCATTCATTGGTTTATTTACAGGAAAAGTCCTATACACCGGCTCCCTCACCTCCTCCACCACAATTAGCACATTGCAATATGCATTTATTGCCTTAGGCAGTCTTGGCACTTTATACGTCGCCTATCGCATCGCTCGCGCCAAAGAACAAACAAGTGTAAGCGCCTGGAAAATACTCCTCCCACATGCCCTATTATTAATAATAATCATCGCCGTTAACATATATTTGTTCTCACTACCCATGGCGCATCGCGGTTGAGAATAAAAATAGAAAATAAAAGAAATAAAACTGAAAACGTAATCAACATCAAATCGGAGGCAATACCCATGACACAACTCTACCAAAAAATAATCAAACCCTATTTTTTCAAACAAGATCCTGAAAAAGTACATAACAACATCACACGTTTAGGCAAACTGCTTGGCAAACACGCACTCACCCGCTCAATTATCCGCGCCCAATTCCATTTCGAACACCCTTCTTTACACACAACTGTTGCCGGCATCGAATTCAAAAATCCACTCGGCCTCGCCGCCGGTTTTGACAAAAACGCCCAACTGTATGACATCCTCCCCGAAATTGGTTTTGGCTTTGCCGAACTAGGCTCCATTACCGGCAAAGCATGCGCGGGCAATCCCCAACCTCGTTTATTTCGCGTACCAAAAGAAAAATCAATTATTGTCAATTACGGTTTGATGAATAACGGCTGTCAAGAAATCTCCCAACGCCTCAAAGATAAAACTTTCCGTATTCCTATTGGTCTGAGCGTCGCCAAAACGAACGACCCTAAACTCGACACCATCGCCGGCATAAAAGACTACGTCATCGCCTATCATCATATGCATCCGCTTGGCTCATATACCACAATTAACGTCAGCTGTCCCAACACTGTTGATGGCCAAACATTTGGTCACCCGCAGAATTTAAAATTATTGTTAAATGCACTCTCGCAAGAATCCCACGAAAAACCCGTGTTCATAAAAATAAAACCAGATTTCACTGAACCACAACTGCTTGAAATAATTAAAATCACTAACGAACATGATTGGATCACCGGATTTATTATAAGCAACCTCACCACCCATCGCGACGGCTTAAACACATCTAAATCCGAGCTCGATGCTCTCTCTATTAAAGGCGGCCTAAGTGGCTTACCAACACAAAAACGCAGCCTCGAAGCCATCCGTTTCGTCCATAAACATAGTAAAAAAATAATTATTGGCTGTGGCGGCATCTTCACCGGCCAAGACGCCATCGACAAACTCAAAGCCGGCGCCTCTCTGCTTCAATTAGTCACCGCCATGATCTATGAAGGCCCAGGCGTAATCGCTAAGATTAAACGAGAAATGGTCGATATCATGCAAAAAGAAAACATCTTAAATATTGATATGTTAAAACGTAAATATCATTAACGATAAATAATAATCCCTTAGAATCAACATCAAAAACCTCCCACAACAATTATAAACCCTTTTCACATCCTCTACTTATATACACTACAAAAAAAGAGGAGAGATAGCATGAAAGTAACCATAGACACCAAAGAGGATAAGATAGAGGACATTCATAAAGTACTTCAAATTCTCACTCACATTCTTCAAAATAAAACCATAACTGACCCCTCTAACCCCTCCTCATCCACCGACACATCCAACATGATGAGCATGTTTGGTGACGATAATTCTTCACCAAATCAACCCGATAAAGCCCCTGATTTTAGCAGCTTTTTGAATTTAACTAAAAATTCTTCCTCTACTCCCGCGGCTAAACGTGAAGAACAACCCAGGATAGAATATTTTTAGACGGTTTCAGATTGGATCCAATTCTTTATATTCCCAAATTTTTATAATGAAAGAAAGGTTAAAAACAGAGGGAAGTGAGTCGGTGACAAAATGTCACCGGTTGAAACTACTAGCTGAAAATAGCAAATTACGTTTAACAGATGTCGCCAATGCTTAAACCTCATTACATTTAATTCAATCTCCTCTCCCCCCACCACAACAAAAACCCTTTTAAACCTCTGCAACATACCTTCAAGATATGTCCGAAAAAGAGGTATATCTACAAGACCATGCACTCCCACTCTATCACACCCTTCCTGGCCAAAAAACAATCAAACTTCTCGACTCCTCTCTAACTGGTCTCACCCAAAGCGAAGCCCATCTTCGTCTAAAACGTTACGGTCCAAACGAACTCAAACACGAAGACACAATCAACCCTTTTTTCTTATTCGTAAACCAATTCAATAACCCCCTCCTCCTCATCTTAAGTATCGCTATTATCGTCTCGTTATACCTTCAAGAATATATCAACGCAAGCGTTATTTTTGGTATTATCCTCCTCAACGGCATTCTCGGCTTCATTCAAGAATATCGTGCCGAAAAAGCCCTTGACATGCTCAAGAGAATGACTGTATTGCAAGCTAAAGTCTTACGTAACTCAAAAAAAGTACTGATCGACAGCAAAGAACTCGTTCCCGGCGATATTATTCTGCTTGAAGCCGGCGATAAAATTCCTGCCGATGCTCAAATTCTCGAATCTTCCAATCTTGAAACCATCGAAGCATCATTAACCGGCGAATCAACACCCCTAGAAAAAAGTGCCCTCACTGTACAAAAAGATTTCATACTTGCCGAACGTAAAAATATGGTCTACTGCACAACCATAATTACAAAAGGCCAAGCCAAAGCAATAGTCACTGCAACCGGTATGAACACTGAAATCGGTAAAATTGCCACTTCATTAGAAAAAGTATCTCTTGAACTCACCCCCTTCCAACAAAAAATCGAAAAATTCGGTAAATTTCTCGCCATCGCCATTTTCGGCATCGCAATTTTCATCTTTTTGGTAGGTATTGCACGCGGTCTTGACTGGCAAATCATGCTTATAACTGCTATCGCTCTTGCCGTTGCCGCCATCCCCGAAGGCCTTCCCGCAGTTATCACCATCGCGTTAGCCTTAGGTGTACAACGTATGCTCTCTGTAAACGTTCTTATCCGTCGCCTGCCTTCCGTTGAAACACTCGGCTCAACCACAGTCATCTGCACCGATAAAACCGGAACTCTCACCTGCAATAAAATGACCGTCTGCAAACTGTGGTTCAATAATCAAGAATATACTTTAGAGAAGAACATAATTAAAGCCAATGGCCAACCAACATCTATTCAACCCCTTCTCCCTTTGTTCAAAATCGGCGTCTTATGTAATAACGCCCAACTGCAAAAAACAGATTCAATCGGTGACCCAACCGAACTTGCGCTTCTCCTCTCCGCAAAATCCGCGTCTTTGGACCAACATCTTCTCCTTCGCAAAGAACCTCGCATCCACGAAATCAGTTTCACCTCAGAACGAAAAATGATGACCACAATTCACAAAACCTCTCCTTCTTCCTCTCAAAAAATCGCCTACACCAAAGGCTCCGTTGAACACCTCCTCAAACACTCAACTCACATCCTCCTCAACGGCAAACGCACCATCTTAACCAACCAACAACGCCAAACCATCCTCACTCAAGAAAAGAAATTCGCCAAACAATCATTACGCGTACTCGGTTTCGCCTATAAAGAACAATGTAAAGACTACAAAACCGCTGAAACCAACCTCACCTTCGTCGGCATGCAAGCCATGCAAGATCCGTTGCGTGAAGGGGTTAAACAAGCAATCCAACAATGCCATAACGCCGGCATAAAAGTAATTATGATCACAGGCGATCATCTTGAAATTGCCAAAAGCATTGCCGCTCAATTAAACATCCCGGGAAAAGCCATCACTGGCCGTGACCTCGAAAAAATAAATCTTGATAAAGAAATCGAATCTATTGGTGTCATTGCTCGCGTTAACCCCGAAGACAAATTAAAAATTGTCCTCGCTTTACAAAAAAAAGGCCATTGCGTTGCTATGACCGGCGATGGTGTCAACGACGCTCCTGCGTTAAAGAAAGCTCAGATTGGCATTTCTATGGGCAAAACCGGCACTGATGTCGCTAAAGAAGCATCTGACATGGTGTTATTAGATGACAACTTCGCCTCCATTGTCCACGCCATCGAACAAGGCCGAACCATCTTTCAAAAAGTAAAAACATTTATCCTCTATCTCTTCTCAGGCAACCTTGCCCAAATCATTCTTATCTTAATCTCCGTTCTTCTCCGCTGGCCGCTCCCTCTATTAGCTATCCAAATACTCTGGATTAACGTTGTGACCGAAACCATTCCTGCAATCGCTCTCAGCGTTGAAAAAAGCAAATCTGACGTCATGAACGACAAACCAACCAAGAAAAATGAACCTCTCCTCAACAGAAACGACTTCACTTGGATACTCTTCATCAGCCTCATTATAACTCTAGGCACACTTGGTATCTATTATTACACTCTAAACGGCTCCTCACTTACATTTAACAGCAATCTTTTCACAAACCAAAACCATCTCTATCCATACGCCATCACTATGGCTTTTACCACATTTGTTTTATTTCAAATGTTCAACATCATCAACAACAAATTCCGCTCTCACTACATCTTTACCAAACATATCTGGGAAAACGGCTGGTTATGGGCGGGCATTTGTAGTGTCATAATCTTGCAACTCTTAATTATCTATGTTCCCTCTCTTAACCTTCTCTTTACTACCGCTCCCCTAACAATTAAAGATTGGGGTATCGCGACAATCATCGCTTCCTCAGTCATCTGGATTCCTGGGATTATTAGACGGATACAGAAATAATTTTTAATCTTATAGTAAAGTGCAGAAATAATGGAACATTTCAATAAGCACTTTACTATTCTAGCAAAGCTCGCAAATGTTCCATACTTGCTGATAAGCAAGTCACGAGTGAAACGACTTGAATTAACGAGCTTTGCTATTAATATTTAAAAATCATTATTTTTTAAGCTGCCTTCGTCTCACAATCAATAATCCAACAAAAATAAAATTCATCAACACCAAAGAAGCAGGATATAAATATGTCACAACAGAATAATGTTGCAGCGCAAGTATTGCAATTACAAACTTTAATCCACTCAGAAAAAAAGTAAGCATCGTTTCCTCATGCGGCTTATGATACGATTTTCGAAATGTCGGATAAAATCCCAGCGCATCAATTATCGTAATTAAAATAACTGACCCAAGTGGACTATTCGTAAAATACCATAACACTAACGCAACACCAGCACCACCCAAACTCCACTTATCAGATAAAGTAATATTCTTCTCTCCTCTCTGCAAAGCTAAGAAAAATATCACAAAACTAACTATGGCTGTAAACCCCGTAACCCATGCACCTGCTCCACCTCTATCAAATATCTGTCCAAAAAATGCAATTCCCGTTAACAACGCCCATACTAACCAGCTAAATGCATGCGGTTTTGTTTTTCCAGCAAAAATATCTCGAAAATAAGGGACATACCCTGCTAAAGCGATAAGTATAGCAATTGTACCAAGAATCATTTTATATTCAAACATAGTTTTCAAAAATGAATGAAGATTATAAATATAACGGGTATCAAACCATCTCTACAACAAAAACAACAACACCACACCAACCACAATCTGCACTCCAAACACCATTAAGATAATCTTACTAAACTCTCGTCCTCCTGCCATGTACGCAATACCTCCTTTAAATAATGTATTCGTCAACGCCGCAAGTAACACCCCTTTGCTTGCCACCTCCGCCGTAATGGAAGTTCCTGCTAATTGTGCCATAGAAATAACTACAGTATCCACATCAAAAAACCCTGAAATAAAACTGATTAAATATACTCCTTGATCCGCAAAATATACTCCTGCTAATTTTGTCAGCGCAAGTACACTTGCAAAAATTAATGCAAATTTTAACGCAGGTAAAAATGTAAAGGGCGACGTCAATTCGATATGATGATGCGTATGATGTTTTGCCGGCGCAATTTTCTTCCATAACAAATACCCTCCTCCTGCCGCCACTCCTGCTAACACAATAAATGGCAGCAACACATTAATATATACATCTTTATTCAAAAAGAATAACACAAATAACACCCGAAAAAGCATAATCCCATTTGCAATAATAACCCCTAACGCTAACACTTGAAATAACGATTTTTCTTTCTTGCTTCGTTCTGAAAAACTTGTTGTAAGCGCTGTACTGCTCGCAATCCCCCCCAGTATAGCCGTTAACGTTAAACCTTTCTCTCCAAACCATTTCATCAAAAAATAACCAATAAAACTAATCCCTGAAATAAACACCACCATCACCCAGACAATATACGGATTAAACAAGCCATACGGCCCATATTCCGTATTTGGTAAAAAAGGCAGAATAATAAACGCCACAACTGCAAATTTGAGTGTATCCGCTAACTCTTTTTTCTTGATATGCTCGGCAAAATGATGCAGCATTGAGCGCGCATATAGAATAATCGTCATCACAATTGCCACAAACGCCGCAAATGTATACTCCCCATAATAACATAACACTCCTATAAAAAACGTAATAAATCCCGCCACTTCCGACGTCGCTCCATGATACTTTCGTGACGTTTCCACATCCGCAAAATAAGAGATAATAATTAACACCCCCATCAATATCATACTACTCAAAAGCACCCAAATTGAAATAACCTCTCCAAAATACGCCGCCAGTGCTCCAAATAACGAAATCAAAGGAAACGTTCTAATTCCTGCATAATCATGCCCTCGCTTCTTATATCGCGCATACTCTCTCTCAAGGCCAATGAGTGCACCTAACGCTAGCGCCACCATAAAATTCTGTAAGAACGTAAACTCAACCATTCTATCTTTTGCCTCATACCTCTTTTCAGTCAGTAATGTAACCTAGGTTTATTAACCTTTCGACTATAACCCGTTCAACAACCAACTCAACCAAAACCTATTTATAGACTCAGTAAAACCTAATATCCATGGCAGAATTATTATTTTTCATCTTCGCCTTCATCGCAGAAATTATTGGAACAATAGCCGGATTTGGTTCTTCCACTATATTTCTCCCTCTTGCTCTATTTTTTGTCGATTTCAAAACCGCTTTGATTCTTGTGGCTTTTTTACATATTTTTGGCAATCTGGGCAGACTAACCTTTTTCAGGCACGGTCTAGATAAAAAACTAATTCTAATTTTCGGTGTACCAAGTGTTATATTAACAATTCTCGGTGCTTTAGTAGTAAATTACACTCCTCAAAGTATGCTAAAATTACTATTAGGTATCTTTTTGCTTGCATTCTCCCTTATCTCATTAATAAAACCGCAATTTAAATTCAACCCTTCAAATAAAAACGCCATTATTGGTGGCGGATTATCAGGATTTTTAGCAGGGTTAATTGGTACTGGTGGTGCGTTAAGGAGCGCTTTTTTAACTGCTTTTAACCTAAAAAAAGAGAGGTACATTGCAACTGCCGCAGCTATTGCCCTTGCCGTAGACATAACCAGAATTCCAATCTATATTGGAAGTGGATTTTTAGACTCAAAATATTACATCTATCTTCCCTTTCTTGTTGTAACCGCAATTGTTGGTTCATATATAGGTAAAAAAATTGTCAATAAAATTCCCCAACGCTCATTTAGAAAGTTTGTGCTTATTCTAATTGCAATCATCAGTTTAAAATTTATGTATGATGGAATTTTATTCTTTTTGTAAGCAGTATTCTGTCTTGTTACGAAACTGCTTCAAAATAAAATTCGAACAGAAAGTGTAATTATGCATCTGTTAAACGCACTCACCATCTCTTATTGATAATCGTTATCAATAAGAAAACACCAACCCATTAAAAATACCCCCAAAACACTCCCCATTCCTCAAAAATCCCCAAGTCCCCTCTGTCCTTCCAACCGCTTCGCTTTCAATTTTCGCACCATCTCATCATCTTTTTCAAGCACCTGCTGAATCTCCGTTGCTCTCTCTAACACTTCCGCAGGCAATCCTGCAAGTTTCGCCACATACACCCCATAACTATCATCCGTTCCCCCTTCAACGAGTGTATGTAAAAAAATAATCTCATTTTTCGTCTCTTTCACCGCAACATTATAATTTCGAATCTTTGAAAATTTCTCTGCCAACTTATTCATCACATGATAATGCGTTGCAAATAACGTCTTTGCTTTAATTCGATTATAGATATGCTCTGCCACACTCCACGCAATCGACACCCCATCAAACGTTGACGTCCCTCTCCCAATCTCATCTAATACAATCAGACTTCGCGATGTTGCATTGTTCAAAATGTACGCCGTCTCCGTCATCTCAATCATAAACGTCGATTGTCCAGAACTCAAATCATCATACGCCCCAACTCGCGTAAATATCCTATCCACAATCCCCATCACAACCTCCTGCGCCGGCACAAACGAACCAATCTGCGCAAGTAATACAATCAACGCCGTCTGCCGCATAATCGTTGATTTACCTGCCATATTTGGTCCCGTAATAATCATCATCTCCCCATCCATCAGTACTACATCATTAGCAATAAATCGCTCCTCTAATTGCTCAACCACCGGATGTCTGCCTTTGCGTATCTGTAGCACATTCTCCTCAACAAATCTCGGTCTCGTATACTGCTGCTGCTGCGCAACACTTGATAAGCAACACAACACATCAAGTACCGCAACCTCCCGCGCAATTTCTTGTATCTCGGTTGTCTTTCTTTTAATTATCCCAACCATCTCCAAAAACAACGTATATTCTAATTCCACACTCTTCTCCTCTGCCCCAAGTATCTTCTCCTCCTCTTTTTTCAATTCCTCTGTAATATACCGCTCCGTATTTACTGTCGTCTGTTTGCGAATATAATGACTCGGCACAAGCGCCGAATTCTTCCGCGTCACTTCAATAAAATAACCAAATACATTCGTAAAGCTAATACGCAACGTTGCAATCCCTGTTTTCTTTCGCTCCTCTTCCTCCAATTGCGCAAGATACTGTTTACTATTTCTCATAATATTTTGCAATACATCCAGTTCAGAATTATACTTTTGTCTAATTATATTCCCTTCGCGTACACTCACCGGCGCATCCTCTCGCAATCCTCGAGTAAGCAATTCCACAACTTCACCCAACTCCGGCATTTGGGAAATATGTTCTAATACTCCTTCTTGTAACACTCCCTTTTTCTTTTCGTTAAATGCACTCTCTAACTTCAGTTTAATTTCCGGAATACATTCCAGCGACTGCTTCAACGCCAACACATCTCGCGGCGTCGCATTGCCATAATTGATTCTTCCAATCAATCGCTCAATATCATACACTCGTTTCAATAAATCGGAACACTCCTCACGTACAATCACATCATTATTTAACAGTTCAATTGCATCTAACCGTTTCTCAATTTTTCCCATATGCAATAGCGGCGTTTTCAACCACGCCCGCAGCAATCGCGCACCCATTGGCGTAATAGTTTTATCAAGAACCGACAACAACGTTCCCCGCGCCGACCCATCCCGAATATTTTTAACCAACTCCAAATTGCGAAACGTTCCTGCATCAAGTAACATCGTCTGCGCATCTGCTCGCAACGTAATTTTTTGTATATGCGTCAACGCATTCTTTTGCGTCTCAAGTAAATAATGTAATAACCCCCCTGCCACCCCAATCGCACGAACATTTTGTTCTAATCCAAAACTCTCAAGCGACTTTAACTTAAAGTGCGTAAGCAACCCCTCCCGCGCCCTCTCCACGCGAAAAAAACCATCATCAAACGTATTCACAAAACAACCAATATTTTTAATTTTAGTAACCAATTCCGCATTCACCGCTAAACTGCGTGGAATCACACATTCACTAGGCGTAAAACGCAATAATTCATGCAAAATCGTTGCCATCCCTGTTCCTAAAACCACCCAAAACTCCCCCGTTGACACATCCGCCAGCGCCAAAGCATATTCTTCCCCAAACGCCGTCACACACGCCACATAATTATTCTCTTTTTCCTGCAACAGCGACGACTCGATCACCGTTCCCGGCGTCACAATCCGCACAAGCCCTCGCTTCACAAGTCCTTTCGCTTTCTTGGGATCCTCCAACTGCTCCACAATCGCAACTTTATGTCCCTTCTTTACTAATCTGCCCAAGTACGTCTCAAGCGCATGAAACGGCACACCCGCAAGCGGCGCTCTAGTTTCTCCCTTCCCCCGCGCCGTCAATGTAATCTCTAACTCTCGCGCCGCAGTAATCGCATCCTCATAAAACATCTCATAAAAATCCCCCATCCGTAACATCACTAAACAATCCGGGTGCGCCTTCTTCACCTCCTGATACTGCTTCATCCCCGGAGTGAGATTCTCATAGTCAATGTCTAGAATGCTATTACTACCTTCGCCATTATCCTTCTTATGAAGATTATTACTATTAAGTTCCCCTGCCACGATATCTCAGAACAAACCCATTTTTTAAAGATTGTTGTGGTTCAGAGCGAATATGCCAATTTCAAGCTAAAACTTTATAAATACACCTCTTATTTTTATATGTATGACATACTCAGATCCTTTTGGACCACCATCACATTCATCACCTATTGACCCTCATCCAGTGGACCCTATCGTACCCGCAGTGACGGCGGTGGAGGCAGTGCAGATGAAATTAATAAGTACCTCAGTCGAGGTAAGTCCTTCCCTGACAAACTTCTTGACAAAATGGAACAATACGCTCAAAGATACATCACTAAAAAATCAGTAGGAATCGCTATAGGCATTGGTGTAACCACTGGTTTCCTTCTCGCTTCTGCACCTTTACTCTCGGATTTAATCTCACCTCGTCCGCAAAATAAAGAAATCATCCACCAAAACATCCTCGGCAATCCACAACCCGAAACCTACATTGTAAAAGACGGTGTAAAGTATTTCTCCCGCATTGACGGCAAAGACATTTCTGATTTATTAAACAAATAATTTTTTCTACATTTTTATCACATTTTCAATCAAAGATTTTAAATAAAACAGTAATAAATCTATAGTATGGACCCTGAAATCTCCAAACCAAATCTTCGCCTCTGCTTTTGTGAAGAAGTAGACAAAATTATAACCAAAAATGATTTTCCACTAAAAACGATGAACGACCGCTCTTCACACGATGACCAAATTGAACGCTGGGCCAATTTTGTAAGAGACCACCCCACCGAATGGAAAAAAATCCATACAGAATTTATTAACGCCATTTTTCAAAAACACGACGAATTCATCGAACGCTTACTTAAAGAACCAAACGGCAAACAAAAGATAATAGAATTATATGGAATTAAGAATCTTGATGGCTATCCGAGTTTGAAATGACTATTTTTCTTTCATCTCGTAATCAAAAATAATTCTTGCTCTTCTACACTTACCCTCTACATTCCATTTATACAAATGTGCAAGGTAGAAATTATGCCATTTCCCCCTAGTAATAAATCAGACCTAAATCTTTATAAAAAATCCCCTTAACTATTATCTCATATGGCCACCATCACCTTCGAAACCCTTTCATTTCGTATAGTAGACACCGATCTAGAAGTAACCCTCTTAAAAAACTACGCCACAAAAATCCCACTAGAAGAACTACACAAAATCGCCCCCTTCGCAAGAGAAAATCTCAACACCATTTCATTTACCAACATCACCCAAGAAAAAGCCCAAACAAAATTCATGTTTCTCTTTGAAAAACATCTTGATCAATTAAAAACAAAAATCACCGGCAATCCTTGCACCTACATCCATCAAAACTCCGGCATCCCTTTAATCGGCAATGTCGCCTTCGGCATCGTCTACCGTAACTCCTCCATTATCGAAATCAAAACCAACAACGGCTGCAACTTAGATTGCGTTTACTGCTCAATTGGCGAAGGCCTCTCCTCAACCAAACATGACTTCGTCATCGAAAAAGAGTATCTTATCCAAGAACTCCAAACACTTCTCGAGTTCGTCAATGAACCAGTTGAAATTCACATCGGTGTGCAAGGCGAACCTTTCTTATACGGCGACATGGAAAATCTCATCAGTGACCTTCAAGCCATCCCCCAAGTTCACACTATCTCCATTGATACTAACGGCACACTCCTCAACAAAGAAATCATCAACCGTTTGGCAAAAAACACTAAACTTCAACTCAACTTATCGTTAGACGCAATCAGCGACGACATCGCAAAACAAGTCGCCGGCACAAAATCATATTCCGCCTCCCACATCAAAGATGTCATCGCTTACGCCTCAGAAAAACTCAACGTCATCGTCGCACCTGTGCTTACACAAGGCTACAACGAACACGAGATGGAAAAAATCATCCAATGGATACAAACATTAAAACACCAGCCCACATTAGGCATCCAAAACTTTCTCCCCTACAAAACCGGCAGAAATCCTGCCAAAGAACTCCCTTGGGAAAAATTCTACGCATTATTGGACAAATGGGAAACACAATACAACATCAAACTGCGTTTAAGCAAAGACGACTTCCACATCAAAAAAACCAAAGACCTACCTAAACCTTTCTATGAAGGTGATATCATCACAGCAGTCGTCAAAGCCCCCGGCCGATTCCCTCACGAAGTCCTCGCCGTAGCTAAAGACCGCACCATCGCTGTCCCTATGTGCGACTACAAAAAAGAAAAAAAGATAAAGATAAAAATCACAAGAGATAAGCATAATATATTTGCAGGGATGCTGGTGAAATAGAGTTAGTTACAAGTACCAAATATAGTGGCGAACTCAAATAATTGAGCAGTATTAATCGCCACTATATTCTGAGGAACGCAACAAACATAATCAATTATTTGCGTTCCTCATTATAGTACACAAAGTTTATATAATTCTACTCATTTCTATACCTCATGACTTCAACGGATTTACAGTGGTTTTCCCATACAAATTTAGATCAATATCGTGGGCAGTATGTTATCATCGCAGATCAACATGTCGTGTTCCATGGAAATAATCTTAAAGAACTCGTAACATCATTTCGTAAACAATTTCCACAACAAATTCCTCAAATTGCTAAAGTAGCAACAGAAGATATATTAGTATTATAATAGCATGATTGAATTTGAATTTAGAGAAGAGCCATCTCACCTTTTTGGTACGGTGCTTCGTCCCGTTGCCGATATTTTTTTAAAAGATGTCCAAGGAAATAAAATCATCACCTTCTTTTATATTGATTCCGATGCTGATATGACTCTGTTTCCACGCCAATTCTTGCCATTCTAAAGAGAATAAAATTAATTTTTGGTGATAAATCATGTGAAGTTACCGTGGCCTGGGCTTTAATCGAAGAAGTCCCTCCATTACTCGGTCGCAAAGATATTTTTGACAAGTTTAACATTATATTTGATCAGCGGAAAAGGAAAATATTATTTATGGAATAAAAAAATAGAATAACATCATTTAAAATTTATATTTCAGTCTTCACCATACAATGCCCACTTTACATCCTGTTTAATTGCTCGTGTATTTCTATCCTCATCTGCCATAACCACCCAATCCTCTTGTTCTATAAATATTTATCGATTATCTTCCAGTCTCTTAAACAAAAAAAATACATTCGACAATTCTACTTCCTCAATGAATATATAATCCGCTTCACAATCGTATCCCCACAAAAAAGAAAGAGTTCAGCTAAGTCCATAGAATCTCGTTGCCAACGTTGATCATTAGAACTCTCACGCAATGTGCTGTTATAATAATCTTTATATGAGTTATATGTTATCTTAAATCCAAAATAAAAGTGAGTGTATGGATTGTTTATGGTGATAGTTATGTCATAACCAATCTCTGTAATCGGTATTTTCTGAGGCGAATTATGAAGTGAAAACGTCATATCCACCTTATCTTTTCTTACAGTGGGTGTTATTTTGATTTCGGGTAATTCCATTCTCATCTCTTGAAACTGTTCTTTGATCGCCTCATCAATCTGCGTCAGTAATAACTTAATATTCCTCTCTAAATAACTATTTCCGAGCAATTGTTTTGTAATTAAATGCTGTTTTTTATCAAGCGCCTCTTCAAATTCAATCAATGAAATAACATGACGAAATTCATATGGTATTGCTTGTGTGAGCAGATATTCCAAATATTCCATATTCTGTAATTGCGTACGATATTCTGTTGATGGCGATTGTGCTTTCCCAATTGCTTCTGTTAAACCAGGAACAGATAACGGATGATACCTAGCTATTTTCCCATGTAATAATCCCTCAACCGCTTGTTGTATCTCTTGTAATTCATCCATAAAATCTTCTGGGAATCGTTCTGCAGCAAGCGCAAATTCCTCAGCCAAATATTGGTTCACAATTTCCAAATGTAACTCCATCAATTGCGGCCATTCATTCATCTCTCGAAAAATCTTTTGCGCTTTCGGCTGAGAAAGATAATTTAATTTCTCATACTTTTCCAGAATTTGTACAAGTACACCCCACTCTTTCACACTCTTCAGAAGATCCTCTAGCTCTTTTTTCGTTTTATGAAAATAAATCTGCAGTTTCGCCTCAACACTCGCCGCCGCTTTGTCAATTGTTTTTAATGAACCATCACCCGCCATACAGTACCCTATCTCTCATGGTTATAAATACTTTTCCATTATCTCTCAGGGCTTAATTTATGCCGCCTGACTTTGTTTACTCTTCAATGAAGAACAATCTAACAGTGAGGTATAATCCTGGGGTTCAACTATACATTTTAATTCCGCATTCACCATGTGGGTATTATAATGCCACCGTTGGAGTACTTCAAAATCACTCAAAGAAACAGTTATAAGTTGAGTATTTCCATTTCTTGTATCCGATAAGCTTTGTTGAGTTGAAAAAAAATCTAATACTTTTTCTACATCAGTGGGTACATACGTCAACTCTAATCGATACATCTTTTTCACATTTTTTGAGGCAGTATATGGGACCAAAGGTTTGAGATTTAGTGGATCTACAGTTATGTACGTGTGAGAATACAAATCGAGCAAAGGTGTAGAATAATCAACATGAGTTTTACGTATCGTTCCAAACGCACTGCTCGCAACACTATGATGCATCTCTGGTAAGAGTGTAGGTGAAAAAGTATCTTCTTTTTTCTCATCTGTTAGTGTAAGCACAAGATTTGCCTGCAGATACTGCACTGCCACTTGTTGTATTTTTGCTAAATGCTCACTCACAAGCTCTGGAGTAATTCCTTTTAAGTTTTTGCTAAGCGCAGCATATTCCAAAGAATGATAAGAGGTATGCAATGCCTGCATAGATTCTCGTACACTCTCAAAGATCGCAGTTGGATACACTGTCGTATTAACCACGAAATTCGCGCAATTTTTAAGATGTATATTTCCTTCTTGCGGAGTGTAATTTTGACCAAAACCCATATTATTCACATCTATAAAAAAACCTTTCGCACAAAGAGAAAAAATTTTTGCAAAATAATTTGCCGTCAGCTCTCGTACTACAGTCGAGCAATCTCCCATCTCTTCTTTTGATTTTAGTTGAACTGTTGCCATTCTCTGGATCCAAAGATCTGTTCTTGCTTGAGCTATATACTTTTCTCCACCTGAAACCAACTTTGTCAAAAAATTATCTCCTGAAACTTCTTTAAGTCTCAGAGCATAATCCTTTACTTTTTGTTCTGTTACTGGTGGCACAGTTCGATACGTCTGCACTCTTGATGTTTCAAAAGATTGTACCAGACGTTCTAAGTCATCAAATAATTGCTTTTCTTGCTGTCTCATCATCATCCTCTCTTTATTTTTCCTTTTGTTCTACATTCACCGCTCCAATCCCCTTCCAAAAAACCGCTGCAACCTATACCCAAGCGTCGCTTCCCGCGCCTCTCGCGCTGCTTTCTGCACTTCATACTGCCCAAGCACCGCTTTAAACTCATCCAAATCTAAACGCACATTTCTTCCATTCGTTTCTTTAAACCGTTTGTGTTCATACTCATGTCCAACACCAAACGAAAACGGCACCCAGCCGCTGCTCAAGTTTTTCGTTTCCACTTCCTCGCCATTAATCAATACACGCTCTGGCAACTTGTCATACATCTGAAGGGCAGGTTTGACTTTCAACCATTCCGCCGTAAATCCATCACATCGCCCATTCAATAAATCCGTCAATTCTTTTACTTTCCCCACATACGGATACAACGGATTAGAACTATCAAATCCATCTGCAATCTCGCGTCCTGATTTATCTTGAAAATGACTTCCAACATAAAATAAAAACGGCCTTCCTCGCTTGCTTACATCATCCATCGCAAGTAATTCCGGATGAATAACATACAGTGAGACCACCGCATTATTGCTTCCCATTCCAAAATACGGATAATTTGCTTGTTGTGTTTTTGTCATTATTTTTCTCCTCATTAATTTTATTATTTTTATCTATCAGTTTCAATTAAACTCATTTGTTTTGTTATTTACAAGTAGTTATTAAATCATCTATTTATATTTTTCTTATATTATTAATATGAATAATATAAATAAGCAAACATTTATATAATACTGCCCTATTCCTACAAATGAGAACATGAAGCGCAAATTGATTGGACAAGGTGCAGGGGGGGTAACAGTCACCTTGCCGATTAATTGGATTCGTGAATTCTCGCTAGAGCCCGGCAGCGAAGTCGACGTATCCCAAGTCGACGCCGGTATTTTAATTTCAGGCGTCGGTCTAAAAAAAGAGAAATCTCTCCAATTAGACCTCAGCCCCTACGACCATCGTATGATTCTCAACTTCCTCAACCAAGCCTACCGCCTAGGCTACGACACAATTACCATCACTTATGCAACTGACCAACAATACCACTCCATTACCCAAATCACCAAAGAAACCATGCTTGGCTTTGAAATCGTCGAACACAAACCAAAATCCTGTACTTTACAAAACATCGCCGAACCCGACCCAGAAAAATTCAACATCATCCTACGCAAAATCTTCTTGCAAATTCTCGATCTCTCAGAAAAAGTAACCCAAGACCTCAAAACCAACAAACTCTCCCTCTCAGCTATAACCGAATCAAAACACCAAATCGACAAATTAACTAACTATACCCGCAGAACGCTCATGCGCACAAAATCAAACGACCCCAAATCCACTCTCTTATATTCCATCATCTCCCAGCTCTCTTTAGTCAGCCACGCCTATTATTATATGTACCATTACGCCTATGACAAAAAGAAAAAACTCTCCCCTGAACTCCAATTCTATCTGGTGGGCATCAATCAAATGCTGCGCACCTACTACGACGCCTTCTACGCGAAAGACTTCAAAAAACTCAGCTTTATTAGCAAAATGCGTGACGAATATCTCGCCCAAAACATCACCCTCCTAGAAAAAAGCACCCCCTCAACCGCCGTCTTTATCGCTTCCCTGCGTGAAATCATCCGCGCTATTCACATCTGTCTTCCTTTCTCAGTCGGCTATTGGCTGGACGAAGAGAAGAAGGAATAAGAAAAATAAGTAAAATCAAACTACCTCTCCGCTTCTTGCATATACTCAACCACAATTGTGATTATTTTCTGTACATTCTCATTGCACGATTTAAAATAAATCCGATCCAAAACTCCATTACCATATGTACGAAAAAGATCACTAATCAACGCATGAATAAATGACTGCGTAGTTCCCTCAATACCTCCAAAATTAAGCGTCACTTCTTTTTTCGCATCTAATGCCGGAATAATCATCTCCAATCGAAGCTTTCGTGCTAAATCTTTATTTTCTGCAAAACTCCCAACGAAAGATAATAATTTTAGTTCCATTAAATAAACCTCGGCTGTCGATATTTTTCTTTTTTTCGCTCACGTATCGTTTGAATATATGTCTCTCGAATCCGATCCAAAAGAACCGAAAATTGTTCTGTTGCATCCAACGAAATATCTATCCCTACAACTGTCCCTTGCCATAACGGATAATCTTCACCAGCTGAATATCGCTCACGATAAGGATCTGCCTGCAATTCAAGTGCTTTTTTTCCTTTACTTTTTAATAGTTTATACATCGCTTTACCACTATAAATCATCAAAAAATTTCTATTCACTTTGGCAATTGAGCGAATAAAAAATAATCCTGCCCCTGCGTTAAATTCTGTCCCTCCTTCTTTGGCCGTCATGCCTGTAATTCCTGGCATAAGCGCCAAGCGAATCGCATCAAGATCAGTAGCTGCACTATGAGAACGTGTAATTGTTTGTTTGATACCTACTCCAATATCAGCAATGCCAATACGTATTACATTACTTTTTGCATAATACTGTGCACAAAGCAAAGCTCCATTTGGTGATTGAGCGTGTTCCAACACATTTCTCACGAGTTCACTGATGACGTAACGTATAGGTTCTGCTTGATGTGGCTCAAGATGAAGCAGCGGAATAAGTTCTTTCATACATTCCGTTAATTCCTGGGAATTTTGTATTTGTGTTAGTGGGATAAATCTTCCCGCTGCTTCATGCGCTTTCAAACGTATTCCTGAAGAAATTTTTAGAAGTTTAAACAAATGCATCCGTTCCAGATAATGTTTTGAGATAGCTTCTAATTTTTCACAATGGATTTCATCTCGCTCAAATGTCAAACCCAATGCTCCAACCATTGTCAATACTACCGGATGAACTGAAATCCATTTTTTATTTGCCGTAATTTCTAGTTTTTTCGGTTGCACAGTTTCAAATGATCTTAGAAAATGATCAATATTGCCTAAAAACGCACTATTTGGGATATGTATTTTCATACTTACCGGGAATTGACATCTATTTATAAACTTTTCGTTTTTTACCGGGATTCCCGGGAGAAAGTAGAATAAGCCTATTTCCTGGGAAAAAATGCTACTTTTCATAAAAATTAATCAAATCTCTTAGAAAAATTTAAATAGTTCAACAGTTTAACAGTTAAACTAAGTAACAAGAGAAATAAAAAAATGGAAACTGATCTCGTAAAAATGAGCCCCAAAGGACAGTTAGTCGTTCCTCAAGATATAAGAATAGAAGAAGGTTTTGCTGCGGGAGATAGATTTGTCCCTTTTGCTGTAAAAGGAGGAATACTATTTAAAAAAGTCGAACTGCCTAATCTCAACGCAAAATTTCAAAAACTCTCCCAAGAAATTGAAAAACAGTTCAAAAAGCAGAAAGTAACTTCTCAAGACGTATCCGAGGCAATAACATGGGCAAGACGAAAGTCTTTTTAGATACCAATATTCTAATCTCTGCTCTTGGTTGGAGAGGAAAACCAAAAGTTATCTTTGAAAAATGTTTGCATGACGAATTAGAGCTTATTACATCCCCTAATCAAATTAGCGAACTAAAAAGAGTAATGGATTATCCAAAATTTAATTTCACTGAAGAGCAAAAAGCAACATTTATCTCAATCATTCTTGAAATGGCAACAATGGTGGAAATTCCAGGAAAACTAAAAATAATTCAAGAAGATCCAGATGATAATGCCATGCTTGAAACAGCAGTAGTAGGAAATGTAGCTTATTTGATCAGCGGTGACCCTCATCTATTACAATTAAAAGAATTTGGCGAAGTGAAAATTGTTACCGCAAGTGAATTTTTAGGAATGTAATGAAAGAAAAAAAATAATCAAATCCTTACACCACAACCCTCCTCACCGCAGCATTTCCTTTCCATTTAATTTTCATCTTCTTCATAAAAGAATACTCCGCCGCAACTTCTAACGTATACAATTCTTTCATATCTGCAACAACATTGGGATATGCCGTAAATCCATGTCCAAACACAGATTTTTGGGTAGGGTTCGACCACTCAAACACCACATCCACAAATTGCGCAATACTCTTCGGTTCTTGCCTAAACCCCTCAAGCGTTTTCTGTAAAAGCGCATAGTCCCCTTGAATTACAAAATAATGCATGTTATTTGTTCTTCCTCCAGCATCAGTATGACATGCACCATACGAAAGTAGCTCTCCTTTACCTCCATCTCGTTTCAAAAGCATATATGCTGCATTTTCACCACGATTGCTATCCGATAATTTGCTCCCAAAATACGTATTCATCTCTGAAATAACCAATCCATTTCTACCATACGCCGTATCTTGGAACCCATATTTTCCTATATATAAATCCGCACCCTCTCCACCCAACTTCACGCTTCGCGTCTGAAAACTATTCATAAATCCTTTACTTGTTTCTCGTAATTTATTCCATGTCTCTTGTATTTCTTGATCTAATGTCATTTTTGTTATCCTCCTATATTCGATTTTCAAATCCGTTTATACCAATTCTTATCCTTTCTCTGTTCAAACCCTAAGCGTTCCGCCACCGCATCATATTTTTGCAATGCTACATCAAGAGGCAGGTGAACTTTTCCCTTCTCATCATATTTTTGTGTCCAATCATTATTGTAACCACTTTGGATACCTAATTGTGTAAAACATTGTCTACGTCCTATATGAGCTACAATATCCACTAACATAGCTTGCCAATCAAGATGCACCAATCCTCGCGCATGTCTTTTTTTCTTTATATTATTACTCCTGTCAAATTCCCAGTTTATCCCTTGCAATTGAGGTATCAGAAGTGTCGATGGTGTACTACAGGTATATGCCGCCACCGCTTGAGGTTCATTTTTGTAACATAACGCAAAGGCCCCAGGGGCATCGAGATAAATAGAAAATATTTTCTCTTGATTTTTATTTTTAATCGCATACATCATGGTATTAATTTTTTTAAGTTTTCGATCCATTAAATGTTGTAATTGATATTCTTCTCTCTTCTCTTCAGAGAACATAATCTCTTTAGACGCATGAGCACATAAAAATTCAAAAAGAGGCACCATAGGCAAAACCGTTTCTAATCCATTTAATCTTGTATATAAGTTCATGATTTGTTTAAAATCTCTAGTATGCGAATCTCGCCAAACCGCTTTTCGTGCATTCGTCAACAATTCCCTATTTATACCTAAAGAACTATCAATAACATCTTCAAAATCTCTCTGTAGATCATCATCAATTGTACTATTAAACCATGCCCAGAGGACCACATCTTTACCTAAGTCTTTTAACACTTTTTCTGGAGGCAGACTCATCAACAGTTCCCTCAAATAACTGTTAAATTTTAATCTGTCCAATGAAGAACCAGTCGCTTTTTTTCTTGGTTTCCATTCCTCATGTAATTTTGGTAAAGTATATGTACTAAAATCATAATGTGTTCTATTTATTTCTTCCCAACACCCCACATATTCTTCATACAATGCCTTTATCCGTTCAACAAAATCCATTTCAAAACCCCACCTGCATCCTCATCGGCAATCGCTGTCCAAACGTATAGTGCGTAATAAACCCATCCACAATCCTCATATGCTCCCTCTCCTGCGCATTCAACGCAATCTTATCCACAACTCCATTCCATGGTCGCATCGGTTCTATACACGCACTATGTTGATACTCAATCTCATCATGCGCTTTCAAAAACGCATCATGCGCTCTGCGAAAAGCATCATACGTCTCTCGTCTATATCCTCCCAGTTTTTCCTTCTGCGCAACCAACTGTTTCTTCTGTTCAAGCAATTCCTCACAATGCAATCTCGCTTCCTGCGTTCGATAGCCTGCAAGCAGAGCATTCTGATGAATCACACTCAACACATATCCCTGCATATACTCATCAACTTCTTCAGTAGTTCTACACCCACTCTCCTGTGCACGTTTCGTCATAAATTCTTCCCGTTTCGCAGACGTATCATACACCGCAAGCATCCCATTAAATAAATACAATCCCGTCATTCCCGTCTCATCCATCTGCTGCAAACCATACTGTAAACTATTGAAATCAAACGGAATCAACAACTTCCCATCTGGCGACGCATTATTACGCAAACAATTATCCTGCAGCCACGTCCCCCCGCGCTTCGCTAACAGCCCATCAATTTTCGACCCAATCACCGCCGTATACGCAGCTTTAAATTGCTCATCATACACCCCAAGCGCATTCATCACGCGATACGCCCAGAAATGCGCTTCCATATCTTGAGCACAAATTCCCTTTTCATCTGGCGCAATTTTCTTAACCGACGCAAGCAACTTCGCTCGATTATATTCCATCAAAAACTGCTGATCCTGAACTGTGAGCGTCTGATTAATAACAGAATTCAACGCCCCACGCACCTGCAAATTCTGCGTCAAAAAATCCGTAAACTGTTCGCGCGTCTGCTGCAACTCACAAGGTCTATGCAAAATATGTTCTAATGATTCCCCTACATCCTCAACTAAAATAATCGTTGGATCTTCCCACCGAAAAACTTCTGGAATCGGATACTGTTCCCCTAATCTCTCTTGTGCCGCTGTATAAATTCGAAACTCAATATCCGTTAACCGCACGTCCATATTCTGCTTCACATAAAACAGCCTGCCATCTGGTGAGAAAGTCGTATCTAAAATCGTCCCCGTCCGGCCCTGTGGTGAACTCATACCTCCTCTAAAATCGCCCCTATTTATAAACTTTCTTATCAATTTATCATTCTGGAGTGGTTACAATAGAAACATTTATAAATAGGCAATGAAAATAAGAAAATATGTTTGTCAAAAAACCCATGCGAGACGTAGTTGGTCAATTAGTCCAACACCTCCAAAAACAAGCACAAAACTATCACGAAGACGCATCTTTAGAAGTAAAAGTTGCAAGCATCTCTCCCACTTCGCAAGAAAAATGGGGGTTATTAGAACGTGAAGGCCAAGCCTATCGTGGACCAGAGTATAAATTATTGAACGCCTACACCGCAACCGTGCGTATACAACTCCCCCATATTACCCGTTTGGCACAATATGACTGCGTATTATATCGCTGCGGAAAAGAAGAAGACTACGCCATAATCCCCCGAGAAGAATTAGAAGAAATATTAGAAGAATAAAAAATAAAAAGAAAAGGAAAAAACCATAACCCATGTTAGAAGACCTCCTCAAACCAATCAAAGCATTAGATGAAGAAGTACTTAGACAATACACTAAACTCTCCCAGAAATATCACTTAGATGAAGGGAAGAAGAAATATGCTGTGGGATACGGTTTTGGAGTAGTTGGCTTCACATTTTACTACTTATTAAAGCCTCATTTTCCGTATATATCTTATCTTGAGTTGCCTATGGATCATCCTATTTTTACAATTGGTAGTTCAACACTATTATTTGGTACAATGGTTGATTCAATACATACTGGCTATGGTATGTTCTTCAAATCATCTCTTTCAGAAAACACCAACATAAAAACAGTTGACAAATTCGAATCACTCTGTAAAAAAATAACCACTCCGTTGAGGTTGCCCACTTTGCTATATTCTGGATTTAATGCCGCAATGGCCATCTCTGAAATCTACACGGCAGTGCATGACAACAAATCATTCTCTCCCGAAAGCTATTTTTATTTGGAAGAGAGTATTTTTTTCGCAAGTATGGCCTCTTCCATGTACATCAAAGACACCGATCCCAAACTATTGCAAAAAGACCCGCTGTGGAAACGAATGTACACCGGAGCCAAAGAAAAAGTATCTGCACTCATTCCCCACCCCGCTCCTCAACCACACCCCATCCCTCTTTCGTATGACAGGAGTACTCCATAAAGTGAAACTATTAGAGAAAGTTTCACTCTATATAATACTCCTCCTATATTAACGTTTCTCGCCAAGCAGCCACTTCCAGAGTGGGATATATCTTATTTTTTTGCCGGCAATCATCTCTTGCGCTTCATAATCCCATGTGATCACCCACAAATTTTTACAGCTAAACCCCTCGCTTTGTTTGAGCAACGGTTTGATTTCTCTTTCTTTCGTATTAAAATTACTCAAATCATAACACACTTGCATCAGCGCTGTAACCTCTCTTCCTTTTCTGGTCAGAAAATCTATTTCACTTGTTCCATCTGAATAATACGCCATATGTTCTCCTCGCCGCAACAGTTCCAGATACACCATATTTTCCATCAAACGGCTTTTATCTGCCATATTTTTGATGGAAAAAAATCCATTATCGATAATATATGGTTTTGGAATCGATTGTTCAGATTTTTTATACGAATACGAAAATTTCTTAAGCATAAACGAAAAGAACGCATCAGTTAAATGCTCACTATACAAATATAACACATTTTTTCCCGCTTTAATCCCCATTGATTTAAGATAATTGTAAAACTTATGCATCGAAAACTCCTGAGACGTAATTAACGAATCAATAAGCATACGCAACGCCGTCACATTCCTCACGTTTGCTCGTTCAATCACATCTTTGTAAATAGTGACATCAAGAATCTCACCAAGTATTTTCTCTTTCTCTTGCGGATAAATAACCGTTTCCGGATACCCTCCATAAGTAACATAATCATTAAACGCATGGATAATCTGCGCTTTTTCACTCGATGACAACTGCGCAGAAAACAATATCCCCTTCGCCTGCAAAAACTCCCGAAACGAAAAAGGCAGCACCTTGTAAGTTAACGTTCTCCCTCTCATACTTGTCGCAATTTCGCGGCTTAACATTTTTGACGAAGAACCCGAAAGATACACTTTAATCCCTTCATCCAAACTACTGCGCACAAACTTCTCCCACTCTTTTACATTTTGAATTTCATCTAAGAACAAATACACCCGCTTTTTTTTATTCTGGGGATACACCTCATATAAACACTCCAGCATCACATCTAAATCTCCTGACGCTAAAACTCCTAACCCTGACTGTTCTAAGTTCACATACAACACTTGTTCTTTTGGAACTGTTTTCAACAGTTTTACAATAGTATGATACATCACATACGTCTTACCCGCTCGTCGCGGACCGATAATTGTCACCGCCCGATTGAGGGGAAGCTGCAAGGGAATTTCAACCTCTCGCGGGAGTACTGTTGGTACATCTTTCTCATAAAAATCTTTGATCAATTCTATCCATTTCTCTTTTGTTGCCATAGTAGTACTACATAAGGTGAAACTATTTATAAATGTTTCCCCTTATGCAGTACGTTTTTCAATTTTGTGAATAATATAGTATAAAGCTTTCTATTGCACTATATGACTTTTCATTAAAGTAACATAGTACACTAGCTGACTTTCAATGAATTAATATTTACTAATTAGTAGTAATAAAAACGAAAGATTTATAAAGCCCTACCAAAATAATACAACAATAACCCCATGGTCACCCTCAAACAAAAACAACAAGCCTTGCACTACCTTGCAAATCTCCTTGAAAATTCTGGTGAATACGACATTCACACCGCAACCGATCGCTCTCTTTCATTTTCCGAACGCGGCTGGGTACGAGAAGTCCCACGAACTATTGAACTTCTCATTCCTAATTGCTATAAAACCATTCAGGACTTTGAAACCCAATACCGAACTAATGCTACAAAAAACATCTGGACACTCCCCCTCCTATATAAAGATGGAAAAACTGCCTTCGTTCGCATGGTGGAGACAAATCAATCCTGGCGTGCAGAACAAAGTTTAAAAAATTATACTCCCCAGCAAATCAATCAAATGCTCCATTTGCGTGGCATTGAAAAAAAACTACTCGAACTCTCAGGTGGCGGCACATTTCCCATAACTCTCCCCTACTACCAACCGCAAACAGATCAACTCTCTCAAAGTGTACGCCTCTTCGAACTCAAACCCGTCGATTTAGATTATAGCCACATACCTCCAGATGATGCCCGTTATTCTTTCGTTCAAAACCGCCCCTCCATCGATTACAAACTCCCAACCGAAATTGGCACAATCTCTCCTGCTGCACGTCTCACTTTTCCGCAAGAGAATAAATTCTATAAACTCACAACCCTACAAAGTGCTCCAAACGCCCAACAAGAACAACACATATCTCAATTAGACCCCGCAGAAACTCATGAAACCACCGAAATCTCCCCTCAACGCGCCGCAAGAGAATTACGTCAAGCCGCCCAAAGAGCCTATCCCAACTTAAATCCAGACAAAGCCTATCAAGTATATTCTGGTGATGAAGAACAATGAATATAATTCCTTACAAAAAAATAACCGCGCTTGCAAGTTCCTTTTTATTTTCTCTTCCTTTGCTTTCAGCATATAGCCAAGACGCTGACGAACTAACTCCACGAACACGAGCACCAAGAGTCGAACCAGATCTCTATAACGACATCGAAATTCCCAAAACAAGACAACCAAGAAATCAACAAGAGTATACCCAATGTCACCCTCGCTGGTTCTACCAAAATCCCGAAGGCGATATTGAAGGTCCATATTATAGCTGCACAAAAGCATGGAGTGATAACGGTACGCCTTGGTGCGCAACAAATATTACCCAAGTAAAAACACAAGGACATACGCAATTCAAAAATGGTATTCGCAGTCCTATTACCACTGTTCGACTACCAACCTACATCTCTGGTGGCAAAGAAGATACGACATTTCGTGAATGCACACAAGATGAATATCTGCAAGATTATCTGCTCGGCCCTCTCCCAAAATTAAAACAACAATTACCTGAAAACAAAGGTTGCCCCCCTTTAGATATAATGTTTTTATTCGACAACACCACATCTATGGAAAATGAAATCGCTCAAGCAAAAATCGTCGCGCAAGACACGCTTGGCATGATCTCAAAACTCTACCCCACTGTTCGTTTCAGCATCTCAACTGTAGCCGATGCACAACACTACACAGATAAACCATATCAACACTTGTCTAATTTCACAACAAACATCGAAGAAACTCTGCGCGCAATCAACAGCATTCGCATGATGGATGGCGGCGATGAACCAGAAGCCTATCCTCACGCCCTGCGCTACGCCTCCAACGAAGCCTGGAATCCTCTTGCCACAAGGTTAGTCATTTTGATTGCCGATTCCTTTGCGCGAAAAGATGATCTTCTTAGACTGAGCATCAACGAAAGCAACTTCAAACTCATCACTCTTGTCACAGATGAAAACCGCCTTGATTATTGGGCCGAATTTAGCGCCCAAGCTCTTCCTCTTTCAAATAGCGAAAATCTCGAAGGTCTTCTCCTTCGTTCTGTCATGAGTGGCTGTTACGATTACCCGCAAATTTATTTTAACACCAATTCCTTCTCACTAAAAAAACAAGAGAAAAAAAATCTCGACCAATTTGCACGTATGATCACCGCCCATAACGATCAGCAAGACATCGCCATCGTTGTCGAAGGCCACGCCGACGAACGCGGCAGCGATGAAAAAAATAAACAATTGGCCCAAAGAAGAGCCAAAGCTATTTGTACCTATCTCGAACAAAGAGATATAATCTGTCTTGCAGAAAGTTACGGTGAAGAAAGACCATTCTGTCAAGACCAAACAACCAGTTGCTATAGCCAAAACCGCCGCGGTCACTTATATCCTATTGATCTAGCCTCCCCTCGCGTTCAACAAATGATCGACCAACAAACATTTCAACAAAAAGTCCTTCCCAAACTGAAAAAAAGAAAAAATAATAATCATCATAATCATAATCCGATTGGATAAAATATTATTTTTAACCATTAAAATATTTGATGACTTCTTTTTTTAGATTATAGAAAGTTTTAAATACTTTCACGTATTGACACATAATACAAATATATACACTAAAAAAAATAAAAAATGGTAAATATAACATTATCGATACCTGAAGAATTGAAACAGAAAATGGATTCTTTTGCTGAAATAAACTGGAGTGCTGTCGCCAGGCAAGCGTTTGACGAAAAAGTCCACGATTTGCAATTCATCAAGAAATTTAAATCAAAGAGCACATTCAACAAAGAAGACGCCCTCAAGTTAGGCAGAGAACTAAATAGAAACGCCGCCAAACGACGACACCATCATAAACCAACGAAATCATTTTTGTCAGATCTACTAAACAAATAGAGTTAGAAATAGATTCATGCATCCTTCTCCTTCCCTCTCAAAAACTCCCTCAACTCCACTGGCCACTCTGTCTCAATCTGCGTCTTCATCTTCGCAAGTTCTACAAAAATATCTTTGCGCATCGAGCCAAACTCAATTAATTTTATCAGCTCCTCTTTAATATACACCCCAACATCTTTCAACTGCCACACCTGCATCTTCAACTTCTCCCTCAAAAAATCTTTCTCATCCACATCCTTCGCCAATTGCTTTTCCCACATCTTCGTATACGAAAACTCCTCCTGCTTCTCTGCAACTTTCTTCTTCCCCGCGTTAAGCGCAATCTTCGCAAGCACCATCTCATGCATCCGCTTCAAAAACTCATGCTTATCCTCAATTTTAATCACATCACTATACCCTTGCGCAATCAACCCAAAGGCAAAGGGCGACGGCAGCCCCGCCTGCATCTCACACACCTCAATCATCCCAGAATTCACCTGTGAAATAATCAACTGCGCATGCTCAAAATCCATCAGATCCTCAAGTACCTCCCGCCGCGCCTCTTTTAAAATCGGAAAATCATCACTGATCCGGCGAACCGCACTATACAAAATTTTACTCCCAACCTGCAATCGCCCCACATTCTTTTTCTTCCCCATATACTCGCGTAAAATCATCAGTGAACGTGTCGCACAATGTCGAAACCGTCTCTGCAACACCTCACTTCCTTCAATCGAGTTCTTCATAACCTTAGAAAAATCCTGTCCCTTCAACAACTCAAACGCTCGCTTCGCATTAAACACTTTCTCACACGACACATAAAACCCATTATCATTCATCCCAACCTCTACATCCCGATGCTGTGAATGGCCGATAACATACGCAAGTCCGCGAGACAAACAATCATTCACCCGTCTGCCAAATAATGTATTAAAAATCACATACGTCCGCCCTTTATTCACAAACGTCTCAACTGTAATTCGTCTATCCGACGCAATCTTGCTAAAATGAAACTGCTCATAAAAATATTGATACATACTGTCTGCCGCCTTGGCATCAACATACAAATAAGAATCAAGAAATTTTAAAATCTCCTCTTTCCCTCTTCCCGCCGCAAACTTCTCATCCATCAACCGTCTGAATCGTGAAATCTCCATTGCTAAATCAAACGATAACGGCAACATCTCTGAAAACCAACTTGGCACCGTCGGCGGCCGATTCACCGACGTACTAACTTGCGCCGTCATCCCCCGCGAAAATTTAAACAAATACACATTCCCCCCTAAAATAAAGACGTCGCCAGGCCGCAATTTTTCTAAAAACCCCTCATCAATCTTTCCCACAACTTGTTCCCCTACTTTCACCGTTACATACGTCTCTTCGGGAATCGTACCAATATTTGTCATATACACAACTCGCGCCATCTTCCCTCTCTTGCCAATATTTCCCGTCTCAGCATCATACCAAATCCGCGCATAGACATATCGCTCCTCTAAACTTACATAATAGCCAGACAGATACTTCACCACTTCAAAAAAATCATCCCACGTAAGTGTATGATAACAATAACTTCCCTGAATCAAATGAAACATCTCATAAATATTCACAACTGAATTAATCGCAATCCCATAAATATGCTGCACAAGTACATCCAGCGCATTGCGTGGAATATGCACGCGATCAATTTTTTTCTCCATCGCCGACTTTAACAACAACGCACATTCCACCAAATCATCTCGATCCATCACAATGATGCGCGCCTTCACCGTTGAATGCAGCTGATGACCTGCACGACCAGCTCGCTGGAGAAACCGCGCAACCGACTTCGGACTACCTAAACAAATCACTAAATCCACATAGCCAATATCAATCCCCAGTTCCAATGATGTTGAAGACACAACTACCTTCAACTTTCCTTCACGCAGCGCTTGTTCCGTAGAAAACCGCATCTCCTTACTCAAACTCCCATGATGCGCCGCAATATTTGAAGAAGTATACGAATCCGCAAACATCTCTTTCAATGTATGCACAACTCTTTCTGTTGCCGAACGCGTATTTGTAAAAATCACCGTCGTCGTATGTTCCAAAACAAGACTATGAATCAACTCATACATCTTGCGATGCATAAGCATATACGAATCATCAACTAAACTGCGCACAGGACTTAGCACCTGCAAATCCATCTGTTTGATAAATTGCACATCCACAATCACACAATCCCGCTCCTCATCCCCTTTGTATCCCACAAGATACCGCGCAATCTCCTCGAGCGGCGCAATCGTTGCGGATAACCCTACCCGACTCATTCCAATTGACATTCGCTGCAGCCGCTCAACCGTTAAATTCAAATGCACCCCTCGTTTATTATCCGCCAGCGCATGAATCTCATCAATAATCAGCCATTGTACATCGCATAACTTCTCTTGAAATCTCACACTATTCAGCATAATCGCCAGCGACTCCGGCGTCGTAATCAAAATATGCGGCGTATGCTTCAACATCTTCGCTTTCTCTGACGCCGTTGTGTCACCAGTTCGCACCGCAACACGAATTCCTAACTTGCGTCCAAACACCTCCTCAATCTCCTGCAATGGATTCAATAAGTTAAATTGTATATCATAATTGAGTGCTTTCAGCGGAGAAATATACACACAATACACCTTATCCTCAAGCAACCCTTTATCCGCCGTATCTACTAACTCATTTAAAATCGCCAAAAATCCTGTCAGAGTTTTAGTTGCACCAGTTGGCGCCGAAATCAACACATTCTTCCGTTGATGAATCTGCATCACCCCATACAACTGCGGCAGCGAGAACTCTTTAAATTTCGAAAAAAACCATTTGGTAACATACGGATGCAAAATCGTCTTCAGATGCAGCGGTTCAGATGGTTGTTCTAGTTTGGTTAACATGAATAAAAGAGTAATAATTGGTGATATATACTCCAATAGCTATTTTTGAGTGTGATTTATAAGAATTATGTGCTATTCTTACTTATCCTTTTCTTCTGTTCTAATTGAGAAATATAATTTTCGGAAGTGACAACTTTTTTACCACTTTTATATTCCAGATCTTTTCTTGCACTTCCTGCCACCCCTCCACCCTCTTTCGCTGCTTCTTTGTTTGCAACAAACCTTTGCGTATTTTTATTTTTTGCAATTTCTGTCGTTGCAGCCTCCCCAAGCATAGTAAAAATTAATTCTAAATCTGTCATATGGTCGCGTAAATTTTCTTTCTTTAAACTTTTGAACTCTTTATATTCGCTTGGAGTCATTCCAAACGTCGCTTTACTAATTTCCGCTGTTAAAATCGCATATTCTCGTTCCGCCCCTACATTCCGCTTCTTCCACTCATCTGTTAATTCATCACGAATAGCAATCCCCCTAACTCGCTTCTCAATCCAGCTATCAGAATATCCTTTCTGCCGATACAAATCCTTCATTCGTTTCTGCGCTAATTCCGGATTCTCAATCTCTTGAATACGTTCATAGCCTACTTGTGCAAGCCATTGTTTGAATAATTCTACTTTGGATGAAGGAATTGATTGGATCAATCTAAATGCTCCTTTTATAGAAACACAATTCAAATTTTGTATCCCTCCCCCTGTTTGAATAGGAAGGGGGGTGGCAATCTGCCCCCACCCTTGAGCAAAGCCTTCATCCCTTCTTCGCATATCTTTTAAATAACCAGACGGATCTTTACTTTCTGTAAGAACGCAGATAATATCTATCGCAACAAACCACCACTCTTCATTAAACCATCTCTTTCGAACCTGTTTTCCTTCAAAAAGCGTCAAACTTGTATGCTTCTCCATAGAATAACAGTATCTTCACTCCTATATAAACCCTATCCGCAGTTGACCAGTGACCAGTGGGTTTTAAGATAATCTCAAACCCTCCTCACCACCCCTTCTTCCGCATCCACTTCAACCTCCTCTCCATCTTTAAATACATATGTCCCATTGCCCGTTCCCACAATACACGGAATCCCTCGTTCGCGAGACACAATCGCCGCATGGGAAAGCATCCCTCCTTGATCCGTTACAATCGCACCCGCTTTCATACACGCAACCATCAAATCCGGCGACGTCGTCTCCGAAAATAAAATATCCCCCTTGTTCATTTCCATAATCATCGCCTGCAACGAATCATAATTATCATACCCCGCTTTAATTACTTTCACTCGTCCCCGCACTTTTCCTGCATTGGCAATCGTACCTTTAATATGTTCTACAGTACCTAACAACGTATGCGTAAATCGCTCTGCAACCTCTCTTGCCCTCTCTCCCACTTCAACAACCACATCATTTCCCAGTCCCTGAAAAATAAAACAGTTTCGTTTTGCTCTCTCCACTTCTTGCAATTTCTTTCTTTCAAATAAACCATAAATATCTTTGCATGAATAATCAGAGAGTTCACCAACCAGAACAGAAAATTGCCTACTCACTGTTTTCAATATTCTATTCAAACATCCCTCCTCCCCAAAAAACAAGATATTCAATGTTTCTCTTCCTCTATTTTTCAACTCCCCCTGTTGCTCTAAATTCTGTTTCAACACTTCATTTTTTTCTGACTCTCGATACGCCAAATCCGTATAAAAAAATTCTGTTTTGGTATAATACGTGAAAAAATCACTTAACAAATCAAAAAATTCTCTACACTCTTCACAACCTAACTCCTGTTTCAACGACAATTCCTCCCCACGTTTCTGCGCATGCATAATATACTCTACACAATCTTTCTTATACCTCTCAAACTCCTCAACACTACTAAACAGCATAACTCCATCCTGTAACGTCTGCGTAAAAATCTCTTTTGGAAAATAACTCGTAAAATGATCTTGATGAAAAATCACAAGCGTCCCCTTCTGCTTGTAATACTCCATCCAAATATCCGTAATTAAATAGCGCAGTCCTTGCACTCGAAACAGCCGCACATAGTCCTCTGGTTTTAATTGTTGTATTTCTTGTTTCATGAGTCCAACCGATTAATACGAAAAATAATAAAAAATAAAACAATCTGTCTCAAATTACAAATGCTCCTCTACCGCTTTCTCAATACTTATAGGCACAGACCGCATCAAATCCTCTCGTGTCGCTTGATACGTCGGTAGCAACTGACAAAACGGATTCGTCACTTCTCCTTCAAGTCCGGCATACACATTCAACGGTTCTACTCTTGGAGCAAATGCACTTCTTTCATAAATCGTACGCACTTCCGCCGCATTCGATTCCGCCATAGGTAAAATCAAACCACTATGTCTTGCTTCTGTCGACTTATGATACTTCCCACCTGCAACTAATCCTTTTTCAAAAAGCGCCATATTACGAAACATCGCTTCCACATTCACAGCATACATCATATATTCTTCAAGTGCATCACGCACACTCTCATAGGATTTTGATAAAGATTTCCCCGCATCAGTAGAGGTTCCTGCCATCATCTCTTTTCCTTCTGTCAGCACTTTTCCTGCCTCTGTTTGCCTCCACGATTCTTGATAAATCCCATTTTTCAGCGCCAAATCAATAATCCACAATTGTTGTTTAAGATACGCCTCACCTGTTGCTTTCGTCAACTCATGCAACCTACTGCCTGAAGAACAGATCTCAATTCTATCCTCAAGCCCCTTGCGATGCACATAATCCAACGCAATCGCCTCCGCCATCGGACTGCGTCCATTATTTCCCGTACATACATATTCTATCATTAATTTATTTGTATTTGTCATAAGTAATCACTCCTATTATTTTTTTATTTCTTATTTTTAAACACTCTTCTTAAAACCTACTCCTCATTTATTTTATAAATCACGTCCACCGACCGCCACATCGGTTCTGTACCATACTTATCAAACAGTTTTCCTATCACATCCGCAATCTCTTGTTTAGATTTACCATTGTAATGGGCAGCCACACTTGCCAACACTGAAGCGTCTGTGCCATGTTTCTCAAAAAGTGTACCACAAGAATCTGCAAACTCTTGCGTAGACTTTATTATATAATGTACTTTTTCTAATGATACTGCATCTATAACACCCAAAATTGCTTTTATCTCATCTATGATTACTCCATATTTCTCTGGTTTCCACATCGGACTTACTTCACACAATACTTTTACTTGTGGCTCTGGAGTACCCAATATAAACATAACATTATAATCTAAACCATCACTTCCTCGTGGAGATGTAATATCACTCATTACAATTTCCAACCGATCATACTTCAATTCTTCCTCATTATTCACAAATTCGTCTAACGTAATATAATCTACACACATCCTGCCTGGTTCCAATAAATGTTCTTTAATATATGTCATCTGTCATCTTTCTCCATAAAACCACTCTAGAGTAGTATTTATTTAACAAAAAAACAACCGTAATATTTAAATATGGGGGTTCCCCTACGGTACCCCTATGACCCTCAACCACCAAAAACCACAATACGAACCCCTCTTAAAACAAATCGGCCTAACCGATAACGAAATAAAAACCTACCTCTTCCTCCTCAAAAACGGCACATCTACCAAAAGCCCCCTCGTTAAAGCCACCGCCATCTCCGGCTCCAAAGTCTACGAAGTCCTCCATCGCTTAAGCCAAAAAGGCCTCGCCAGCATCACAATCAAAAACAACATCCAACACTTCACCGCCTCTTCCCCCGAAAAAATCAAAGAATACCTCAAACGTAAAAAATCAGAACTATCTCAAGCCGAACACAACATCAACCAAATCATCCCCTCATTATTATCAATCACTCAATCAACAACTAATTCCCCCCAAATCGCCATCTTCACCGGCTGGGAAGGCCTTGCCACCGTCTATGACGAAGCTCTCAGTCACATTCCAAGAGGAAAAAAAGAACCCATGTGTGTCATTGGCGCAAGTTCGGGACAAAATACCAAACAAACACAACGCTTCTTTACAAAGTACGGCAGACTCGCCATAGAAAAAGGTGATCTACGTATCATCTTCAACACCTCCAACCGCCAATACGTCGAACGCATCGAAAAAACCATCGGTTTGAAGTACAACAAACGCTTCCTCTTCCATAAAACCCCAACCGAATTAACCGTTATTGGCAACACCGCCTTCATCGTCCTCTTGCATCAAGAACCCATGATCATTCGAATCAAAAACAAAGAAACCGCCGACTCATTTAAACAATACTTTAACTTTTTATGGTCGCATGCGGAAGAATAGGATTAAGAAACGAAAAAACTCATCATTGTTTCGCCATATTCCATAAAAAATCAAAATAAATACTAAACCCTTGTGCAATATTCTTATTTTTAATACAAATCGCATAGGGATGTTCATCCCATAATAAAATATACACTTGATCTTGAAAAATATCAATAGCTGCAGGACTCACAAATCCTCGTCGCATAAATCGTATCTGCGAAATCCCTTCCGCCGAACGCTGCGTATAAAACGTATTACGTGGGTCATCTAAAATCATCTTAAATCTATGCTTTTTCCGAATCGAAATCTTATTCACATCTCGTAATATTGCTGCTAACTGTGCATTCTTATACGCTTGATTAGAAAACCCAATAATCTTAATCGTTTCGCCTTGCGGACAACTCTGCGAAAGTGTTACCATCGCCGTTTTAAATCCCTGTACTCCTTCATAAATTGCCGTATCGGTCTCAACATTCTCCGTTCGTCGTATCTGTCGTAAAAGAGGTAACACTTTTTCAACCTCTTGCATCCTCTGATTCAATAGCTCTCGTAATACAATTGGATCTGCCGCAACATATAATTTTCCTTGCGCTCGTTTTTCATACATCACAAGTCCTTTGGCAATCAACATATCAAGCGCAGAATACACCTGTGAATTCACAATTTTTGTATCCTTGCGAATAATTGTCGCAGTAGACTTCCCTTTTTGTAACAAAGCTAAATATACTCCAATCTCATTATTTGTTAATCCTAATTGCTTTAATTTTTCTTCAATTTCCATATAATCCTCCTTAAAAGGAGAACTAGTATTTAAATATTTCTATAACTACCAAGTAGTTATGAATGACTTTACCAAATTATCAAAAGTATACAATAGCAATATCACTGCCTGCAAACCTGATAAATATTATAGTATTCTTCCAACTATACTAAAAATTCTTAAACCTCAGAAAAGAAATACGATTCTCGACTTAGGATGCGGTGCAGGATATTTCACCCATCCGCTCGCCCATCTCACTTCTGGGCTAGTCATTGGCATTGATAACTCTCCTACTCAACTAGCTTTAGCCAAAAAAGTATCATCCTCAAAGATTCAATACGTTCTCGCCGATATTTTTAATGGACCCCTCCCCTCTTCTGATGCTATTAATGCTCCTTTTGTTCTAAACTATGCCTCTTCCCTCTCTCAATTAGAACATCTACTGCAAAATTGTTTTCATTCTCTTACTTCAAATGGCAGACTCGTTGGCGTTATTGATATACCCAATGCTGAAGATCAACAAGAAAAGAAAAAATATGGGGCAATTAAATTATATGAGGGAAAACTCATTGATGGAACTGTTTTAGATATATTGTTATACTCTAAAAATCAGTTGCAGTGCTCTTTAAAAAGTATTTTTTACTCCCCAAATACCATCCTGACTCTTTTAACAAAAGTGGGGTTTTCACATATTCAATGGCACTCTCCTCTCATAAGTCAAGAAGGAATAGAGGTATTTGGACAAGATTTTTGGAAAAATTATGCTGCCTGTTGTGAACTAGGATATTTCTCCGCAACAAAAAAATAATCCTCTCAACAAAACTCTAAACCACTGTCACCTTCAACCCTTCCACTCGTTTAAAATCTCCATCTGTGGTAAGTAAATGCAGCCCTTTTTCCACACATATCGCTGCAATCAACATATCCATATCTCCAATTGGTCTTCCTTTCGCATACAATCGTTCTGCAATCGTCACACTCCATAATGCCGCTTGATAATCATACGCTAAAATTTGTGCTGTCTTAAATAACACAAACATAGTTTCTTTTTCCCGCTTTGATGATCCTCTCAATAATTCATGTACTGTTATTGTTGTTATTGCCGTCTCTTCTTTCTCAATATATTGCTGTATCTGATTACCTTTTTCATTTCCTTCAATCAGATCAAGAATTGCTGACGTATCCAGAACAATCATCCTAACCTCTGTCGTATCTTTCGTATTCGCTCTGCCGATTCCGCATCTATCTTTGCTCGATGTATACAGATTCGTTCTCTCATTTTTTTCATTCCTTCAGGATCATGTTTAAACACGCCAAAAAACTGCGCTGTTTTTCCAATTTTTTCCTCAGATAACCGTAAAATAACATCGCTAAAGCTTTCATTCTCTCGTTTTAATCCATAAAGAGCATCATACGCTTTTTCTTTAATCGTTAACGTTTTCACAACCATACTACACGTACGTTTAAACATATATTTAAATGTTTGCACTAAAACCTACATTTTCCACAAACAATCATTCTTCAAAAAATTCTCAAACCACTTTACCCAGCAGCAACCCCAATCCATACCCAACCAGCGCCGTCACCATTCCAATAATCGCCATCTCCATTCCATTACGAATCCAACTTCCCATTGTATACTTCGCTTTCATCGCTCCTGTAATAAACAACGCCACCGTTGACAGCACTAAAGAAATCCATACACTCATCCCAACCGACACGAAAAAAAACGGCAGCAACGGAATTGTCGAACCCACAATCGCCGCCACCCCTACAACAACAGCCGATCGCAACGGATTCACAACTAACCCGCTTGACAAATTCAACTCATCCGTCATCACCGTTTTCAACCACAACTTCTTCGACGACGTAATCTTCTCCACAATCCGCCCAAGTAATCGCCCCCGAAACCCTTTCTTATAATAAATCTCATAAATCTCTTTGCGCTCTTGCTTAGGCACATCTTTAATCTCTTTTCTTTCTTTTGC
>Ga0209541_10000495_pt1 | contig 77341 bp, 77 predicted proteins | sample RifCSPlowO2_01_FD_184027 | JGI IMG/M metagenome (GOLD analysis project Ga0209541, IMG submission 184027) | Groundwater microbial communities from Rifle, Colorado - Rifle CSP2_plank lowO2_0.1 (SPAdes) (version 2) | ecosystem: Environmental > Aquatic > Deep subsurface > Groundwater | place...
TTACGCCAAGCGCCAGATGACATGGTTTAAGAGAAATAAGAAGATAAGATGGTTTGAACCGTCACAAGCAAAGGAGATTGAGAAATATGTTAGGATAGAGCTCTCTAAGGGCGATTAGTTAAGTGGCATAACAGCGGCCTCCAAATCCGCTATCGGGGGTTCGATTCCCTCATCGCCCGCAAGAAAGAGCTAGGCCTTTTTTTCCTTATAAACCGTGTGTTTGCGAATAATAGGATTATATTTTTTAAATTCGAGTTTGCGCTCTACCGACTTCCTGTTCTTGCGCGAATAATAGGTGTGGCCTTTGCCAGCACCTTTCTCGTCTCCTACCGAGACTAGTTTAATGAGATGGAGTTGCGACATTGGAAAAAGTTATTTGGCGGCGTAGACTTCTGCTCCCTCTTTGGCGGGTTGAGAGACTTTCACAGCCACCTCTTCTCCCTTCTTACCAGCATTGACGGACTTATGGTCAAGTTGCATGGAAGTAACCGTGTCAGTAAATTCTTCGTCTCCACGCTTTACTTTGATCTGGCTCCCAACCTTGAGAGCCTTATTCAACTTAACCACCGCCACGCCAAGTCTGTCGTACCAATGCACCACTTTACCGATGGGATTGTCCTTTGGCATGGGATGAATACTACACCACTTATCCAATTTTGCAACTGTGCACTGCCTTGGACAACATTGGAACTATTAGGAAACAAATTTACACAAAATGAAAGCCGCCCACCGAGAAGGCGCCCGGTGGGCAACTTTCTCAGCGCGGCGGCTGGATCTACTGGGCGCCGACGACCGGCTGGGGCTCCTCCTTCTTTTTGTCCTCGCGACCCTTGAGGTCTGCGAGGACTCTCTCCGCGAACTTGGCCAAATCGGGCTCACCGGCCTTGGTCAAAAGACCGGGTAAGTTGGCGAAGTACTCGGCGAACTGGTGTGCCGCACCGGCCAGCATCTTGCTTGCGAGCAGAATGTTGAGAATGATTCCCACTTCCTCTGTTGCCCTCGCATGCCCGAAGCTTCTCGAGATCCCGAACACAGCGATGTCCAGTCTTGTCGAAAGAACTTCGTGGAATGGTCTCTTCGTGTCTGGTTTGGTCATGGCTCCTCCGACTTCGAAGAACTCTGCGGACCCCCCGCATGGGCCCACTAGGGACTAGTGGCATCTCAAATTATTGTATCACATATATAAAAATATACAAGTGCGTCGGGCGAGAGTCGAACTCACAGGGCCAATGAAGACGACGGTTTTACAGACCGCTCCCGCTCCCTACGGGACTACCGACGCAATTAGACTAGTTTAATCTAAACCAAAAGGACTTGCAAAAATAATTATTATTTTAGAGCCGATTCTCTTTTGGAGACCAGGGTGCTCGTACGACTGGAGCGCGCGCTCCTCTTGATATCAAAAGTAAATTGACCTTCCTTCGCATCGACTAAAACCGTGCCTCCAGAGAGCACTTTGCTGGATATCATCATGGAAGCCACCGGATTAAGGATTTTTTCTTGAATGAGACGCTTCAAGGGTCTCGCTCCATATTGTGGGTTATATCCTTCGCTCGCCAAGAGTGCCAATACCGACTCAGAGACCATGAGGTTGATCTCCTTCTCTCCAAGACGTTTTTTAATGATGCCGATTTGGATATTAACGATTTCCTGGATGGCTTCTTTAGAGAGTATGTCAAAGACGATAATGTCATCGAGACGGTTAAGAAACTCGGGGCGAAAATGTTCTTTGAGAGTCGAGAGTACTTTTTCCTTAATATCATCATAAGTATCCTTCTCACTACTATTGAAACCGATGGTCTGCATTTTGTCTATGTATTGGGCCCCGATGTTAGAGGTCATAATGATGACCGTGTTTTTGAAATTGATGACTCTACCCTTAGCGTCGGTCAAGCGACCGTTGTCGAGAATTTGCAATAACACATTGAACACCTCCGGATGTGCCTTCTCTATCTCGTCGAAAAGCACTACCGAGTACGGTCTGTGTCGCACAGACTCAGCAAAACTCGAACCCTCTTCGAAGCCCACGTAACCTGGGGGCGCGCCGATTAACTTCGAGACGGAATGTTGTTCCATAAACTCTGACATATCTACGCGGATAAGAGCCCGCTCGTCGTCGAACATAAACTCCGCCAGAGCTTTAGTCAGTTCGGTCTTGCCTACCCCGGTCGGGCCGAGAAAGATGAAGGAGCCGATAGGACGATTGGGGTCGGAGATGCCGGCGCGCGAGCGCTTCACTGTGTCTGCAATCTTTTTGACCGCTTCGTCTTGACCCACAATGCGCTTCTTGAGAAACTCTTCCATCCGGGAGAGCTTGGCCGCTTCTTCTTCCAGCATTCTAGAGACCGGGATGCCAGTCCACCGACTAACCACAAGCGCGATATCGGAGGCGGTAATTTCTTCTTTCAAAATTCTTCTAGAACTCTGAAGTTTCTTAAGGCGTTTGGCTTTCGCTTCCAGTTCTCTTTCCAAAGCGGGAATCTTGCCGTAACGAAGTTCTGCCGCGCGGGCCAGGTCGGCGCGTGTTTCTGCCGCGTCGGCCTCGAGACGCAGAGTCTCAAGAGTTTTTTTAATCTCCTTGATCTCCCCCACCGTTTCCTTTTCATTCTTCCACTTCAGTTCGATTTCACTAGTTTTTTCGCGCAAATCAGCAATCTCTTTGTCGATAATTTTCAGCCGGGTTTTCATCTTGGGAATAAGAGTCTCTTTCTTCAGTGCCTCTTTCTCAATCTCAAGTTTCATAATCTTGGAGTGGGCCTCTTGAAGCACCGGTGGCATATTCTCAAGGGAGATTTTCAAAAATGATGCCGCCTCATCTATGAGATCCACTGATTTGTCCGGCAGAAATCGGTCGGTGATATAGCGCGAGGATAGATTGACGGCCGCTTGGATAGCGTCATCAGTGATGCGTACTCCGTGATAGAGTTCGTACCGCTCCTTGAGCCCGCGCAAGATGGTCATGGCATCTTCGATGGAAGGCTCTTGAACGTAGACGGGTTGAAAACGGCGGGTCAGAGCCGGGTCTTTTTCGATATGTTTCTGATACTCGCGCAAGGTTGTGGCACCGATGGCCCGTAATTCGCCTCGGGCCAAGGACGGCTTGAGCATGTTGGAAGCATCCATAGACCCTTCTGCCGCGCCGGCACCGACAATAGTATGAATCTCGTCTATAAAGAGAACGATTCTGCCTTCCGATTTTTCGATTTCTTTAATGATATTCTTGAGTCGTTCTTCGAACTCTCCGCGGTACTTGGTGCCAGCAATCAGCAAACCGATGTCAAGAGAAACCAGCTCTTTCTCCCGCAGAGATTCCGGTACATTGCCCGAGGCCATGCGCAGAGCCAGACCCTCGACAATAGCAGTTTTACCGACACCAGCTTCGCCTATGAGAATAGGATTATTTTTAGTTCGGCGGGAAAGAATTTGGATAATGCGCGAGACTTCATCATCCCGGCCGATGACCGGGTCAAGTTTATTGGTTTTCGCCAGTTGGGTTAAAGAGCGAGTGTACTTGGAAAGCGACTTAAATTTCTTCATCTCTTTCGGCTCGGTCGGACTTGTTTTTTTAAGCTCCTCAAGCACTTTCAGAACCGTCTGTCTGTCGATTTTGAATTTAAGCAGCAGTTCACGGGCTTCTCCTGGAATATCAAGGACGGCAATGAAGAGGTGTTCAGTGGAGACAAACTCATCTCCTAGAGATTGCGCTACTTTACTAGACGACTCAATGGCGTGAGCCAACTCCGGAGTAAGATAAATCTGGTAAGACGGAGAAATGGTCTGACTTGTCTCGGGACTCTCTATGAGATCGAGAACCGAATCGGAGAGAAGGATGGTGTCAATATCCATCTTGTCCAAGATAGAGACGGCCATACTCTCCTCCGCGAGCAAAAGAGCCGCTAAAAGATGTGTCGGATTAACATGGTTCTGGCCACGCTCTATCGCGAGCTCATGAGCCTTACGGATAACCTCTTTGGCCTTGGTGGTGAAATGATTAAAGGGCTGCATTGGTGTTATTTATGGTGAGCTTGTCGAACTATTTTAACACAGAGCGACAGATTTTACAAAATATTTCGGCGGCGCGCTTAACTTCGGAGAAAGTCGTATAACGACCGAAAGAGAAACGCACCGGCGTCTCTCGCGGTTCGGGCTTGTTTGAGTTGCACGCGGGTCCAGCGGAGGCTAGGACACCAGTCCGGTCAAGAGCAAGGACAAGAAATTCCGGAAGAATACCCGGCCTGCCTGCGCAGGCAGGCACTAAGATATGGACAACATTAGGTAGGCTTCGGGTAACAAGTGCCTGGGGTAAGGACCGCTCGATCAACTCCTTAAATTTAACACTCAACGAATCTAGACGTTTATACTCTAATGCTCTATCGCGTACTGCTATCTCAAGCGCCTTAGCAAATCCAGCAATGAGTGGCACAGCCGGGGTACCGATTGGCGGCACCTCAAGCTTGACTTCTTTTCTTACCACCAATGCACCAATACCCTTCGGTCCATAGAGTTTCGCCGAGTCGAGAGTCAAGAGATCACACGAGAGGGCCTCAAGACCAACGTTGAAATATCCTGCAGTTTGGGAGGCATCGATGTGTAGAAGCGGAAACTCGGTATTGCCATTCTTCCTTTCCTCACGTATTTTGCGACCGAGCTTGTTATCTGTCGTAACACTTGAGATAAGAGTAGTCTCCACACCCGTAATGCCTTTGGCAGCCTCCGATACCGATGGGTGAGAACCAAGTTCTGCAACAATGCGTCCTGGTTTTACTCCCCTTACTACCCAGGTATTAGCCTCTGTTCCACCAGAAGTAAAGATAATTGCCTCTTTTGCTACGCCCAAGATTCTTGCAATCTTAGTACGGTATGCGTCTATTTCTTTTTTTACCTTTACTCCTTCCTCGTATATTGCCGAGGGATTGTAAAAATCCCGCGACCAATATTGCTCCATCGCCTGCCTGACTTCCGGCAAGACCGGGGTCGCGGAAGCATAGTCAAGGAAAATTCTTTTTTGTTTAAACCAACCCATTTTTATGTTAAGGTTATAACCTAATTATGACTAAATGGGAAGAAAAAATTGAAAAGGACATACGACCACCAGTGGTGGCCATCTTAGGACACATCGACCATGGCAAGTCGACCCTCATCGACTACATCAGGAAAACTAATGTGACGGGAACAGAGGCGGGAGGTATTACTCAACATACGAGTGCTTATGAGGTTACCCACACCTCGAAAGACGGCCGAAAGAGACAGATTACTTTCCTTGATACCCCCGGACATGAAGCCTTTAGCAGCATTCGCACCCGTTGCGCAAATGTAGCCGACATCGCGGCCCTCATCGTCAGTGCGGAAGACGGAGTCAAACCACAGACTCTTGAAGTCTTTAAGCATATTAAAGAATGCTCTCTGCCTTATCTAGTAGTGATCACTAAGATTGACAAACCTTCGGCCAACCCTTTACGCACCAAACAAAATCTGGCAGAAAATGAAATTTATGTCGAGGGCTATGGTGGCAATACACCAGTGATTGAACTATCGGCAATGACGGGCCAAGGAGTAGATGAATTCTTGGATATGATCGGTCTTATCTCAGAGCTTGAAGATAAGACGGCAGATCGCGATGCGCTTGGCTCCGGGGTCATTATAGAAAGTAGGCGTGATGCCAAGAGGGGTATCAGCGCGGTGGGTATTATCAAGGACGGTACGGTGCGCCCAGGTTTATTCGCCGCCACCAAGACGGGGCAAGCAGCCACCACTGGGGCAATCGCCCCGATACGCTTTCTCCTTGACGCGGAAGGGAAAGTGGTAGAAGAACTCTCTTTCTCCAGTCCTGTACAGATTGTTGGTTGGGACAAGATGCCAGCCGTAGGAGAGAAATTCAAAACATTTCTGAAGAAAGAAGAGGCGCTCTCTTTTGCAAGCCCGACCTCTTCGAGCGTCGGGGCTCCGACCCAGTTACACTCTAGCGTTGGGAAGGATGTCTCTATTCTCCCTCTCGTCATCAAGACGGACACTGCTGGCAGTCTCGAAGCCATTACAGAAGAACTTGGAAAACTTACGAGAGAGAGGATTCTACCGAAAATAATTCTCTCAAGCGTTGGAAGTATCAATGAAAACGACGTCAAATCAGCACTGTCCTCCAGGGGAGCGGTGATTCTCGGCTTTAATACCAAAGTAGACCGAGAGGCCGCAAGTCTCGCAGAGCGTTCGGGCATTGTCATCCTGACTTTTAGTATCATTTATGAACTGACAGATAAAGTGAAGGAGCTCCTCTCTCTAAGGGAACCGAGAATTGAAGTGGAAGAAATAGTGGGCACCTCTAAAGTGCTGAAACTATTCGGTATTACCAAAGGCAAGCAAGTCATTGGAGGACGTGTCCTCTCTGGTCAAATCAAACGAGGAGCCGTCGTCAAAATTATCAGGCGCGAGACAGAAATCGGCACGGGCAAAGTTAAAGAACTTCAGCAGTCTAAGATTGCCACTGATTCTGCCAGTGAAGGCACTGAATTCGGCGCCTTGATTGAATCCAAGATAGAAGTTACTCCAGGAGACGTGCTCAACGCAACTATCCTTGTGACAAAGTAAATTTAAAATTTAGAATTTTCGTTGAAAATTTATTGAAAATTGGAAATTGATAATTGAAAATTATGAGAGAACTGAAGCGTGAACGAATAAAAGAAATATTGCACAGACTCGCTGCAGAGTTTATTCGTGATAATGCCACTCAATCTTCACTCCTCACTATCACCCGCGTCGAGCTCTCCCCTACAGGGAAGGAAGCCAAGATATATTTCACTACTCTACCCGAGAACCAGGAAGATACGGCCTTAAAATTTTTGATCAGAAAGACTCCGGAGTTCAAGAAATATATCAGCAACCAATCACGCATTGGTTTAGTACCTCACATCGATTTCAAAATTGACTACGGCGAGCGCAACCGTCAGAGATTAGATGAGTTGAGTAAAGAAAGTTAGTTCACCCTGAGTTCGTCGAAGAGTGCAGTATTCTCAAAATAGTTCGAACGGTTTTCGCCGCCGCTTGCGGCGGCGAAATGGAAAGCCCCCGCCCGCGCGCGGCTCCGCCGCGCCGATAACGATTTCAAGTTTTTCTTTGGCGGCAATTAAAAACGAATTTGCGGAGCAAATACAATTATATCTATATCTTATGAAAAATTTAGGAAAAAATCAAAAAGAAAAAACCCGCCAGCGGTCTTGCGACATAGCGGGGAGCAGTTGGTCTGCTCAGTCCGTTGTGCTTCTAGTTGGTGCTCTTCACCCAAAGGCCAAGGTGCAAGCCCGACAGAGCGATGACCACCGTCACGAATCCGAAAACGAGACTGGCGGACAGAGCGCTTCCGTTGGCCAACATCAGGCCTGTCATGATGGGAGCACCCGCCAGAGAGACGCAGATGGCCTGACGGTATCTACTCATGCTACACCTCCTTTCTTACCCGCGAACAAGAACCGCGGTGATGATAGTGATGTTCTGGAACACGCTTATGAGCATGGACCAGAACATTGGTGCACTGCGCACCCGAATCCCCTCGAAGATCACCGCCGTCTGAATCGCGGCGAAGATGACCCACATGACAAGGGAGATTCCCTCAACACTCGGAGCGGTGAAAGCCGTCCACACCTGCGGCGCGAGCGCCACAGGATTCATGAAAATCAGGCCGGCAACCAACGCTTTGAAGAACTTGTGCTCCAGGAAACCCCGAAGCTTCCCGTTCAGAACATCAACCGTACCCATCGGGGCCTCCTTCCTTTTCAGTTGGGAATTTGTGACCAAGCCACCACGGCTCAATCACTCTGCTGCAATCATAGCATAATCCGTGTCTGTCGTCAAGGGCAACAAAAAACCGGCATTCCAGCCGTTTTCTTAATGATTAAAAATTCTTTTTTCGCAAAAATGAAATCGCCAACTGATTTTTTCGCCCAAAATTCAATACAAATTGGCCGCCGAGCGAAGCGAGGCGGCTTCCTCTGGCTTGCCTTTTTCTGAAGTGTGCGGGTACCGAGAATCGAACTCGGGTCTCAACCTTGGGAAGGTCGCATTCTACCACTAAACCATACCCGCTTTTGTGCTGCCATTATACACTTCGTATCATCTTTTACTTCTTATTTTGTATAAGAGACCATTAGACAAATAAGACAACCTTTTGATAGTCAACAAAAGTAGAATAAGGTTGATAGTGACAAGAGCGGCGCCAATAATTAATAAGCTATTAATACTGACAGCTCTTACGAAATATAAAAGAAAATCTACAAAGGGAGTGGAGGGGTCTTCCAAGAGTGCCTCGGCAAACATGTTGTAAATAAAATCTTGTGGCCCCCAATAAACGGCTACAAAGAATAAGCTCCCTAAAAATATTCCCCCTAAACTTTGTAGAGCAATGAGTCCAGAAACCCTCTTATTTTGGGCAGATTTTGGTATGTCGATAAATTGTGATTGTAATTGAGCAGAAATAACATTGGCGCATAGAAGCCAGCGTAGTCTCAAGCCTTCCAACAAGCCATATTTTCTTTCTTTAATTACCTGAGATAATCCTTTAAAAACTTGGTAGCTAAATCCTTTCCCATAATACCGCGCATAAAAATTGAGTCCTGTCTCAACTTTAAAACGGCGTTTATAATGACTGGGTAATATTTGCCATAAATCTTTTGTTAAAGCTCGTTCTCCACCCAGTAGAGGAACAAAGAAGATAAGATAATGAAGGAAGTAAGTGGTCCGATTTCGCATGCCAATAGACATATCTACCGCTCCACTTACAACTGATTTAAGGATGTCATCGATAATCTCATGCGTTAAGCCCGTCACATCAGCATCAGCAAAGAAAATAATGTCACCCTTCGAGAGAGCGACACCGGTATCCATAGCGTATCCCTTTCCTTTGTTGATAGCATTTTTCACATAACGAACTGGATATTGTTTTACGATTCCTTCCGTGTTGTCAGTCGAACCGTCATCGACCACAATCACTTCCTCAAAATGCGGATACGTGCTCAAGATACTCAAAACACGTCCGATTCTTTCAGCCTCGTTGTATGCTGGGACGATAGCGGTTATTATTTGACGATCTTTTTGCTTAGCCATGTGGTCATTACTTTGAAAAACATAATTAACAAAACCAGTGCGGTCACTATGTACTCGACTCTAGAAAAGACCTGAACGACATTCCCCACACCCCTTCCCACCAACCAACCAACCAAAATCATAACCAAGAGCCAAATGATAGTGCCAATGGTGTTAAACAAGAGAAAAGTAGAGTAACGTACTTTTCGGATTGAGAGATAGAGGATGGTTAAAATCCGTGTACCGTATAAAAACTTGATAAATAAAAGGGAAAGAAATGGTCTTTGACCAGTTGTTTGTTCAAGTTTAATAAGGAATGTTTGATATTTATCTTGATATTTTTCCCATCGCTTCGTGAACTGGAAAAAAGTTTGGCCAAGGAGAAACCAGAGGGAGTCCGAGATCACAGTCCCCGCGAGCGACAGCCAAAAAACACTCTCGATTGACCAGGTACCTTGACCAGCCAAAAATGCGGCTGTCAGAATGACTGTTTCTCCAAAAAAGAACGCGCCAAGAAAAATGGCCGGCAGTTGATATGTGGAAAGTAAATTTATGATTGAAGGATCCATATCTCATTTTTCATCAAATCTTGGTGCGCCCACCTGGATTCGAACCAGAGACCATCTCCTTAAGAGGGAGTTGCTCTACCAACTGAGCTATGGGCGCCTTGCCCCGCAATTGCGGGGGATACAGGAGTACAGTATTTCAAAAAAGCAGTGATTTATCAATTATGTTAATGTATAAAAGTAAGATGGCTAAATAATGGCGTGGTGGCGAAGTGGTAACGCTTTGGTCTGCAAAACCAACATGCAGGGGTTCGATTCCCCTCCACGCCTCAAGCTATAATTGATATAGCTTTACGCCCGGGTGGCGAAACAGGTATACGCGCGAGACTTAAAATTTCGTGACCGCAAGGTCATGTGGGTTCGATGCCCACCCCGGGCACTGGGCGGGTGGCGAAATGGCAGACGCGCATGGTTTAGGACCATGTTCCGCAAGGAGTGGAGGTTCAAGTCCTCTCCCGCCCACATTTCGATAAACTCAATGTAAACAAAATCTGGTATAGTATTTCAAAATGACGAAAAAAAATAATCCGCTCGAAGGCACAATCCGCGTTACTGGCAAAGGTGTCGGCTATTTCCCTCTGCCGGACGGCGATGAAGATCTAGAAATCCAGCCAGAGAATCTCAATGCCGCCCTTAATCGCGACAGGGTTAAAGTTGAATCACTTCACAAAGAAATTCTTGGTAGAAAACAAGCTCGGGTCACGGAGATCATAGAACGCCACAAGACAGAATTTGTCGGTACTCTGGAAGAAGACGATGGGAACTTCTTCCTAGTGCCAGACGATAAAAGGATGTATAGAGATATATTCGTGCCCCTCGACTCCGCCCAAGGCGCCTCCGAGGGCGACAAAGTGCAAGTCAAGATTAGCGAGTGGCCCGTGCCATCCAAAAGTCCAAAGGGAGAGGTTATTCGAATTATCGGTCGAGCCGGTGAACACAACGCCGAAATGCTCGGCATTGTTTATGAGAGCGGGTTCGAGGTCGACTTCCCTACCGAAGTAGAAAAGGAAGCGCAAATGTGGAAAGAGAAATACCAAAAAGAGGATAAATTGAAAAACCGTAAAGATTTCCGCGAAACGACCACCTTCACCATCGATCCTCTAGACGCCAAGGACTTCGACGACGCCCTCTCTTTTAAAATACTGCCGAGTAGTGACTATGAGATAGGCATTCATATCGCCGACGTTTCCCACTTCGTAGAAGAAAAGACCGAACTGGACCGAGAAGCAGAGAAGCGTGGCACCTCCATCTATCTTGTGGACCGCACTATTCCCATGCTTCCGGAAGTACTATCCAATGACCTCTGCTCTCTCAATCCCAATGAGTCCAAATATGCCTTCTCGGCCGTCTTCGTCATAGACAAGAAAGCGAGAGTCAAGGAACGCTGGTTCGGCAAGACGCTTATAGAATCCGACAAGCGCTTCACCTACGAGGATGCTCAAGAGATTATAGATAAGGGGCAAGGGGTATTTGTCGAAGAACTAAAAACTCTTAATACTCTTGCGAAAAAACTTCGGGAGGAGAGATTCAGAAAGGGTGCGATTGACTTTGAAACCGAAGAAGTCAAGTTCGTACTTGATGATTTAGGCAGACCAATCCGAGTGTATAGAAAGGAGCGTAAAGATACTCATAAGCTCATTGAAGAATTCATGCTCTTGGCAAACCGCGAGGTAGCAATCTACATGCACATCGCTAACGGCGCGAACACCCGCGCCGCTTTCGTCTACCGTATCCACGACGCACCAGACAGAGAGAAAATCTTAAATCTTGCTAATTTTGTCAAAGCGCTCGGCTTCGAGCTCAAAAACAAAGAGGGCGAAACCACCGGCGAAGACATTGCGGAAATGCTCCGTTCGGTCGATGGCAGCCCGGCAGAAATGCTCATTAAAACGGCAGCGGTCAGAGCTATGTCGAAGGCGATATATTCCACTTCCAATATCGGCCATTTCGGACTCGCTTTCGAGTACTACACACACTTCACCTCTCCTATCCGCCGCTACCCAGACTTGATGGTCCATCGACTACTTCTCCGCTTCCTGCTGAAAGGCAAAATAGAACAGGACGAGATTACTAAATACCAAAGACTCTGCGACGACTCAAGTGAGCGCGAACTTGAGGCGGCAGAAGCTGAACGCGCTTCTATTAAATACAAACAGGTGGAATATATGCAAGAGCACATCGGCGAAGAGTTTGACGCTATCGTCTCCGGTGTCTCGGAGTGGGGCATCTACGTTGAAGAGGTCAACACTAAAGCGGAAGGTATGGTCAAACTACGCGATATGAAAGATGATTTCTATGAATTAAACGAGAAGCTCTACGCCATAGTGGGAAAAACGACCGGTAAGAAATATTCTCTAGGCGATAAAATCCGCGTTAAACTCATCGCCTCCGACCCAGAAAGGAAGACCCTTGATTTCCAGTTTGTTTAGTCCTCACTAACGCCTGATTTTAAGCCATATTTAAGACTTTAACTGTATTAAATTAGTTTTATCTTTTAAATAGCATAGATGTAACGTAAAATAATAGTCACTTGTTAACATACGATATATCGTATGTTATATCGATGGAGCAAATGTGCGGAGTGTTTACTTCGCGGCTTCGACGGCTTCGTCGAAAGAGATTGAGAGGAGTTTGGAGATACCGTTTGAGCCCATGGTAACGCCGTAGATCACTCCGGCACGACTCATGGTCTCGCGGTTATGAGTTATCAAAATAAGCTGGGAATGTTTGGAGAGTATCTCGACTAAATCTCCATACTTCTTGGAATTAGATTCGTCGAGCGCCGCGTCTGTCTCGTCGAGGATAATAAACGGCGGAGGGTTGACTTGAGAAACCGCGAAAATGAGCGCGATGGAGGTCAGTGCTCGCTCCCCGCCGGAGAGCATCACGAGGCCCCGAATTTTTTTCTTGGGCAAATTGACTTTAATATCTAAGCCATCTTCCACCTCTTCCTCGGCCCCTTCAAGGTCAGACCTTTCTAAATCCTTAAGGTCTGACCTTTTTCCGACCGATTCTCTCGTCAGAACCAGACTGGCTTCTCCGCCACCAAACATAGAGACAAAGAGCTTACCAAATTCTTTATTGATACTCTCCAGGCCAGAGTTAAATTCAGACGCTAAGCGTGTCTCCAATTCCTTGATCAGTGTGGAAAGAGCTTCTGCTGATTTCTCTAGATCAAGCAATTCACGTGCTAGAAATACGTCACGCTCAGCGGTGTCCTGATACTCTTTATACACTTCTTCCATACCGGAAATACTCGAATCCTCGAGTCGAATTTTGAGTTTCTGTATATGGCGCTTGCTCGCTTCTTGTTCTTCACGATTGTCGAGTACGGAGGTAGCGCCTCCGTGTTCAAATTTGAGCACACCAGTACCGACAAGATGCCCGACTTCGACAAGTTCCCGCTTTAGCTCTTGCTCTTCCAAGTTAAGTTTCTCTTCGCGTGCTTTTAGAAGATTTAATTGCGACACTAATGCATTTTCCTCTGTCATGATACGAAAGACAGCTTTCTCCGCGTCAGATATTTCTTGCTCTTTCTCTCTTAGAATCTTGAGAGACTTTTCCAGCCCTTCTTGGTCTCGCTTCATCCCATCTATCTTAGTTTGCGCTTCTGTAATAAGCCTAGAGTCAGTACTATGCTTTCTCGTATTAATAAAATCACCAAGTCTCTTCATAATTTCGGCGATACTAGCAAGAAGGCCGAGCTCTTTATACAGAGTTTCGACATCTTTAAGTCGCACCGTTTTGAATTCGTCCGAAGCAGAGAGTCTTTTTTCATTCTCAATAGCTCTTTCCTCGGCTAAAATAAGTCCTTCAAGTTTACCGAGCTCTCTTGTCAAATCATCCTTCTGCTTTCGCACGGTATTAAGCCCTGATTCAAGTTCAATGACTTTTTTTGCATTCTCCGACTCCTTTGACAGCTTCGCGAGGGTTCGATCTAGAGGCTTTCTCTCATCTGATAGCAGGGCACGGGAGGAGGAAATATAAGCATCTTCTCTCTTGAAATATTCCCTTGCCAGCTCCAAGAGTTCTTGCCGCATATCTTCTGATTTCTTGAGTTTCTCGACTTGCTTCTCAAGAAACTTCAGATGGGGAGCTATTTCTTTTCGTAGAGCTTGGACCTGGGTAATGTTTTCAAATGTTTTCTTGAGTTTACGTTCACTTTCCAGACGCTTATATTGAAAGAGTCTCAATCCCAATGCGTCCTCGATCATACTCTTCCTATCCTTGGGACTAGCACTAAGGATTTTATCGGCTTCGCCTTGAGAAATGATGTGATGACCGGAGGCACCTATGTGGGCACGAGCCAGAAGCTCAATGATATCCTTAAGGCGTACCGAGCTACCGTTTATAAAATAGTCGTTTAGACCATCGCGATAAACAGTCCGCTCAATAGCTACTTCCGGAAAGTCTATATCAAATACTTTATCTTCATTATTAAAAATCACTTTAACATTTGCTCGGCCCGCTCGTGGTGAGTCCGTCGAACCATTCCAAATCAAGTCTTCGCCGCGCTTGCCACGCATACTCTTGAGCGATTGTTCTCCGAGCACAAAACGGAAAGCTTCGGCGACATTCGACTTACCCGAGCCATTCGGCCCGACAATAGCTGAAATGGGCGAGTTAAATTCAAAAGTATTCTTTTTAGCAAAAGACTTGAATCCCGACAGTTCTATCGACTTCAGATACATGTCTCATAATTTTATCAAAAATATCTCTATAAACGTAGACCGCCCAGGGTGCGCAAGCACACCCCGGGCGGGAATCATCGGCTAGAACTAACGACAAATGCAATCACTTCATCGCGAGCCCCTGTAGTATACAAGGGGGTTTGGACAGAATGCTTCCGCTGTCCGTGCTCCGTCCTGCCGCTGGACCGTATCATGAAGAAACTCCAGATCTGCAGCAAGGCGCGTCGTGATGAGCTCGAGTGCTCCCTGTACCCTCTCAGGAAGTTCATCATACTTGATGCCAGCGTTAACAAGTTCTTCTTCGATGACTTCGCGAACGCGTCTCTGGTACGGTTTCTCGTCCATGTATCCCCCTCTAAGATGTTTAGTTGTGGCGACCATCTTATCCTGTTATACTTAATTGGGTTCTTACAATGCAAATCCTCCACCCGAGACTATATCACTCTCCGCTTCCTAGAGTCAAGGGCCAGTCCAAAACTTGTCAACCTGCGAGGTTGATAATTCTAGCAAATCTTTTTCATAAGTCTCTGGTTTAGAGCTAAATAACTCATAAAACAAATTCTTATTAACAATCGTTTCCGTTCCGCCCTTTCCAAAATAGTCTTTGAAGCTAGACCATCTATAGGTTTTCAAAAAATCTAGAGCTTTTTTATTGTCACCTATCGATATGCTCTTACGATCATGGAAGATAAGATCCAAAGGATTGATATCAATATAAAATGGTATATAGAGATACTGCCTATCACCAGTAATAGGAACTATCTTGGCTCTATTTTGAAAAAGATAGCCGCTCCTACCTTCATTTCTCGTATTGAAATATTTAGTAAACGCATTTCCGAGCCGTTTTGTGAATTCAAGAATCCCTCCTTCAACTACTTCATAAAGCAACAAATGGTAATGGTTAGGTAACAAGCTCCATTTAAGAACTTCAACTAATTGTTCCCGTTTTACTGGTTTGGCTTTATCGAAAATATTTTTAATTGTCCTAATCTTGCCATCTTGATTGTTTAGTAAGAAAAGATTTTCAACAAATCTTTGGTAGTCGCTGCTGTCATTGAAAATCCTGCGTTTTTCTACCCCTCTATTACAAATATGGGCTAGGTCTCCAACCACAGCTTAATCTTAGTCTGCTTCCTCTAAACTTGTCAACCTCGCAGGTTCATAAGTTTTACCTCCACCCCCTCGTTTCAAGCGCTTGGCAGGCGGCCTTTTGTTCCGCGTCTTGTTTGGACTCACCTTCTCCCTCCCCATACGATTCATCACCGACAGAGACAGACACAGAGAAGCGTTTGTCGTGATCGGGACCCGATTCACGTATAGTCTTGTAAACGGGAGTCAGCCCAGTATATTCTTGTGCTTTCTCTTGGAAAAGACTCTTGGCGTCTATCCAATCACCGTTCTTGAGAATGTTTTCTATGAGTGGCGCCACGTGGGCCAAAATGAAATTCTTGGCGATCTGGTATCCTTGGTCAATATAGATGGCGCCGATGATCGCTTCCAAAGTGTTAGCGAGAATATATTGGCGTGCTCGACCAATATCTTTTGATTCGCCTCGAGAGAGCAAGAGGAAATCATTGGCACCGAGCGTCTGCGCCACCAGAGAACAAGTATCGGCATTAACCAAGGCCGAGCGCAGAGAAGTTAATTCTCCTTCAGTTGAATCCTGAAAACGTCCATAAAGATAGTCGGTAATGACAAGTTCCAGGACAGCATCACCGAGAAACTCCAGGCGCTCATTATGCTTAAGGGCGAAACCCCGGTTCTCGTTGATATACGAGCGATGGGTGAAAGCCTGCTTCAAGAGGCCTTTGTCTTTAAATGTTACTCCCGCCCCCTTTTCAAATTTCTCGAAATTCATCATTTCTTATCTTCTGCTAATTTCTGCATAGCTTTAGTGACAATAGGTAAGATATCATCATAAAAATTAAGATCTAGGATGTCAGCAAGCTTAAACCAGCGCACGTCGTCTAGGCCGCCCTGTTCCTCCTTCTTCTCGAGAGTCAGTTCTTGGAAAGAGGCTTCGGCGAGGAAGTAAACAACGTGCTTCAGTATCTTACCTTTCTCCGGATGATAGGTCGAATACGAATTTTCCCCCAGCCGCTCTAAAATGTTAATAGGTATACCCAGTTCCTCTTGAGCTTCTCGACGAAGACCTTCTTCTTCGCTCTCCCTACTCTCTAGTTTTCCCTTAGTCAAAGTCCAGTGTCCAAAGACATCGTGGACTAGCGCGAGATAAACATCTCCTTCGTGACGAGCAAAGACCACCGCCCCCGCTAGACGCTCTACCGGCAGTTTATCCGTGGGTACATTACCATATTTCTTCTTAGCTTTAGGTACATCAAACTTTCCTGGCTCTCCCATCTCCTTATAGACAGCACCCAGTACTCCGTTGATGAATCGGCCGGAAGTTTCTCCGCCGAAAGTCTTGGCAAGCTCTATAGCCTCATTAATGGCCACTTTAGGCGGTACTTCCTTACGGTCAGCGAACAAGAGTTCGGCAAGGCCGATGCGTAAGATATTCCTATCGACGACAGAAATCTTATCAATCGGCCAGTCCGGTGCCGCCTTTTCTATCAAGATATCCAGGTCTTTCTTTTTCTCAAGTACCTGCCTTAAGAGATTATCCATGAACGGCCTGTCATTCGTACCGGGTGCAAATTCTCGAATATTTTTTTCAAAAATAGGATACACCTCTTTTGCCCTCACTTGTCCCGAGCTTGTCGAGGGAAAGTCCCACTCAAACAGAGTCTGGAGAACGACTGATCTCGATAGATGTCGATTGGACATAAAGAACAAAAGAACTATTTATTTTTTTTCGCTAGTTTTTCAAGTTTGGCTGTTAAATCAATAATTTTTCTACCTCGATAAGTACCGCTCGTCTTTGAAAGTCTATGCCGTAGATGAAAATTGCCCAACTCATCCTTCGAGAGAGACGGCTTCGAGAGCGCATGGTGGGAGCGTCTGTTTTTAGTATGAGACCTCGTGTGTCTCATTCGTACTGTCATAGCCTTACTCTATCAGGTAAATTTATAAAATGAAAGCCCCGTCCCGATCATCGGGACGGGGCTGGTTAGAGGTAAAGATCCCTGAGAGCTGCGAGAAACACTCCGTGGTGGGTAGGAAAGAGTCCTCCCCTCCTAATAACCCGCAGACTTACCCATCGAAGCTGTGACAGGACGGTATCACCGTCTATGACGGGCTTTTGGTCACGGAGACGTCCCGAGCAGTCGTCAATTTCGACCAAATACCCGAACTGAATGAGTTTCGGGTCCGACGGGGATGGTGCTCTGTAGACTTCCCTCCCGCGCTCGACCTTGAGTCCGGTCTCCTCCAAGACCTCCCTCCTCATTATGTCAAATGGCTCCTCCGAACCCTTTTGCATCCCGCCCGGGAACTTAATCTGGACTTTGCTTTTCTGTCCTGTCCTAGGGTCGGTCGAGACCGAATCAAAGACTAACGCTTCCGTTCCCTCTCGTGTTCGTCGGCAGATCACCGCGCATGCAAAGTGCATGAGAACCTCCTTTTCTACCCTCAACTATACTACACTTACCTATGTCTTGTCAATCGTGTTAAAAAACTCTGGCGATGAATAACCGTTGAACCAAATTTTTGGATGGCTTGTCGATGCAGGCTCGTGCCATAGCCCTTGTGCATGTCAAAATTAAATTCTGGAAATTTTTTTGAGAGTCTGACCATTTTCTTGTCGCGTATCACTTTCGCTACGATGGAAGCCAGAGAGATAATGGGAATCTTTTCATCCCCTCTCGTGACCGTAAGCTGGTGAACAAATTTGTCTGGCGCTTTAAGAGAACCATCAAGAAAGATTTGTGATCTCTCTTCATCAATTTCTAGCTTGTTCAAACACCTTTTGATACCCAGGCGCACAGCAAAGACGATGCCTTTCTGGTCTATGACTTTCTCCGAGACAAGCGAGACAGCAAAATCAAGCACGCCCTCTTTACGAGCCTCGAGAGCCAGAGCAAACCATAACTCCCTTTCACTCGGAGAAAGTTTTTTTGAATCTTTAATGCTCTTGAAAAAATTCTTGCTTGCACGACGAAGCTCGGGTGTGGTGGGATTGGGAATCAAAACCGCTCCCACCGCCACTGGTCCGGCCAGTGGCCCCCTCCCCGCCTCATCAATACCTACGACATATCGCATTTTATACACTATAATACCCGCATGTCGCGATTCGTGCATCTCCACACTCATAGCCATTATTCTCTCCTCGAAGCTTTACCGAAAATTCCAGACCTCGTCAAGAAAGCTAGTCTCTCGGGCATGGATGCGCTCGCCCTCACCGATTCAGGTAATCTCTACGGAGCCATAGAATTTTATAAAGAGTGCCAGGAGCAAGAAATCAAGCCAATCATCGGAGTTGACTTCTATGTTGCCCGGCGTTCTAGAAATGACAAGGAAACGCGAGTGGATAACGAGTATAGCCGCTTGGTACTCCTAGCGGAGAATAATCTCGGATATCTGAACCTGCTCAAACTAGTGACTGACTCCTACCTCGAGGGATTCTACTACAAGCCACGCATCGATAGAGAACTTCTGGAAAAATATAACGAGGGATTGATTGCGATTTCAAAAGAGCCTAAGTGGTACAGAGAAATCTTCGGGGACAGATTTTATCTCGGCGTCGGGCCGAAGAATCTGCCAAATTTGAACAAGAAGAGTAGCGACCAGATAGTGGCTGTTTATAATACTCATTATCTGGAACCGACTGACAGACCAATTCTTGATACTTTGGTCTCCATTCAAGGGCATTTGGACAGAAACAGTGCTTTCGACGAGCAAACTAATCTCTCTTTCGTGTCTCAAGAACAAGCTAAAGAGGACTTCAAAAATTTTCCCGAAGCAATCGAGAATACGGTCAAGATTGCCGAGAGCTGCAATATCGAGCTTGAGCTCGGCAAATGGATTTTCCCGAATTACTTGGTGGAGAGTGGCCGATCCTATGATGAGGAACTTCAGGCCCAGGTCTATTCGGGATTTAAGAGAAGGAATCTCGCCGAGAGCCCAGCAATCGTAGAGCGGGTGCGATATGAATTGAGTATCATCAAAGGCAAAGGATTCTCGCCATATTTTTTAGTGGTTAGCGATCTTTTGAAATATGCCCGGGAACAGGGCATCTTAGCAAATATCAGAGGCTCGGTGATGGGCTCAATCGTCACTTATCTTGCCGGCATTACCAATGTTAACCCTTTGGAATATAATCTTCGTTTCGAACGCTTCTTGAACCCAGACCGCCCTTCCGCGCCAGATATTGACATGGACTTTGCCGACACCAGACGTGACGAGATGATAGATTACGTCAAAGGCAAATACGGAATGGACCACGTCGCGCAGATTGGTACCTTCGGCACTATGATGGCACGCGGAGCCATCCGTGATGTCACTAGAGCACTCGGCTTCTCTTATGCCCTGGGCGATAAGATTGCCAAGCTTGTCCCACTGGGCGCCCAAGGATTTCCCATGACCATTGATCGAGCCATGAAGGAAAATCCTGATCTCAACAAACTCTACGAGGAAGATGAAGAGACAAAAACCATTATAGACATGGCCAAGAAAATTGAGGGGAATGCCCGACACATCAGTGTCCACGCCGCCGGAGTAGTGATCGCTCCGAGACCTCTTACGGAATACACCCCCCTTCAGTACGACACTAAAGGTGAAAGAAAGATTATTACCCAGTACGACATGTACTCAATCACCGATGAGTACGGTGGCGTGGGTTTGCTTAAATTCGATTTTCTTGGTCTTAGAAATCTGTCGATCATCGCTGACACAGTCGAGCGCATCAATAAAATTGAGGGTATCAAAATTGATATAGAGAATATCCCCCTAGACGATCAAAAGACTTTTGACCTCTTATCCCGAGGCGAGACCGAGGGTACGTTCCAACTTAACGGCAATGCTATGACCAAATTCCTCATGGAACTTAAGCCGTCAGCTATTCATGATATCCATGCTATGGTCGCTCTCTACCGCCCCGGTCCGATGCAATTCATCCCCCTGTTTATAGAAAGAAAACATAATCCGTCCCTAGTCACCTATCCCGATCCAGCACTCAAGCCGATTCTGGAGAGAACTTATGGGATACTCGTTTATCAAGACGACCTCCTGATGATTGCGCACGATATTGCCGGCTATTCGTGGGGCGAAGTGGATAAATTTCGCAAAGCCGTGGGTAAAAAGATTCCCGCGGAAATGGCGGCTCAAAAGGAAAAATTTGTCAGGGGTTGTATAGAACATTCTGGATGGCGGGAACCGAAAGCTCGAGCGCTCTGGGACTGGATAGAACCCTTCGCTGCCTATGGCTTCAATAAAGCTCACTCTGTCTCCTATGGCCACGTGGCGTACCAGACCGCCTGGCTCAAGGCGAATTTCCCCGCAATCTACATGTCCGCCGTGCTCACGGCGGAATCCGGCGATGTAGAGAAAATAGGGGTCATGATTAAGGAGTGTTCGCGCATGGGTATAGAAGTCTTACCCCCGTCCATCAATGAAAGTTTTTCTCAATTCACCGTAGTTAACAATCCGCCAAGCCCGTATAAGATACGTTTTGGGCTAACCACTATAAAAAACTTCGGGCAAGGTATTTCCAGTTCCATCACCACCGAGAGAAAACACGGTGGCAAGTTCAAAGATTTAGCTGATTTCCTCGACCGCGTCAAGGATAAGAACTTGAATAAAAAGTCCCTCGAATCACTGATCAAATGCGGCGCTCTGGACGAATTTGGTGAACGCGGCGAGCTACTTTCCAACATTGACAATCTGCTCGGGTATCATCGCGAAAGAATGGGCGCACCCCAAAATCAAGACTCTCTCTTTGGCTTGATGACCGATACTTCTACCCTACCAGCTCTGCGACTTAGCCCGGGGTCTCTAGCCTCGCAGAGGGAGAAACTTTTATGGGAGAAGGAGCTTCTCGGTCTCTACATCTCTGGTCATCCACTGGAAGCATATCAAGACAAGCTTCTCTCGATTAAAGTCAATATCGAGAAACTTTCCGATTTGCGTGAGGGTACTGAAACGGTTATCGCGGGCATAGTCGAGGAAGTACGCGACGTTCTCACTAAAGGAAACAAGCGTATGGTCTTCATGCGTTTGGCTGATTTAACTAGCGTTATTGAGGTAGCCATTTTCCCTAGAATACTGGACGAATTTCGTTCATTCGTTCAACCAGAAACCTGCATCGCCATCAAGGGAAAGGTCTCGAAACGCAAAGGTGAGACTTCCTTTATTGCCGAAAAGATTAAGGCCTTGTAGGATGTAGCTTATGGCTGAATCAGAAAAGAGCGACCATAGAAAGATCGGACAAGAACTCGATCTTTTCCTCTTCTCCGACCTAGTGGGAAGCGGCCTGCCGATGTGGACACCCAAAGGTACCGTTATCCGTCAGGAACTCGATAACTTTGTCTGGGAACTTCGCTCCCAATATAACTATGGACGGGTCACTATCCCCCACATTACCAGACGTAATCTATACGAGATATCCGGCCACTGGGAAAAGTTCGCCAAGGATTTATTCAAGATGATTTCTCGGGAGGGTAAGGAGTATGCGCTTAAACCCATGAACTGCCCTCACCATACACAAATATTCGCGAGAAAACCCCATTCCTACAGAGAGATGCCTCAACGATACGCGGAGACAACCATGGTCTATAGAGACGAACAATCAGGAGAATTGGGTGGCCTTACTCGTGTTCTCTCTATCACCCAAGATGACTCCCATGTTTTCTGTCGTACCAAACAAATTAAGGAGGAATTTTTGAAAATCTGGGATATCGTGGACAAATTTTATAGCACTTTCGGTTTTTCTCTCAGGGTACGCCTCTCTTTCCGAGACCCGAATGCTCCCGAGAAGTACCTCGGCACTTCGGAAATCTGGAATCATGCAGAAAAGGCTCTCCGAGAAATTGCAAAGGAACGAAAGGCAGATTATTTCGAGGAACTCGGTGAAGCAGCGCTTTACGGACCAAAACTTGACTTCATAGCTACCAATGCTACCGGTCGCGAGTGGCAGGTAGCTACTATTCAGCTTGATATGAATCTACCGGAAAGATTTGATCTGACTTGCGTAAATGAGAAGGGAAAGAATGAGAGAATCGTCATGATACATTCCGCCATTACCGGCTCGATCGAGAGGTGTACCGCAATCTTGCTAGAACATTTCAACGGTTCACTACCTCTTTGGCTTTCGCCGGTGCAAGTTAAAGTCCTTCCGATAGGTGAGGAGCACTTTAAATACGCGAGAGGTATTTTTGAAAAACTAAGAGTAGAAAATATCAGAGTAGAGTTGGATGATTCAAATGAAAGTTTAGGAAAGAAAATCAGGAATGCCAAGACCGAAAAAGTGCCTTATATGTTAGTCATTGGAGACAAAGAAATAGCTGATAAAAAAGTTACTATAGAGAAACGAGAGTCTGGGAGGGTTGGAATAAAAACAACGTCTGTTGAGAACTTAATTGAAAGATTAAAAAACGAAATAAAAGGCAGAAAATAATCCACTTGGAGGCTGAGCCTCCAAGTTAGCCTCCAAGTTACTGTTTCGGCTTCATGAGCGGAAATATTTGTGTTTCCCGGATTGGCTTGTCCACGAGTAAACTGAAAAGACGCTCGCTAAAACCATGTCCAGCGGTAGGGGGCATTCCATACTCTAGAGCTTCAACAAAGTCGTCGTCCATCATTTGAGCCTCAAAATCGCCGGCTGCTCTCATCTTTTCTTGTTCTTGAAAACGTGCTTTTTGATCTATGGGGTCATTGAGTTCGCTATAACCTTGCCCGACTTCCGAGCCCGCGATAATAAAGTGGAAGCGTTCCGTAACATTCGGATTATGAGATGAAGATTTTGACAGCGGAGACGTTATCTTCGGTTCGTTTATAAGAATGGCTGGTCCGCTAATTTTTTTACGGCAATATTTCCACAAAGAATCGATTAGGCGCGCTTTATTATTTGCTTCATACTCCACTCCTACTTCTTTCAATCTTTTCTCTATTTCTTGGTCACTGGCTTTTTCAATGTCAATGCCAGTTTGTTTCTTAACCTCTCCTCTATAGTCTAGCAATGGCCAATCCTGATTTAAATCAATATTAAAACTATCTATCTTAAACTGAAGCGTACTGAAAGTTGTTTCCGCGACATAAAGATAGCATTCCCGCAAGAATTTATACATATCTTTATAGTCGGCATAGGCCCAGTAAGCTTCACATTGAGTATAATCTTGCAGATGTTCCGGAGACATGCCTTCATTGCGGAAAATCCTTCCAATCTCAAAAGTCTTCGGAATCCCAGCGACCATCAACCTTTTTTGCCAAAGCTCCCCCGCTGAGATTCGAAGATAGACATCCATATCTAACGCGTTATGATGAGTTTGAAATGGAGTAGCATCACCTCCACCCACAATATTTTCTAAAACTGGAGTTTCGACCTCCAAGAATCCGTGACTCGTATGAAATTCCCTAACAGCGTTCCAGAAGACGGAACGTTTCTTGACAACCTCTCTTGATTCAGGATTAAAGAGAATGTCTAAATATCTCTGACGAAATCTGGTCTCATGGTCCGAGAGACCATGCCACTTCTCAGGCAGCGGGCGCAGAGATTTGGCGAGCATTCTCGCTTCTTCGACAAGTATGGTCTTCTCGTCTCTCTTGGTTAAGAAAAAAGTGCCTGTGACCTCTAAAAAGTCACCGATATCAAACGCTTTTTCGAAAAGTTCGTAGGACTCTCCAGATATCGGTTCCCCTTTCTTCAGGAGCGCTTGGAATCGGCCGGTACCGTCATCCAGATCAAAGAAAATAACTTTTCCCTGGGCACGCAGAGATCTGATGCGACCAACCATGTGCCAACTTTTGCCACTTCTCATTAACTGATCGAAGTTGGCAACGCCGGCCTCGCAAGTAATATCTTGATGCGCAGTGGCAGGATAAGGGTTAATGCCTTTCGAAATAAGAAAGCGGAGTTTTTCTAGCCTGACTTGTCTAATCTCTTCTAGTGATGCCATTACTTAATGTCGATAATCTTATACGACATTGTACCACCGGAAGTTTCAAAGGAGAATGTTTCGCCCTTCGATTTGCCCATAGCAGCAAGACCCAAAGGAGAGCATGTGGAAATTTTGCCACGAGCAGCATCAGCTTCTTCCGAACCAACCATGGTGTAAGATTTGCGGGACTTGTCAGATTCTTTTTCTAGAGCCACAACGGAACCGACAGAGACAATATTGGTACTTTTAGTAGAGATGATTTGAGCCGATTTTAAAATGGCCTCAAGCCGGTTAATACGATCTTCTAATATGGCCTGACTATCACGCGCTTCTTGATACTCCTGGTTCTCGGATAGATCCCCCAGAGATTTGGCATACTCTAGAGCCTCTGCAACCTCTTTGCGTTTCACTGTTTTGAGATGCTTGAGTTCCTTCTCGAACTCCTGGAATTTTTCTTTGGTCAGATAATCTTCGCCGGCGTGCATGGCATTAAATTAGTGGGAAGAATCATATCTTACTATCCCCTAAAAATCAATCCCGCTGTGGCGGGACAGGTTACTCAAAGTACTCCGGGGTATTGATGGCCATCCAGTCGAAAAGCCGACGGACTACCGAGGTGGCTCCAGCACCGTTGGAACTCGGCCCCTTTTCCATAACAACGGCCCAAGCATATCTAGGACTCTCAAACGGAAAAAAGCCGACGGACCAAGAATGGACATACCGCTTGGCAGGACCGACTTCCGCCGTACCAGTCTTAGCAGCAGCTTCAACGTAGAGCACATTGAGGCCGACTGATGTGCCATAAGTGACGCCGGCTCTCATACCTTCACGTACTATCTTCCAATCCTCGTCGCTGAATGCTATGACACGTTTGACCTGATCTGGATTTCCTCCAAGTAAAAGTGAGGGTGTTAATAACTCCCCGCCATTGGCAATGGCGGAGACAAATCTCGCTGCATCCAGAGGAGTAATCTGCGTGCCGTACTGGCCTATGGCGGTAATATATGTATCACCTAAGCGCCAGAGGTCGCCATTGAATTTCTGCTTTTTCCAATCTGGGGTGGGAATGACACCTTCCACTTCGCCGAGAAGCTCAATTCCCGTCTTCTCCGTCAATCCAAAGAGTTGAAAATATTTATCCAGGAGAGTAATGCCTAACCCTTGCTGGTCCCCATAGCCGCCACCAATAGAGTAGAAATATGTGTCTGAAGAGACAGCGAGAGCTTCTCTCATATCTGTCCAGCCGTGAGCTTTCCAATCTTTGAAAACAGAAGGTTTAGATGGATCATAGGCATTAGGAACTGTAATAGAGCCGGTGCTCAAGATTTTTTTAGCGGGGGAAATTAACTTTTCGTTGAGAGCCGCGAGAGCAATAATGGGTTTCAGAATGGATCCCGGGGTATAGAGTCCGCCTATAGCGCGATTAAGAAAATACTTTGAAGAATCACTAGTCAGAAAATTAATAACCTCTCGGTCGGCGCCCTCTGTCAGTATGTTCTGATCGTATTCGGGAAAACTTGTCAGGGCTAGAACTTCGCCAGTCCGGACATCCATCAGCACAGCCGCCCCTCCCACAAACCCTCTGTCTTCAGCCAGAGACTTGATGGCCTCAAATATAACCTCCGTCAAACGAGCATCGATAGAGAGCACGACAGGGTTGCCGTCTTGGGGTCTCTTGATGACTGACTCCGAAATGACCTCCCCGAAGACATTCGTTTCTTTTAACTTGAGACCGTTAACGCCTGTCAGGAGGGCATCGTAGGCGCGCTCCACTCCATCACGACCGCGATAATTTTCCTCATAATAGACGCCCTTCTCGTCAGAGAGAGGATACTTGAGATAGCCAACCACGTGCGCCATACCTTTGAAAGGAAGATAGAGCCGGCGAGCGAAATTATTCTCTCCTTCTTTTATGGCATTAGTGGCCAGCTCGCGCTTGTTTCTGTCATAGATCACGCCCCTATTCGCAAATATCAGAGTTTGTTCCAAACGATTATTTTCCGAGATTTGTGCGTAGGTAGGGCCTTGTTTAATCCCCAAGACCCAAAGTTTCGAGACTAAAGCCAGAATGATCACAGCAAGAACAATCTTCAAAATGAAGAAAGTCTCCCAACCCATCGGCTTCTCCATCCTGCCTTCAAAACGATGTTCCTCGAAGCCGGGTAAATTTGTGGCATCGATGAAAATATCTTCTGGATTAATATCCTGGTATTGACGTTTTTTTATTTTGCGGAGGAATCTTTTAAACATAAGATCTTAGACTCTCTCGAATAGGCAAAAGAAGAACGAGCACGATAAGAAGAGAAAGCGCGAGTGGAGAGACCAGCAAAGGCAGGACCGTCACCTCACTGCCATGAACCACATGAACGAAAAACACGAGTAAGATACCTTCCCAGAAAAAAGAAAAAAGGACAGCGCCGACAAACAAGATGGGAACATAGACCCAGTACGGTAAGACCAGGATGGAGGCGAATATGACTAAAGAGACGAGGACACGGCGGATCATGGCGTGATAAATACAAACCTCAAGCTAAAAATATTGGTCGGACTTTTGGCCAACACTTCTTGGAACGCATCCGTTGGCCGGACACTGATCTCACCCACGGTGGCCAGGGGACGTGAGGCGATGTTGGGAGAGAGAATCCTATCTCCCTTCTCAATTGCTATCTCACGCGGGAGAGTCATTCTAAAGTTACCGCCGCCGGTGCCGACAAGGGTTACAGGCACGTTATTCCTTTCGAGAACTGCGTTTGTTTCTTCCCCACTGGCAGAGAAGAGTCTCACCTTGGCACTTTTGGGAAAGACTTCGGAGATTACTCCTAAAATTGGCCCTTCTGGCAATGACACTTCTGAGCCGACGGTGAGAGACTCGTTTGAGCCAGCATCAATAATAAGAACATCGTATGGCGTCTGAGGCGGACGAGTCAGCACCGTCGCGATTACCGTATCGGATCTTGCTTTTCTACCCACCAATTCAAGGAGGGTGTTTTCTTGAACCCGCCCCATTGATAGAAACAGGATTTCAGTCTCGAGAGAAGAAAGCTTTTCTTTAAGCGCGATATTTTCTTCCACAAGTGATTTCTTCGAGTCGAAAAGAGCTACGCCCTTGCGCAAACTTCGAATAATCACATTTTCTGCTTTCCAGACAGGAGAGATCGTCGAGATTACTAGAGCATCCAGAAAGGGAAAGACTACCGCCCCAGATATAAAAATGACTAGGAGAATAACTATTCGTTTCAAATATGCGTGCCTTAATCTATTTTTTGGGGGGTAGTTCACCTTCATTTTTGATCAGTATGTCCTCGAAGCTCTTTAAGTCCTCTAGAATGATCCCGGTGCCACGCGCCACAGCCGTCAGAGGGTCAAGAGCCACATGCACCGGTATGTTAATTTCACTTTCAACGAGTTCGGGAAGACCCTTAACCAAAGCTCCCCCGCCAGAGAGATAAACTCCTCTATTCATAATATCGCTTAAAATGTCAGGAGGGGTGGATTCCAGCACTTCCCTGATGGCCTCGATAATACTTTCAATCGATTGAGAAAGAGCATCGCGAATGTCTGTATCGGTGAGAATTATTTCTTTGGGCAGACCTGATACCAGATCACGCCCCCTGACTGGCATCTCAAGCGGAGCGTGAGTGGGCAGAACCGAGCCGATAGAGGTCTTGATCATTTCGGCCGTCTTTTCTCCCAGAAGAACCTTAAACTGGTTCCTGACATGGGCGACGATATCCGAATTAAACTTATCCCCGGCAATACGTAAATTCTTAGACCTGACTACCCCGCCGAGCGAGATAATAGCAATATCGGAAGTACCGCCGCCAATATCTATGACCATATTGCCGACGGGTTCACGAATAGGCAGACGCATACCGATGGCGGCCGCCATCGGCTCCTCGATAATATGCACTTCCCCGGCACCGGCATTGGCAGTCGCGTCACGCACCGCACGAATTTCCACATTGGTTATGCCTGACGGCACCCCAACAACTACTCTCGGGCTAAGAACTTTCTTAGAACCTACGATGGCTCTGTTCAAGAGATAACTAAGCATCTCTTCAGTAATCTCGAAGTCAGAGATGACACCGTCCACTAAAGGTTTGATGGCCAAGATGTGTCCCGGGGTACGACCGAGCATCGCCCTCGCCTCGGTGCCAATGGCCACAACCTGCCCAGTCTTCTGGTTAATGGCTACCACTGACGGTTCATTGATGACTATCCCACTACCGCGCAAATACACTAGGGTATTAGCTGTACCGAGATCAATACCGATATCGTGGGAAAAAAGTCTGCGCAAGTTTTCTATGCCGGGAAATTTCATTTTATTCCGGATAGAGCCTTAGGCTCTATTTCTTAGTATTTCAATCAGATGCTCGATAGTCATTTCCTTCATCTTGCCGGTAGTTCGATTTTTGACCTCCAACATTTTCGATTCTAGAGCTTTCTCTCCAATCACTACCTGCGTGGGAATGCCGATGAGGTCGGCATCAGCGAACTTCTCTCCAGCGCGCAAATCGCGGTCATCGTAGAGCACTTCGATTCCTCGAGAGATAAGAGTTTTATATACCTCATTTGCATAAGAAAGCCCCTTCGACGGGCTCAGGGCAAGTAAATGGACTTGAAAAGGCGCCACCTCTTTGGGCCAGACAATACCGTGTTCATCAGAGAGAACTTCAACAACGGTACCCATGAGCCTTCCGAGGCCGATACCGTAACTACCCATAATTACAAATTGTTTGTTTCCTGCCTGATCATGAAAGTTTAGATAAGGATCTGAAAATTTCGTACCCAGTGAGAAGATATTGCCTACTTCTATAGCTTTCTTCTCCAATGCCCCGGCAGGTGTTTCAACTTCCTTATTCACCGCCTCTTTCTTCTTCTCGTCCTTAATGTAAATCGTGTCTTCTCCAGCTTCTGTGAGAGTCTGAAATTCATGGGAATATTGGGAGAAACTACCGCCAGAAGCCAGGGTTAAATACGTCATATCTCCAATACCAACACGATTGAAAATACTTCGGTAAGCAGTCTTCATCTTCTCATAGAACTCTTTGTGTTCATTTTGAGTACGAGAGAAGGAATATAGATCTTTCATCAAAAATTCTCTTGTTCTCATGATGCCAGACTTTGCTCGTTCCTCATTCCTAAATTTAGTTTGAAATTGATAGACAGAAAAAGGCAGATCTTGATATGAGGAAACAAACTGCTCTAGCATATTTGTTATAGGCTCTTCATGAGTCGGAGCAAGACCCAGATCACTACCAGATTTGAGTCCAGTTTTGAACCATGGCAACTTATCGTTTGCCCATCTGTTTTGTCCTCTCTCCCAAAGTTCATGTCTCTGTAAAGCAGACATTGAAATTTCCTGCCCACCTAGAGCATCCATTTCCTCTCGAATGATGCCCTCTATCTTTTTTAAAACTCTTAGACCGAGCGGCAGGTAATCATAGATGCCTGCCATTTCTTTATTGATAAAACCAGCTCGTATAAGAAGTTTGGCATTCTTCGCCTCTTCATCTTTAGGCGCTTCTCGGCGCGTCTTAGTAAAAAGCTCGCTCTGTCGCATGATTGCCCCATTATACAGAAAACCCGCCGCCGATACAGCCGATGGAAGGTCTCCGTCTTGGCTAGAAAATGTTGCGGACGTCTTGGACAGTGATAAGAAGCATTAGGAGGATAAGCAGGGCAAAGCTGACTGTGTTTAATACATTAAAAATGCGCGGCGGGATGGAGCAGCGAGTCACTCCCTCAATCCCGACAAAGAGCAAGCGTCCACCATCAAGCGCCGGGAGAGGCAAGAGATTAATAATGGTAAGGTTAATAGAGAGAAGCGCGGTAAAAGTCAGAAGGTAGGTAAACCCTAGTTCGCGTACTTCATCCACCATGCCGACAATTCCGACCGGTCCCGTGATACTAGAGAGATTGGCTTTGCCGAGCAGTGCTTGTCCGATGAAGGCCCCAATCGCCCGGCCAGTGAGCAAAGTAAGTTCAGAAGTCGTTTTGAGTCCATACCATAAAGCTTGGTGAAGCGGCAATTTAACTATGCCTATGACATCCATAGAAACGCCTACAGCCAGCCTGTCTGCGATAATATTTTCTGTTGGTATCACGACTTTTTCGGAAATTTTCTTTCCTCTCTCCACCATAAAAGTGACCGGCTCTCTCGATTCGGCGATGAAGAGAGAGGCGGCTTCCGGCGTGAGGAGAGAATGAACCTCTCCTCTTGAAAGCGACAGGATGACGTCTCCGGACTTCAGGCCAGCAGTCGCCGCAGGAGTGGCCGGTAAGACAGTGGTGATGACGGTACGGGCATTCTCAACCGGGAGAGAGAGATTGGCCGGCGCGGGCAAACCGACTATAAATCCAAGCGAGATTAAAAACCACGCGAAAAGGAAATTCCCAGCCACCCCCGAGACTAGGACGGACGCCTGGATACCCCGATTTTTTGATTGAAAGCTCTCACTTGAAGGTTCAGCCTCCAAGTACTTGGAGGCTGAACCTCCAAGTTGGCTAGATTCCGTAGGATTCTCCCCAAAAATTTTTACAAAACCGCCGAACGGCAACCAGTTGAGGGTAAACGGTGTCCCTTTCCAAATAAATAATTTCGTGACACGAGGTGGGAAACCGAGGCCAAATTCATCCACTCGGATATCAAACTTCTTAGCAACTAGAAAATGTCCAAGTTCGTGGACAATGATAAGGGCACTTAAGATAATGATAAATATGATAATGGACACGGCGGGGATTATTTTAAAATCTCTTTCTCTTTCTTTAAAATTAGTTCTTCAAGCTTCCGATTAGTATCGTCGACCAGTTTTTGCAACTCATTTTTAAGCCTAAACTTATCGTCCTCACCTAAGCCGCCCTCCTTCTCCTTCCGGTCGAGGTCATCGAGACTTTTCTCGCGCGCTGTGCGCACTCTGATACGCGCCTCTTCTAGTTTTTCTTTCGCGATTTTCGATAGCATGGCGCGTCGCTCGCCAGTCAATTCAGGGAAAGAGACACGCAGACCCAACGCATCGAGAGCGACAGAGAGTCCTAAATTTGACTCTCTAATAGTTTTGTCGATATCCTTGGTCACCTCTTTGTCCCAAGGAGTAATGCGCAAAGTCTTCGAATCTTCAATAGAGATAGTGGCCATCTGGTTTATGGACATAGACGAGTCATAAGCATCTACCAATATCCCGTCTAGAATACTTGGTGTGGCTTGGCCGGTGCGGATACTCGCATATTCCTTCTTGAGCCAATTGAGTGTTAAGTCGCCTGCATGCTTGAATTCTCCAAAATCGTACGCCATCGGGCTATTATAGCACCAAGGATAGGTGCTCGATCACGAGACGCGGAGTAACCAGAGAGTTCCCAACGAGACGTCTGACATTGTAGACATTCTTTAAGAGCTCCCCTTTTCCTCTCTGTTTCCTTAACAGAAATAAAAGGCTATCAAGAAAAACTGACAGACTCCTTTCTTCGAGAGCGAACGATCTTGCAAATAAGAGACGGTCCTTGAGAGAGAGCGAGAGAAATGCTTCCGCGTCCCTAGATCCGAGAGTTAAATCTTGAGAGACACGAATCGTCTGCATGCGGGAGCGTAAGGTCGGTACAATGAGACTTTCGACTCTCGTAGCCAGAAAGAAATAGGTACGAGGAAACGGATCTTCGAATGTCTTGAGCAGAGTATTCTGCGCTTCGAGCGTCAAACGCATCGGCGCAATGAAAAAAATTTTTCCGAGAGCTTGCCCTGAGACAGCTTTGCGCGTGGACAATAACCTCAACTCTCGGGCTTCTTCAATGCCGAAAGTCTCCATCTTGAAAGCGAAGAAATCAGGATTGTTGGGTAGCCGGATACCCCAACGATCACAAAGCGAGTGTAAGTATGATTCCGCTTGCTCTGGCGCGCCGACGAGGAGATTAGCGTGGTGCAGGTTTCTCGGCATTTAATAGCTCAATTTCAAAGATCAGAGTCGAGTTCGGCGGAACAGCGCCCGCTCCGAATTCGCCATAGCCATAATCTGGAGCAATGATCAGCCGGCGACTACCTCCCACACGCATACCGGAGAACCCTTCGTCCCAGCCGCGGATAACTTGTCCTGCCCCGAGGGTAAAGCTAAATGGAAGATTTCTTTCAAGAGAACTGTCGAAGACTTGGCCGTCCGATAGAGTTCCAACGTAATGCACCGTGAGAATGTCGCCTGGCTCGGCCAAGGGGCCCTCTCCCACCTCAATTTCTTCTGTCACTAAACCAGTCTGTGGCGCGCGAGTTTGAAAACTATCTACAGAAGGGCTAAAAAGTTCCATCAAGGGAGCGGCAAACAATAGATAGGTTAAGAAGGCTAAGCTTAAGGATACGGCAATCCATTGATTTTTGTTCAATTTTTTCATATTTTTCTAAATATTTTTTAGATGTACTTACTCTATGATATGATAGCATCATGGAAAAATCAACAGAAAATATCTTGACCCTCAGTCGTGAAGAGATGCATGAGCTCGCTCGAACAAGGGTCTCAAAAATCTCGAGGGAGTTCACCGAGGGATTCGAATTTCTCGAAGATTATCCGAAATCAGTCACCTTCTTCGGCGCTAACCAGTTCAGAGAGGATAATCCTTACTACGAGAGTGCTTGGGCGCTGGCTTCGCGCGTGGTTAAAGAGCTTGGCTACTCTGTTTTTTCCGGCGGCGGTCCCGGTATCATGGAGGCCGCTAACCGGGGTGCGTACGAAGCAGGCGGTCATTCTCTTGGACTCTTAATCAAGCTCCCAGAAGGACAGGTGATAAACAAGTACATCACTCAATCATTCGCTTCCTATTATTTTTTCGTGCGTAAGGTCTTGCTCTCTTTCTCGGCAGAGGCATTTATATTTTTTCCGGGAGGCTTTGGCACTCTTGATGAGTTTTTTGAAATTCTGACTCTCGTCCAGACAAAGAAGATTACCGACGTACCTATAATCTGTGTCGGTTCTGAATACTGGAACGGACTGAAGGGTTTTATGGAAAGAGAAATACTCACTCGCGGCGCCATCGAGCCTCTCGACCTTAATCTCTTTCATGTTGTCGACGACCACACTGACATTATTGAGATTATCAAAAAGGTACCCGCCCGCAGTGGCATACCACTGACTCAAACAAACGGCCAGTCTTAAAACAAATATATAAAAGAAAAGGCCGGCAGGTATCCCGAGGGGGTTACCTGCCGGTAGCTTCGTCTGTTCTTCCTACTGTTACTATCGCGAGAGATGCGAATGCGGCACCCATGCGCGATAGCGAAGCGTATCGCGTTCGCGCCGGCTCCTACGGTTCCGCGCCGGCGCAGGTCCCCATGGGTACTCCCCTTTGCCCGCGGTGTCGTGAAAATCACGTAGGAACAGAGTGGCGATCTGGGCCGCTGCCCCCTCGACGATCGTCGGGCAGACCACACATCGCGCGCCGACGGCGACGCAGGCATTCGAGAGCACCAGAGCCCAGCTGGGCGTTCCTGCGGCATGGTTCGGGCGCGGGGACCACCTGTTGACGCCAAAGTTGACATCAAACAGGGCCACTACCACCGTAGCCGGCACCACAAGTCTGGGCGAGTCGAGGACGACAGCGACGCAACCACGCCGCTGGAGCGCCTCGACTGCGAGAATGCGCCGCTGGAGCGCCTCGATTACAAGGACACTCCGCGGGTTTGCCCCGCCATTTCCGTCCCTAGTTAGGGTGAAAAACACTGGGCCAGTACTCATAGACACCTCCACAAGGGGTAAGGGGTTGGAAAGAGATCGGACAAAGTACAAACTGTCCTTTAATAATCTAACATAAGCTTCCTAAACGTCAACAGTGGATAGTCAGGACCAGAGAGACATCGGCCAAGGGGTTGGGATGCCAAGAAGCATCAAGATCGCGCCGAGAATCGCCAAGTTTTTCATAAACTGGACTTGATCCATCATCCGCGCCTGTCCTTCTTCTTTCCAGAAAGCGTGCATGCTAAATGTCACCGGTATGAAAAAGAGCGCCAAAGTAGCTATGCCCGCTGTCACCCTTACCCCAGTAATGATGGTGTAGCCACCAAAGAGTAACAGTAAGCCAGAAGCGATGACTGCCGCTTTGGCCAAGGGAATTTTCTTGGACTCGGTATAGGCGGTCAGATCTTTGGTTTTAAATAAGTGATTATAGGCGTTGAAAAGCAGGAAACTACCGAGCAAGAGTCTGCCGATAAAAAATATTACTTCTGTATTCATGATACGAATTATACAAATATGGAGGATTTTTTACCACACTTGCGTTTTATAAACACTTGTTGTATAATCAGGGTAGACTGTAGACAATCTCACACTACTTTCACAGAGCGCCCAAGAGGCGCGGGGAGATTTATATGATCGGTTTTGTTCTGGCCCTCGTCGTGTTTTTCGGTCTCGCTGTGTTTCTTAGGGCAGCGGCGAGTCGAGAGAACCCGACTTTCGTCACCTTCGTTCCAGCGCAAATGCATGCACTGGTAACGACCAAGAGCAGCAAGGTCACAGACGCGACCAAGGGTGGCGGCAATGTCGTCAACGTCATTCACGCCATTCCTGGAAAGAGACTCGACAAGTCTCCGGTAGATCCCATGAACTGGCACTACAAGGATGGCAAGGAGCCAAGGGGGCTTCTGTACTACCTCTTAGGAATCCAGTTCATCTGGCTCTTCCGGTACCTACGGTTGAATGACGTACGTACCTTCCGCTTCGGCCGAAAGGACGTGGAGAGCAAGTACAGCATCATGGCCAAGAGCCAGCAGACCCGGTACGTGTTCTTCTCCGGCCAGCATGACGTCCAAGTCGAGAGCGCCGAAACCGTCGGCATCCTCAAGGTCAACCTTCTCTTCAACCTGATTTATGAAGAAACCTACCCAGTCAGGGTCCGACTCCGGACGGCCGATCCCTATGCCGTCCTGACCATGATGGTGACGAGACTCGTCATCAGCAAGGTCGGTGGCACCGACCCCAAACTACTCATTGCCGAGGAGGCGCGCCAGCAGGAACTGGCTCGTGCCATACAGGCGATCGCGCCTGTGGTTGAGGAACAGCTCGGCATTAAGATCAAGAAGGTCACGTTGGCCGATGTAGCCTTCGACACTAGTACACAGGAACTCCTTGAACTCGAGATCAGAACACGTCTCAACAACGAAGCAGCCGTCGCCATCGCCGAGAAAGACAAGAGCATCCAGATCCTCGCCAACGATGCCGACGCTGACAGGGTCGAGCGAGTAATCATACCGGCGGCGCGGGACGAGCGCACGGTGGCTGTGCGAGTCGCCGAGGCGTACGAAAGAAACAAAGTAGTCACGACGTACGCCCCGGGGGCGAGCACGATGATTCCTCTCGCGAAGTAGTGCAAGTGTGGTGGGGCCGGGCGACACGTCGCCCGGCCCTTTTTCATTTGACAAATATGACTTAATCATGATATAATTGCGACAGACAGTACCTAAAACCACGCTCTTTTTGTTTTGTGTCCAGGTGACGCAAGGGGGTCAGTATGAAGGATGCTTGGCGCCGGAGAGTAAAAACCCGGGACAAACCGGTCTTAGAAAAACTCAAAAGGCTGAGAGAAAGAATAACGTCAATGAGAGAGGGCGGGAGAAACGCGGTAAAAACGACCGTCCTGTTTGCTTCGTTCGTAGCCCTGGCAATTTGGCTAGAGCGCGCGACAGACGAAGCAGTCAAACAACTCACATCTATCCCCTATCACTACTGGTGGTGGGGACTGGGCACCACCGGTGGTGTGGTACTCCTCGTTTGGCTTATCAAAAAGGCTGTCAGGCGGGAAGCGCCGACTACGGGAATCTACAGAAGGTTCCGGTTTAGCAGGCCGGCAGTTGTTATACCCCTCATCCTTGTTGGCATCTATGGGCCCATTACTTATTTTGCTCTTCGCTCGAATAATGAGGAACGGGGTAGACCTCCTGCAAGATCAGCCTCGCTCTTACAGTTACCCGTACCCGCAGAAGTTGCCCTGCCAATCATTGCGGGGTGCGAGAGCGGAGATAGAACACCCGGTAGCGGTCGGCAGTTCGAGGCTGATGGCAAGACTCCACTCCGCAACAGGGAGGGATCATCGGCCATCGGCAAGTACCAGATCATGGCTAGCCGACACGAGGCAAGGGCCAGAAGTCTGGGGTTCGACATCCAGACCGAAGAGGGTAACGAGGGGTACGCCCGTTATCTATATGCAGAGTCTGGCACTTTTCACTGGGAAGCGGATCCCCGCTCCCGCGCGTGCTGGGAGCCGCTCTTAGCTCGTGCTCGCGGCGCCCTCCCGTCTACTGCTACCTCTACGCCCAGCACTGTTGGCGCCACTTTCGTGGTGACAGCGCGAGCCGGACAGCCGGTCGAGAGTGTCATGCCACCGGGTTGGATGATAGTTTGGTGGGGAGACAAGTCCAGATTCACAAGCGACTTCTTCTGGCGTGATCGGGACAAAGTTCGAGTCTTCTCGGTTCGACCAGGCGTGAGATCTGCGGAAATCAAAATCCTCAGATACCACGACCCAGACCCCAATTGGTGGCGCCGCCAATGAGTAGGCGGCGCCACCAAGGGCGCCCCGATCTACCAAGATCGTGGGCGCCTTTTCAATTAAACGGATAGATGGAACTGGGAATACCAAAAGTGCCGAGAATCAGACGAATGAGACCGTAAGCGGAAATCATGATGAACATACCGAAAAGCCCCCAAAAAATCTTTCTTTTACCCTCGTCACGACCGGCATCGGTAGTCTCTGACAAAATAAACTGGAAGATACCCCAGAAGAACACCAAAAAAGCGAGAGCAAAAAACAATAGAATCAGAGGGTTCAGTATAAACTGATTAATCTTGTTCAGAAACGGTACGATCGACATCTCTCAATCCTAAATATTGGGAACAGTTGGAACAATAATAACCTCGCCCTGTTTAATCCCGAGAGCGTTGCCAACGAAGAGGACCAGACCCCAGACGGAGATCATCACGAAGAGGGCGATTATGCCCCAAAGCATAATCCTTTTAGCATCCGCCTTGGACTCCTCATTACCTTGAGCAAAGATGAACTTCACCAGCCCCCAGAAAAATACGAGAAGGGCGATAGCAACGACGATAGGAAGAGCCAGGGCTACTACCCTACCGATAGATGTAATGAGAGTTTCTATGTTACCGAGCGACTGGGCAAAAGCCAACGCCGGAGCCAGTGCCAAGGTAGCGATAATAACTTTTTTCATTTATTTAACTATCTAATATTACTTTTAATATACCTAAGCGGTATCCTCCTATGATATAACAACGCGCCCAAAAGACAACGTCTCGTTATCCCCCACGCCTATATCTCTGTCACTGCAGGAAGACCGGTGGAAGTAGGAAGGCTTGTGGGGGTAGAACCACCACCAGGCAGAAACGCGTTCTGTATAAAACTGATGATCCCCCAAACCGAGACCATAACAAAAAGGGCGATGAGTCCCCAGATCATGAGCGTCTTTCCTTCTTCTACGGCCTTTGTATCTCCGCCGGCGCGAAAGATAAACTTAGCCAGACCCCAAAAGAATACGAGGAGAGCCAGACCAACCAATATAGCAATGAGTGGATTAATAAGACCTCCCACCGCTTCGATCAGCCCTTTGATATTAGTCATATTATATTCATTATTCCGGTAAATAAGTTCCGCCGAACGGCTCATTGAAGCCAAGATCTCTATAGACAAAGGCAAGGATGGCAGCAAACGAAACCATTACGAAGAGTGCGATGAGTCCCCATTTCATTAAATTCTTTCCATCTTCAACCGCTTTTTCATCTCCGCCAACACGAAAAATAAACTTGACCAAACCCCAAATGAAAACTAAGAGAGCGAGACCTGCGATGACAGGCACAGCTGTCCGTATCAAATCGACCAAGATATCCACCAATTCACTGAAATTAGTCGGGGTCCTCATTTACGGTCTTAGTTGGTTAATGGTATTTTCGATTACTTTTGCAATCACCCAAGAGCCAAGAAGCACCGCCGTGCCTATGGATGTGTAAAGGAGTGCTTTGTGGGCAGTCTTGAGTTTCGTCTCATTGCCCTGCGCTGTGACGTAGAGAAAGCCGGAGTAGACAAAGGCGAGCACCGCGAGCACCCCCCCGATAGGAAGAACAATCCCGTCGATAATTGCCCTCAGGAGAGAGAAAAGTGAATTACCACCACTAAAAGGATTGTCGAGAGTGACAGCCTGAGCCGAAGATGTCCCCAAGACAGAAAAAACTGCAAGCGAGACCAGAGTAGCAGATAATTTTTTCATATTCTTCATAATTACGGCGCGCCCAGGAGAGAATAGCCGGGCTTTAAGAGGACGCTCGTTATAGTGTAAACTAGAAGCCAGGCTCCGAGTATCCACAGGTAACCGATGAGCACTTTTCTGAAAATTTCTTTGGCCTTCGTTTTAGCTGATTCCTGGCCACCTGACGTTAAGAGGATAGAGCCAGCGTAGGCGAAAGCGGCGGTGGCCAGAAAGGTGGAAATAATGATCAGGGCATTGATGAGATTTTGAGCAAGTTTGACGAGATCGCCAAAAGTACAATTTGGACCATCACAAACTATCAGTCCAAGATCCTGCGCCCCGACTTGGCCAGGAAGCAAGAAGTAAGTCACTAGAATCAGGAAAGTGAGACTATTGATATACAAACGAGTCATGATTTTTTGATGAGTGCCTCGATTTCGCTATTGGCCTTGTTTATTGCCTCAAGAGTACGAGCCCGACCACTGGTGATGGACTCTATCGCTGTGCGGAAGATAGCGTCGGTCATTATTATATCCGGGTCGAGCCATCCCTTAGATTGAAGCGCCGCATCATAAAAAACAGAAGAGATAGCGTTGGTCGGTCGCAGAGACAAGAGGTCACGCCGTGCTGGCGGCAGGACGAGAATCTCGGCGAGAGAAAGAGTCGCTTCTTTGGAAACCAATTTGGTCGCGAGAGCGAGCGCGAGACTCGGGTTTGAGGAACCACGGGATATGGCTACCGCTCGAAGACGACCAAAGGTGATGGTCTTACCGGAGACTCTAGACTGGGGCACGAGGGAGATCCCGAAGTTGAGAGTTGGATTCTTGTTCTTAAGCACACGAAGTTCCGAAGCAAAGCCCAGGTAGTAAGCAGAGCTACCGCTTGTGAAGTGGGTCTGCGCGTCGACGAGTGAGCGGTTCCAGCTGTAATAGGCTCTCGTCGGATTTGAGAATTGGGTGTAGAAGTCGAAAGCCGCTTCAGCAGGCGAGGTTGGGGTACCGAAGTTCGCGGAAATCTGTGAACGCAACTCCGAACCGACAAAACTGGTAATAGGCGTTCCGGCCTGAAGCAGAAGGAGTGAGAGAATATCTTTGGCGTGATGGATATTTCTTGCTTCGCCCAGAGCCATCACTGATGAGACTAAGTTTCCGGCGGCGTCCAGTTTCGAGAGATTGGCGGCGGCTTTATATATCTCATCCCAGTATGCGATTGGTCTGGCTTGTCCCGCGGCTGAAAGTAAGTCTCTATTATAGTAGAGCACCATTGGATCTATAGAGAGAGGCAGGGCGTAGATACCTTCCTCGTCGAGAAAGAGCTCTCCCTCCTCGATGAATGTTGTCCCAAAATCTCGTTCACTGATACTCTCGTAAGGAATGATGGAGAGTTTAGATTTATTTTTCCAAAGTTTGTCTTGAGTGAGAATGACGAGGTCGGGACCTGTTCCCCGCGCGAGCGCCTCTGTAAATTCTGCCTCGATTGTTCCGGCTGACTTTTCCACATAACTTACGGTGAACGCTCTATCCTGACTGATGGCAGGAGCGTCGAGCAAGAGACTGAAATCTTGGAGAGCAATGTCTCCCCACACGGTCATGGCCACACCCTGGTTGCTTGACCCGCGATAGAGAGAGAAGGCCGCCACACCGAGAACAATAGAGACTGCAAAGGCTGCGAGTAAAATAATCTGAAACTTTGACATATATTAATTGTAACATAACACTTGCTTTACAATTTGTATTTCATCCACATTCTAAATTCATTAGCATTCAGTATCCAATCTATATTATACGATCGTGAATAATAGCACGAAAGTAAAAGTATATTAAACCTTGAACCCAAAAATCTTTTTAAGCCATTCATCATTTTCTATCTCATCCACCACTAGATACAGCAGGTTTCTACCTAATTCAAAATTTGCTTTTAAGAGCATTATGAAATCTTCACAATCATAAGGATAGACCCAGACACTCTTCTGTAATTTCACAAACCCAATCCTGTTGAGAGTAATGCGAAGCTGGTCTCTGGTCCTCTTTTGCTTCTCTCCAATATCGAAAATAATGACACGCCACTTCCGATCCCAGCGTTTTGGTTGTTTCAAATTAAAATTACGCGCTTCAAGGATATTTAATTGTCGTCTTCCCTCCTCCGTAATTGTGAGATATTTTTTACCACTGGAAGCATTCTGAAACTTTAATGATTGATTCTTAAGGAGCCTTTTCATCGACCTACTTAAATTGGAATTGCGAGCGTATTGGCCGCGTTCAACCAAACCCAACTGGCTAAGTACCTGCAGAATATTTGGCGCTAAAACCGCGATACCCAACACACCTGCAACTGCTACGGAACTAAGAAGAATCTTTTGAAGGTTCTTCTTTCTAACTCTCTTTTTTATTTCAGTTTCTATTTTCCCCATAGTCCATGTATTTCACATTATCGTCTATAATACACGATCGTGAAAGATAGCACAAAAATTTTAAGTGGCTAAATAACTCTGCAAACATAAATAAATCTACAAGCAAATGAGAGACGCAATTGAGTCGCCTTTGCGCAGTTTCATGATCCGCACGCCTTGAGTCTGGCGACCTAAAGCAGGAATCTCTTTGAGCCCGACCCGTACCACCTGACTTTTCTTCGAAATAGCGATCACCTCGTTTTCTTGGTCCGTGACGACTTGCGAGGCAATCACTTGGCCAGTTTTCGATGTCACTTTCGAAGTAAGGACTCCGGAACCTCCTCTGCCCTGAATTTTATATTCAGAGAGGTTGGTGCGCTTGCCATAGCCATTGGCGGAAATAACCAAAAGATGGCCTGATTTCCAATCTGGTTTAATATGGTGCGCGCCTACCACCATATCTCCTTTACCGATTTTAATTCCCCTGACTCCACCCGCGCCACGACCCATCTCGCGGACACCCGATTCTTTGAATCGTATAGATTGACCTTTCTTTGTCACAATCGAAACATTGTCGCCTTTCTCAACCAGTTCGGCCGATATTAATCTGTCTCCCAAAGAGAGTTTAATAGCAATAATACCGGAAGAGCGCACATCCTGGAAACTCTTGGCAGACACTTTCTTGACAGTACCGTTTTCCGTAACCATAAACAATGAGCCCTCAACATCTTTTTTATTCTTTGGCATGGCTAAGATGGAAGTCACCTTCTCGTCGAGAGAGAGTGAGATGAAATTCATGACGGATTTCCCGCGCGTGGCACGTTTACCTTCTGGGATGTCATACATTTTAATTTGATAGGCCTTCCCTTTGTCGGTGAAGAACAAGAGATCGGCATGGGTACTAGCCGTTAAGAAATTGGTGACAAAATCCTCTTCTTTAGTATCAAGGTCTATCACTCCCACGCCGCCGCGCTTCTGGCGCTTGTATTCGTCCGGATTGGTGCGCTTGATGTATCCACCGGATGTCAGAACCAGCGTATTCTCCTCCTCGGGAACAAGATCCTCGACAGAGAGCACCTTGACGCCGCCTTTTATCACCTTGGTACGACGTTCATCTCCATATTTTTTCTTAATATCTGCGAGTTCAGTCTTCACTACTCCTAAAATCTTGGCAGGCGAGGTCAGTAACTCTTTCATCTCTTTGATAAAAACTTGTACTTCTTTGAGCTCATTTTCGACTTTCTCTCGTTCCAGACCGGCAAGTTTCTGGAGCTTCATTTCCAGTATGGCACTGGCCTGGGGTGTGGAGAGTTTGAATTCTGCCATCAGGCCAGTGCGGGCATCGTCAACGCTCGAGGAAGCCCGGATGAGCTTGATCACTTTGTCTATGTTGTCGAGCGCTTTGACGAGACCGAGAAGAATATGTTCTCGCTCTAGGGCTCGCGCTAGGTCAAAGGCGCTACGACGTTGAACTACCGTCTCTCGGTGTTTGAGAAACTCTATAAGAATACTCTTGAGCGATAAGGTCTGGGGTACGCCGTCGACAAGGGCCACGAGATTAAAGTGGAAAGTATCTTCGAGTGAGGTATGTTTGTAGAGAGCATTTAATACTTTCTGCGGTTGGCTGCCGCTCTTGAGGTCAAGGACGATACGGATATCCTTAGCCGACTCATCACGTAAACCCTTCACGCCTTCAACCTTCTTCTCCCGCACGAGATCGGCGATTTTGGTAATCAGATCGGATTTGTTTACCCTGTAAGGAATAGCTGTAATAATAATCTGGAACTGACCAGCTTTATTCTCCACAATGTCGGCTACTCCTCGAGTGACCACTGGTCCGCGACCGGTGGCATAAGCGTGGTGGATATCTTTTTCATTAAAAATAATGCCACCGGTCGGGAAATCAGGTCCTTTGACAAACCCGAGTAAGTCTTCAGTCGTGGCATTGCGATTGTCAGCAAGGAAAATAGCGGCGTCAACCGCCTCGGCCAAGTTATGCGGAGGAATATTGGTAGCCATACCAACAGCAATACCAAGCGTACCGTTGAGAAGCAGGTTCGGCGCGGCAGAAGGAAGCACCGTTGGTTCATTCCGAGTCCCTTCATAGTTAGGACGAAAATTTACCGTATCCCTGTCAATATCTTTGAGCATTTCTGCTGATATTTTCGACATCTTCGCTTCCGTATATCGATCCGCGGCGGCATTATCCCCGTCTATCGAGCCGAAGTTGCCTTGGCCAATCACCAGCGGGTAACGCATACGAAAATCTTGGGCCATATTGACCATAGAATCATAGACGGCTATGGTGCCGTGAGGATGATAGTTACCAGTCACGTCTCCAACGATTTTGGCGGACTTTCTCGTTTTTCCGACAGCACTTAATCCCAGTTCATGCAACGTATAAAGGATGCGGCGGTGTACCGGCTTGAGGCCATCTCTGACATCAGGAAGAGCCCGGTCCGTAATTACCGACATAGCATAGTCGATAAACGACTCTTTCATTTCACTCGTAATCGCTCGAGGAATGATTCTGTTTTCGCCTGCCCCGAAGGCAGTATTCTGTCCTTTGGGATCCTTATTCGCCATAGATATCTAATGCGCCATCTCTCATCTCTTGGTATTTAGTTTCGAAATCCACTGTTTTGAGACCCGACTTGAGTACTCCGAAACTACCTTTGAGAGCCTCGAGACTCGATGCCAAGTTCGTGCCGAGTGATTGAAACGGACTGACTTCATTCTCCTCGGCAATAATTCTCGTGTTAACACCGAAAGTGGCCAGAGACCAAATCCCGAAGATGAAAAGAGTAATGGTGAGAGAGGCGAGAAACGCAAATTGTTTCTTATGATGGTCTGGCTTCTTTTGGAGTTTGGCTAAATACCTTCTCATATTTTTATTGCTTATTCTTCTTTTAAGACTACAATCTCGCTTTCTTTATCTTCCAGGTCTTTCTTTTTTACCACAAATCTGTCAAGTGAATCCACTTTTGCCTCGCCACCCTCTTTTATAAACTGCTCTAGTGCGGTTTTTTGATAGTACATCGGTATGATCACAGACGGTTCGAGCGAGACGGCAAGCTTGTAGGCGGAGACTGGATCGAGCGTACTTGCCCCGTCCTTGGCGGGGTCACCCTCGCCTATAGGTACAAAGAGAATGTCTACGTCTTCTATAGCCTCAAGAGTCTCGTCGGGGAGAGTCGGATTGGCAAGCGCACCGAGGAAACAGAGATTCATTCCTTCGAAAGATATAAGGTATATCGTATTTATTTTCTTGCCGGGTCCTTCGGAAAGAAAACCCTTGATAAAAATATCTTTGATTTCATACTCACCCGGACCGTCTATGACAAAAGAAGACTTATCGCCTCTGGAGGTCTGGTCACGACCATTGAAATCTGGGTGATTGGTGGTAATGAGGGTGATGTCAGCGCCGAATCTCGTAGGCTTCAACTTAGAATCTTTAGATATTGGATTGAGTGCCAAAGTGATGTCTCCTTGAGATATTTTGAAGCATTCCGCGCCGTGATAACTGATTACCATCCTTCCATTTTAGCATAAATTGCTTGCTTTTACCAGTGTTTTTTGATACCCTGGTATGGTTCTTTATTAACCCCCGTTTTTGTTACCCCTGTCTCTTTGGCAACCATTCTTGAAGAGGCATGCCAGAAACGGCCATCTATTTTGAACACCAACACTCCAGAAGTTGACACATTCTTAACGAGTCTCCCCACCCCCCCTTCAATCGACGACCTCGTGGAGGGACCTGTCATCAGTATTGATAAAGGTGCGGTCTACATTGACTTGCCGCCTTTCGGCACCGGTATCATCTATGGGCGCGAGTTTATAAATGCCCGGGACATTATCAAGAAAATTAATGTCTCGGACATTGTCCGAGGCAAAGTCGTCGGCATCGGTGGCAAAGAAGGTTATATTGAAATTTCTCTGAAAGAAGCGCGCCAAGCGCTTATCTGGAGCGAGGCGGAAGTGGCCATTCGTGAGAAACGCACCTTTGAGCTGCCAATCATGGATGCTAACAAGGGCGGTCTTATTATTAACTGGCAAGGTCTTTCGGGTTTCCTGCCCGCCTCCCAGCTCAAACCGGAACACTACCCGCGGATCTCCGATGGAGACAAAGACAAGATTCTTGACGAACTCAAAAAACTCGTAGGGGAAAAGCTTTCAGTCACTATCATCGGCGCAAGCCCCAAAGAAGGCAAACTGATCTTCTCCGAGAAAAGTCCTGAAACCAAAGACAAAGAGAGTATCGTGGCGCGCTATGTTCTGGGCGATGAGCTTGTGGGCGAAGTCACCGGTCTCGTCGACTTCGGTATTTTCATCAAACTGGAAGAGGGGCTGGAGGGTCTAGTGCACATCTCGGAGATCGACTGGGGTCTTGTCGAAAATCCTAAAACTATGTTCAAGATTGGTGAGAAAGTGCGAGTCAAGGTTATCGAGATAAAGGACGACAAGATTTCTCTCTCTATCAAAGCGTTAAAAGAAAATCCTTGGCGAGAAGCAGAGAAGAAATACAAGAAAGATGCTATCGTCGAAGGGGTGATCATCAAGTTCAATAAGTATGGTGCCCTCGCCTCAATCGAGGAGGGTGTGGCCGGCCTGGTACATATCTCCGAATTCGGTTCAGAAGAGAAACTCCGCGAGAAACTCGAAATGGGCAAAGTCTATACTTTCAAGATAACTTTGTTTGACCCAAAGGAGCAGAAGATGGCCCTTTCGTTCGTCGACAAGAATAAAAACTAGGAGTTGAGCTCAGTCATCGCACGGTCGAGACCATGCGCGATGATTGCTTCGACGGCGCCTTGAGCGCGTTTGAAAACTTTCTTCAAAATTTCTATTTCAGATTTTCTAAACTTCCCGAGAATATGTTTTTCCACATCCACCTTTTTCCCAATCCCGATTCGAATTCTGATAAATTCTTTCGTCTTCAGAGCACGAATGACAGATTCTAAACCCTTATGTCCTCCTGAGCCGCGGTTATAGGAAATTTTGAGCGTGCCGAGCGGCAGGTCTAGGTCATCATAAATGACAATCAACTTTTCCGCGGCTTTTTTACTTTTCACTACTTTGGCAATGCCTGGCCCTGATTTATTCATGAAGGTATCTAGAAAAACAAACTTGGCTGAGAGTTTGGGAACATGCTCGAAAATATACTGCTCGGTCATTCGTCCTGTATTGTGTCGAGTGTGAGCGTATTCTTGCCCAGGATTGCCCAAACCTACGATGATATACATATCGCTATTGTGTCAAATCAAGTTAGATAATACAATCTTAGCAAATTATGGACAAAAGCTCTTCAAATTTTTGGAAAGAATTTGCCAAACTCGTCTTTTTTTCTCTTTTGATAGTGATACCGTTCCGTTTCTACATTGCCCAGCCCTTTATCGTAGAAGGCGCATCCATGGATCCGACATTTGAGACGGGAAACTATCTCATCGTTGATGAGCTCACTTATCGCTTCAGGCCACCGGAACGGGGTTCCATTCTCATTTTCAAGTACCCCAAAGATCCTAGAAAATCTTTTATTAAGCGTGTCATCGGCCTACCGGGTGAGAGGGTTGCAATTTCTGATGGGCAAGTCACAATCACGAATGCCGAATACCCGGAGGGTTTCGTACTGGATGAGCCGTATGTAATATTAGGTAAGAAAGACAGTTCGAATTATATTCTAGGTGCGGGAGAGTACTTCGTCTTAGGAGACAACCGTGCCTCGAGCGCCGACTCGCGCATATGGGGTCCGGTACCAGAGAACAATATCGTCGGCCGGCCGATTGTGCGCCTTTTTCCTCCCGCATTCTTCCCGGGCGACAACTCCAATGATTGAACTTGACAGAGCTCTCGTGATAGCAAGCTATTTCGGCTTTCGCCCTATCTCAGCCCCCAAAATTACCAAGCATGATGTCGAATTAACCCGACACTGTGGAAACTATCTGCATTACGATGCTCCCGAGAAAGTTTCTATGATACGTACATATCTGGAAGAGGATTTTGCTTCTCTGCCACATCCCATCGCTCTGGTCTATGAAAAGTCCGCTTCGAGAAAAAGGTTTGGTAACTATGCTCTTCATTTTATCGGCTCGTCCTCCGGCGTAGCAGAAGCGACTCTTATCCGTACCACGCTCTCTATTCTCTCGGAAGAGGGACATAAAAATTTGAGGGTAGATATAAATTGCATCGGCGACCGCGAATCGATAAATGCATACGAACGGGAACTTATAAATTATGTGCGCAAGTGTGGCGTCAATCTATCGAGTGAATGGGCACGAAGCATGAAAGAAGATATCTTCAATCTCTTTAGATCGAAGACACCGGAAGCTCTCCATCTGCGCGAGATGGCGCCTTCTTCCCTTAACTTCCTTTCTCTGCAGAGCCGAGTCTATTTCAGAGAAGTACTTGAATACATCGAAGCCCTAGGTATACAGTTCTGTTTGGCACCAGAACTCGTGGGCGAAAAGAACCACGCTTCCCACACCATCTTTGCCATCAGAGATATTAGAGACGAAAACACAGGGACCCTGGCAATCGGTTATCGCTACTCACGCTTGGCGCGCCTCTTTGGATTAAGAAAAGAAATTCCCATGGCTGGAGTAAGCATCTTTTCTGCGTCCTCAAGAAACACCCGAAGACAGATCTATAAAGGGCTACCCAAACCCAAATTCTACTTAGTCCAACTGGGCAAAGAAGCGCAGATTAAAACTCTTTCTCTCATAGAACTATTGCGTAGTCATAAGATACCCTTACATCACTTTCTCGGCAAAGATAAAATTACTGCCCAACTCTCAAACGCCGAAAACCTGCGTGTCCCTTATCTCATCATCATCGGACAGAAAGAAGCTCTTGACGATACCGCCACGATTAGAAACGTGGCCACACGTGCCCAAGACACAGTAAGTATCGCAAGTCTCCCGCGTTATCTTAAAAACATTACACTCTAGCTTGGAGATACTTGAGCATAGTTTGAGCATCAGAAACCTCAAACGGATCGTTAGGACAGTTATTGGAAAATCCCGGCTCGATAAAAATTTTTTTAATTTCACCATCCTCCACGTACATACTGTAGCGCCAAGAGCGCAGACCAAATCCAAGATCATATTTCTCGACCAGCATATTCATACCTCGAGTGAATTCCGCTGAACCGTCCGGTAACAATCTTACTTTTCGAACCCCTTGGTTATCTCGCCATGCGTTCATGACAAAAGCGTCGTTAACGGAGAGACAAATGACTTCATCAATACCAAGCTTCTTGAATTCATCGTAATGTGCCTCATAACCCGGGAGATGTTGGGAGGAGCAAGTGGGGGTGAAAGCTCCCGGCAAAGCAAAAAGGGCAATTTTTTTACCTTTAAATATCTCGTCTGTAGCAACATTGACCCAGGCAAAAGGATCGTCTCCGCAAACTTTCTTATCATGAGTATGAGTCTTAAAAACAACTTGGGGTACTCGTTTAGGTGTGTTCATGTTTGGCATTATAAACCATAGTATGTTAGAGTGGCAGGCGCAATGCAAGCGATGGCCAACATAGAGGTTGTCAAGGGAGCCAATGAGAATAATTTGAGCGTGCTTCGACGCTTCACTAAGCGCGTCCAGTCATCGGGAGTCCTACCGCGTGTTCGCTCCAAACGCTATACCCAACGCCTACCTTCCCGCAATACTAGACGTGCCAAAACCATCAGCCACCTCAAGAAGAAGGAAGTAACCGCCGAACTTGTCAAACTTGGCAAAATAAATGAAGTCAGCAAATTCTCACGCCGGCGCTAAAAATTTCAGGAAAATAAAAAATAGAGTCCTAGGAAGTGACTATGAGCTCTCAGTCGTCTTTGCATCTGATGCACTGACGCAGCGTCTGAACCGCACTTATCGCGGCATTGATAAGCCAACAAACGTGCTAGCCTTTCCACTCTCGAAGACAAGCGGAGAAATTTTTATAAATCGTACGCGCGCGAAACCTTTTAGCGTCAAACATCTCTTTATCCACGGCCTCTTGCATTTGAAAGGAATGGAACACGGGGATACAATGGAGCGAGCGGAAAAAAAATTATTATATGGCCCGTCAAATCGTAGTTGGCATTGATATAGGAACTTCTCAAATCAAGGTGGTGATCGCCGAAAGGTTGGTTGAACATGGACATACCGTACCGAAAATCATTGGTACCGGTTCTAACGAATCTAGGGGGCTGTTTCGTGGCTACATTGCCAGTCAAGCTGAGGCGGCGAGAAGTATAGAAGTCGCTGTCGAGCGGGCAGAAAAAAATGCCGGCATTAAAGTCAGGCGCGCTTACGTCTCTTTTGGTGGCATTGGTCTGGGAAGTGTCGTAGCCAGTGGCTCGGTCGTCATATCCCGGGCAGACCTGGAGATTACCGAGAGAGACATCTCTCTGGCATTCGAAGCCGCCGAAGCGGCCATACCACCCGCCACTTCTATAAATAAGAGAACTATAAATACCGTTCCCATTGAATACAAAATCGATGGTAAGACGGTCTGGGGGCAAGCCCTCGGCCTCAAGGCGCAAAAGCTTGAGGTTAAAGCGCTTTTCATCACCTGTCTGGAAAATCACCTGACCGATCTCATAAGCACAGTAGAGAAAGCTGGTATAGAGGTCATAGACGTGGTGGCCTCACCGGTAGCCCTAAGCTGTGTCACTCTTTCTAAAAAACAGAAGAGGGTTGGCTCTATCTTGGCTGATATCGGTGCGGAAACTCTTTCTATCGTGGTCTTTGAGAACAACAATTTAATTTCGCTCGAAGTCTTTCCCATCGGCGCAAGCGACATCACCAATGACATCGCTCTGGGCCTGAAGATTTCACCCGAAGAGGCTGAGAAGGTCAAGTTAGACTCTGGGAGAAGAATGGCCTATCCCAGAAAGAAACTGGAAGAGATAGTGAGAGCGCGGCTGGACGACTATTTCGAACTGATTGAAGCACATCTCAAGTCGATTGGTAGGAACGCCCTTCTGCCAGGAGGCATCATCATCGCAGGCGGAGGTGCCGCTACGTTCGATATAAAAAATATTGCAGAGAATGCTCTCAAACTTCCCTCCCAAGTGGCAGAAGTTTATTTTGGCCCACCGGCGCGGGCAGGCAACGCAACAGAGGGCAAGATCAAGGACCGCACTTGGGCGGTGGCCTGCGGCCTTTCCATAGTCGGATTCAATATGGATGATGAACAACATTCCTTGGGTATTCGAAATGGTTCTCTCATTACGGAAGGCGGGAGGCGTTGGGGAAGAGTTATCTCACGCTGGATTTCTCAGTTTTTGCCATAAAATAGGATAACAGTCTCCATATTAAGTCAACGGCTTTTCTTTTCCGCCCCCTCTGGTAAGATGGGCGCATCTAAAATTTAATTTAAGAGCATGCCACAAATCAAACCAGAGGTAGAATCCTTCGCCCGAATCAAGGTCCTGGGAGTAGGCGGTTCCGGTAAAAATACCGTCAACCACATGATCAACTCCAAAGTGAAGGGTGTTGACTTCATCGCGATTAACACTGACGCGCAGGACCTTCACCACTCTCTGGCAAAAAAGAAGATTCATATCGGCAAAAACTTGACTCGCGGTCTTGGCACAGGCATGAATCCGGACCTTGGTAAACGCGCGGTTGAAGAGACCAAGGAGGAAGTCCTGGAAGCCGTTAAGGGCGCAGATATGGTTTTTATTGCCGGCGGTATGGGGGGAGGCACCGCTTCTGGCGCCGCGCCGATTATCGCTCGCGCTGCCAAGGAGAGCGGCTGTCTGACTGTGGCTGTCGTGACCAAACCCTTCTTCTTCGAAGGGCAACAGAGAATGAGGATAGCGGAGGCGGCCATTGAAGAACTTAAGCAGGCAGTCGATGCCCTCATCATTATCCCTAACGACCGTCTGCTTCAGACCGTAGAAAAGAATATCACCGCGAAAAACGCTTTTGCCGTCTGCGACAACATTTTGAGAGAAGCAGTTGAGGGTATCTCTGACCTCATTACTATCCCCGGCATCATCAACATTGATTTCGCGGATATTCGCTCAGTGATGGAAAATGCCGGAGCCGCGCTTATGGGAATTGGCTCTGCCTCGGGGGAAAACCGCGCCGTAGAAGCAGCCAAAGCCGCCATTAGTTCTCCTCTGCTTGAGATATCCATAAACGGTGCCAAGGGCGTACTCTTTTCGATCGCTGGTGGAGACGACGTTACCATGTTTGAAATTCAGGACGCGGCCAAAATCATCACTGAATCAGTCGACCCCAATGCCAAGATTATCTTTGGCACGGTTCATGATGAGAAACTCAAGAAAGGGGAACTCAAAATTACTGTCATCGCCTCAAATTTCTCTGATAATTATTCGAGCTCGAGAAAAGCGGCATCACTGTTCCCCACTTTCAGTGCCAATGTTACCCCTGCCTCTCCCCCACCGCACAAAGAAGTTCAGAAGCCGGTAGCGGAAGAGAAAAAGCTTGAAAATAAACAAACTCCTCCTTCACCAATAGAAGACAACGACGACGACTGGAGCGCCGTACCAGCATTTCTCCGCAGGAGCAAATTAAAGTAGAATAGGAGCATGTATGATCTCGCGATAATAGGCGGGGGTCCCGCTGGCGTTGCCGCTGGCGTTTACGCGGCGCGTAAACGTCTTAAGACTATCTTCATCACCGAACTCTTCGGCGGACAGAGCACCGAATCAGTCGGCGTTGAAAATTGGATTGGCACTAAAAAAATTTCCGGTCTTGATTTTGGAAAAGCGCTCGAGGAACATCTGCGCTCATCCGCTGGCGATTCCGTGGAGATAAAGACAGGAGTAAAAGTAACCCACTTGGAGGCTCAGCCTCCAAGTGGGGGTTCGAAGTTTTTAATACAGACCTCCGATGGGACCTCTTATACAGCCAAGGCAGTTCTTATCACCACTGGTAGCACGAGGAGAAAACTAGAGATCCCAGGAGCAAAGGAGTTAGAGAACAAGGGCATCACTTACTGCGCTTCCTGCGACGGTCCCCTTTTCGCCAGTCAAGATGTGGCGGTCATAGGCGGCGGTAACGCCGCATTTGAAACAGCTGCTCAACTTCTGGCCTACGCCAAGTCAGTTATCCTTCTGAATCGAAGTAACACATTCAGAGCAGACGAGGTTACAGTACAAAAAGTACTTTCCCACCCGCATATGAAAGCCGTCAAAAATGTCGTGCTCAAAGAAATCAAAGGCAGTAAATTTGTCAGCTCATTAATTTATGAAGAAGCCGGTGAAGTAAAAGAAATACCCGTCACGGGAGTCTTTGTTGAAATCGGTTTAGTGCCAACTACTGGCTTCGTCAAAGAACTCATTCCTCTGAATAAATACGGCCAAATTCCCGTCGACCCTAGGACCCAAAGAACCGAAGTGGCAGGCATTTGGGCGGCCGGAGATTCAACCGATGGTCTCTACCATCAGAACAATATCGCCACGGGAGATGCTATTAAAGCGCTGGAGAACATCTATTTACATTTACACGCTAAATAATGATGCCGTTTTTAGTCCTGTTCTTGTGGATAACCTACTTGTAAAGGCCAGTTAACCCTTTTATAATAGTGTCAGAGAGTAATGTTCTTGAGACGACATCGAATTCGCGAGGTTTGTTGCTCGCGAGGAAAGGGGCGGTACGAAACATATCCGGCGACCAAGCACGGCGAGAATGGACCGCGTGAACTCCTTAAAGGAGGCGTCGATGAGCGACGAGACTCCACCGGGCCCGAGGTAGTCGCAACAGTGACAGTTTCGTTGAAGTGGTTGCTGTTGCGATCAACAGAGCTATACCAAGGGGCTCCGTGCGAGCCCAGCGTGAGAACGGCGGCGGGATCCGGTCTATCCCCATCATAGACCCCCCGCCGCCACCATTCTTTGCGAATTCGACTCTCAGACCACTCCTCGGGGTGGTCGATTCTTTTTATAATGAATTGCGTTGTATTTTGTGTCTCTATTGTACCAAGCTCGCACCTATTTCCAAAATCGGTAATGTGCCACGCGCGAAGCGCGTCCCACCTTCTGGCTTTGAAAAAGCCGTTAAGTTCTGTTCTGGTGCGCGATAGAGGATTTGAACCTCTGACCCTCCCCACGTCAAGGGGATGCTCCCCGCCCGAACGACTGTAAACAAATGGACTTGGTGGACGATACAGGACTTGAACCTGTGGCCTACCCCACGTCAAGGGGTCGCTCTACCATCTGAGCTAATCGTCCATTTGGTCGTTCAGTCGGGCGGGTAACAAAGCCGACGTGCGCCCCTGCGCAGTCGGCTCCCCGACTTTACGTCGGGGCTGAGCTAACCGCGCGGCAGAAAAAATCTTAACATTTTTACCTAAATTTGCTAGTATGTGCTGGCTCCCCATGGAGGCGTGGCTGAGTGGTTGAAGGCACCGCATTCGAAATGCGGCAGACTCGCAAGGGTCTCAGAGGTTCAAATCCTCTCGCCTCCGCTCGGCACGACAGACGGCCCCATCGTCTATCGGTTAGTCCCGATTTTCTTTTCCGATTTTCGGAATTAGAAAATCGAGGATCCTCGATTTTGATAAATCAAAATCGGGAGACACAAGCTTTTCAAAAATGTTTTACATTTACATAATTCAGTCCCCCAAAAATAGCTCTTATTACATCGGTTGTACCGATAACACGACAAGAAGACTTGCTGAACATAATGTGGGTAAGGTAAAAAGCACTAAATCATATAAGCCATGGTCGTTACAATATACAGAAAAATATAATACTCTATCAGAGGCTCGAGGTCGTGAAAGACAACTCAAACGGTGGAAAAGTAGAACGGCTATTGAAAGATTGCTAAAAAGATTGTAGTATTGTGGAGAAGGTCCCGTCCCGATTCGCAGAATCGCGGACGAGGACCCGCGATTTTATAGAAACTGCGTTTAATAAAATCGGGGCCCCATCGTCTATCGGTTAGGACACAAGCTTTTCAAGCTTGGAAGCCGGGTTCGACTCCCGGTGGGGTCACAAAAACGTGGGACGTTTTTGTGAAGCCGGAGCGCGACGGCGCGAGGCCGGGGCTGAAAAATTTTCAGCAGAAAATTATTGTGGCTCACATAGATCTGAATGCGAAGCATACAATTTGTCTCGCTTGTAGTCATCTGGTAAACAAGCGAACATCGTGAACTTTGTACAGATATCAATACACTTCTTCGTGTGAGCCGATATTTACTAGATAGAGGAACTTGTCGTCAAAGAAAAATACTACACGGTAGTCGTAACTGATACTAGCAGCATACAAATACTTGAGTCTGCCAGATAATCTGTGAGTTTCAAGAGTTGCCAAGAACGGGTCTCGTAAAAGATTGGTTATAACTTGTTCTAGTTTTGAACGGAGTGTCGGATGTTTCCTAATGAATACTTTAATTTTACGCTTAGCAGATTTTGAAATAACAAGAGAACGCATTATTTTGTCATAGAACGCATGAGAGATTTCGCGGTCTTGTAGTGATAGACCTTTCCTTGTTGTATATCGTAAAGGTTAGCTATAGTCTCAAACTCAAAGAGACGTCGTTTGGCTTCACGAGTGATTTCCTCCAGGCCTTTTTTAGCCTTATTAACTTGGGTGGAAGTGATAGTAACCATAGCATTATTATATGGAAATAAGTAAATCAGTCAACAACTTTAGGTTGAGCATATCGTAACGAGCCTGTCTTAAGCGGGCGAAGTGAGATGCGAAACCTCTACTGTTCTTGTAGAGAAAGACTCCCGGTAAATTCGCAATAGATTTGCATGCGAAGCATACTATACTTCTTCTTTCTTGCCCCGTAGCAAGCCATGTCCCGTAGTCAGCTTCGCTGTACTACTAGGATTCGCTCTGCTACTGTGGAGCGGAAAGGGTTCCCCTAACAGCTCAACCAGTTGAGCCGTTGAGGAAATTACGACAAGTTCCAAATGTTATCCCCAGTTTTTGGCATCTGTATAAATAGTCGGGTATACTGTAAGTAATGAAAAATGTCACCACAGCTCGTCAAAAAGAGCTTTTAAGCGTTATTTACAACTTCTTTTCAAATACCGGCTATCCTCCAACATATGAAGAAATGAGAGAAAACCTCGGCGTCTCTTCAAATCAGTCAATTATGGACCTGTTGGAAAAGCTCCGTCAAAACGGACTTGTCAAAAGGGAAAGCGGCGCTCGCAGTCTCATAATTCTTCCACTTGGCTATGAAATTCTCGGTCGTCCTTCCCTTGTGCCAATGCTCGGTGTGACTACCGCGGGGCTGCCGGCTGAAGCCATAGCGATATCAGGCGAGTGGCAAATAGTATCCCGTGATGTGGCACGCCTAGATCAAGAAATATTTATGCTCAAAGTATCCGGTGATTCCATGATTAATGCTGGTATTGATGATGGCGATGCGGTGCTTGTCCAGACGAAGAAGGAATTCGTAACCGGCGAGGTTGTTTATGCGGAAATTAACGGGGAAGGTACTATCAAAAGATTTATTTCCGAAGACAAGCCTCCATATGTGTACTTGAAACCGGAAAATCCAGAGTACGATAATATTGTCTTTACGGAAGAGGTGGAACTCAAGGGTAAAGTGATATCGATCTTTAAGAATAGCCAATGGATGCCCGCGAAATAATATGCCGACAAAGAAACCAAATCGCGCGGAGGAAGTTATCGGAAAAATTTTCCGTGACACGGAGATAGCTTTTGGTTTGAAAGAGTTTGAGGGCGTGGATATATACAAAGTGCTGGAAATAACGGAGGAAGAACGCGACCGGTATTATGTCAAAGACTTAAAATCCGGCAAATCGCGCTTCGTTTATGATGAGAAGAAAGGAACCGGTAAGCCGGAGGAAATCGTGCGACAGCTGTGGATTTACAAGTTGCAATCTCACTATAAATATCCGCTTGACCGGTTAGAAATAGAAAAAAGCGTGCATTTTGGACGTGAGATTCATGCCAAGGCTGCAGATATTGTGGTATACAAAAAAGATAAAATTACCCCGTACATTATTTTGGAAATAAAAGCCCCAAGTGAAAAGAAAGGGTATGAACAACTCAAAGCATATTTGAGCGCGGAGGGTTCGGAAATAGGCGTGTGGTCCAACGGCAAGGAACACGTGATTCTCTACCGGCCGTATCCGAAAGAATTTGACGACTCTCTTTCAGAGATTCCTCGCGCCGATCAAACCATTGATGACCTCTTTGAAATTAAAAAGAAGTGGTCGGAGTTGAGTCCGCAATTTGATTTCGTGCATATCATTCAACGCATGGAAGAGCTCGCGCTTGCCGGCAGTGGCGACAATATTTTTGAGGAAATTTTTAAGATAATTTACGCGAAAATATATGATGAAAAGACGGCGCGCGAACAGCGCGGCGATGGAAAAGATGGAGAAGTCCTCTTCCGCAAGTATCGTGATCCGGAGAGAACCTATGCCGTCATTAATGATGAGCTATTTAAAAAAGCAGTTAAAGAATGGCCAGACACTTTTGAACCCACAGACCACATCCGCCTTTCACCTGATCGACTCAATATCTGCGTCGGTTTTCTCGAGGGTGTGCGACTTTTTGAAACAGGCATTACGGAGTACGAGCTTATAGACCAAGCTTTTGAACATCTCATCACCGAGGTTTCAAAGGGTAAGAAAGGGCAATACTTTACGCCGCGGCATGCTATCAGAATGTGTGTGAGAATGCTTGACCCGAAGCCGGAGGAGTTTGTCATAGATCCAGCTGCCGGAAGTGGCGGCTTCCTCCTCGGCGCGATGTTCCATGTATGGGACAACCATCTCAAATCTGATGCTGCGCGAAAGGAGTATGCCGCCAAGCGTATTTTCGGACTTGATTTTGACCCAAATATGCGGCGTATCTCACAGGCTTTAATGCTTCTTGCGGGCGATGGCAAACATCATATCTTCAAGAGAAATTCACTCGACGCGCGTGACTGGACGCGTCCCGAGAGCGAGGATGCGCGGGTGGAGTTAAAACGTCTACTTGCCGATCTGGATAATTCAACCGAAGAGCGTGAAAATCAAAAGACTTATCGCTATCTAAATTTTGACATCCTCCTCACCAATCCGCCGTTTGCCGGAGAGAATCCGGACCAAGGACTTCTTCGGCAGTATGAACTTGCGCGCAAAGATGGCGGTAAGCTTCGCAACAATGTCGAACGGCATATTCTCTTTATTGAGCGAACACTGGATATGCTCCGGCCCGGTGGGCGCATGGCCATTGTTTTACCGCAGGGTGTTTTAAATGGCACACAACTGGAATATGTCCGTGATTTTCTTTTCGAGAAAGCTCGGATACTAGCTGTCGTGGGAATGCATGGAAATACTTTTAAACCTCATGCGGGAGTAAAAACAAGCATTGTATTTATGCAGAAATGGGGCAACGGCAATGAGCCACAGAAAGATTACCCGATATTCATGGCTGTCTCAAAAAAGGGCGGTAAAGACAACTCTGGTGATTATATCTACAAAAAAGATGCAAGCGGCAACTTTGTGCACGACGCTCGCGGCCGCAAAGTCCTCGACCACGACCTCGACGAAATCGCGGAGGGATTTTTTAAGTTTGCGAAAGAGCATAAATTAATTTTTTAACAAAATCACAACACTATGTTCTTTCAGCACAAAGAAAAGCAAGGAGAAGAACTTATTAAAGAAGCCAAGAAGTTAGGAGTCGCAACTGAAGATTGTTTTCCGACCCGCGAAGTAGGCGCGAGCGACATAGCCAACCCAAAATTGCAAGAACGTGTAAGAAATGCAAAAAATGCGAAAAATGCAAGATTGACGTGGATTATGGCTCTTTTATCAGCAATCGCGGCGGTCTTGAGTGCAATAGCCGCTTGGCTTGCGGTGCTTACTAAGTAGTGTTCATGGCTTACTCAATCATTCAAAAATCTCAACTAGAAGGCGCGAAGCGGCTAGATGCCGAGTATTACCAGCCGGAATATCTTGGTCTTGAGAATACTTTTTCCCAATCTAGAACTGAAAAAATTATCGATCTCACTGATTTTGTAAAGAAAGGAATATTTGATTTGAGTCCAGATAACTACACAGAATCGGGAGTTCCATTTGTGCGAGTACAAAATATCAAAAATGGATTCCTAGATGAAGAAAATCTCGTATCTATTCCAGATCAAGTGCATAATAAGGAAAAGAAAACCGAGTTGCGGCCACTCGATATTATTCTATCGAAAGTGGGAACAGTTGGTGAGATTTCCGTAGTCCCTAGTCGCTATTCAAAAGCTAACTTTAGCCAAAATGTAATAGGGTTGAAAGTTAAGGCCGAACGAATACCAAAAGGGTTTCTCGCACTTTTCCTATTATCAAAGCTTGGACAATTGCAAATTGCAAGAGCAAACATGTTACAGGTCCAGGCAAAACTTGAACTGAAAGACATTCGAGATTTACTTATAGTACGTTTGAGTAAAGAAGAAGAAATATATTTTCACGAAGAGTTGCTCAAAATAGAAAAATTGTTTGAAGAATCAAAATCTCTTTACTCTAAAGCCGAGAAGATGCTTTTGGATGAGGTGGGAGTGAAGAAAGATGTTTCTGATTATCCCGCATATAGTGTTGTTAATTTTTCTGAAGTAAAGAAAGCCGGCAGAATGGACGCAGAGTATTTTCAAAACAGATTCGGCGAACTTATCGCGGTTACTGATTACCCGGTTAAGCCTCTTGGTGAATTTGTAGATATTAAGAAAGGTTTTGAACCCGGCAGTGAAGCGTATGAAGAAAGTGGAAAATTATTTATTAGGGTAAGCTCACTTTCTAAAGAAGGTATTACTGATAAGGATCAAAAATATTTGAATGAAAAATTGTTTTCTGAACTGAAAGCCAACTTTCAACCTAAGAAAGGAGAAATATTACTCACCAAAGACGCTACCCCAGGTATTGCCTATGTATTGAAAGAGCCGATTGAAGGTATAATCTCCGGCGGCGTAGTGCGTCTCAAGGTTAAAGAAGGAATGGATCCAGAATATTTGGCTTTATGCATAAATTCTATCTTCGGTCAGCTACAGGTCGATCGATATGCTGGCGGCTCTATCATCAAGCACTGGAAACTTGAACAGATTAAGAAAATATTTATCCCCATTGTGCCTCTGAAGATTCAACAGAAAATTGCAGAGATGGTGCGCGAGTCGCATACCGCTCGCGCCAAAGCGAAGCAGTTGCTTGAAATTGCCAAACGAGGCGTGGAAATGGCGATAGAAAAAGACAAAAAAGAAGCAGAGCAGTAGATTGATAGCGAAGTTAAAAACTTGGGAATATAATTAACTCATGCTCCAATTCTTCCTAATCATTCTTGCGGTTGTGGTGGTCGTTGTGGTTTTAATTTCTAGAATTAGTCATAGAGAAAAGCCTCTTGCCTTTAAGCAAAGGGACCGGGTAATGAATAGTTCTGAACAAGCTTTGTTTATAAACTTGCAGAAAGTTCTAGGCGAGAGATTTATAATTCTATCTAAGGTTCGTATTGAGGATTTTGTCGAAGTGGTAAGGAATGGGTTTGATCAGAGAAAAGTTTATGGAAATAGGGCGAGAATCAAATCGCGTCATGTGGACTTCCTCATCTGCGAAGCTTTGACCACTAAACCTGTGTTGGCTATTGAGTTGGATGGGAATTCTCATTATCGCCAGGATCGGAGGGAAAGGGATAATTTTGTAAATGAGTTATATTCTAGTATAGGTTTGAGAGTGGAACATGTGCTGGTGGGAAGTGATTTTGAGAATGAGGCTTTTAGAATCAGAGATTCGCTGATTACTTATCAATAAATCCCATGACCAAATTGTTTCTTATCATCATTGCAGTTGTGATACTGGTAATTCTCTTGTCGAGGCGGGGCAGGTACGAATTGCGCTCGAGGCTTGATACCGGGGTGGATGCTTTCATCGGCATCTGCGAGGCGGCGCTCGAGAGCAGTGCTAAAAAGCAGGCTAATTTGGAGAGAATCATGGAACTCTTGATGGATAAGGGCGAAGTATCCAATGCCGATGTTCGCCAAGCGCTCGGCATCTCTGACGCTACCGCTACCAGATACTTTGATGAATTGGAAAAAGAGGGCAAAGTGCGCCAAGTAGGTAAAACCGGGCGGCATGTTCATTACGAACGAACCTAGTCCAAACGGCTCAACCCGTTGAGCCGTTAAACTCTGAACAGATATAATAAACCCATGCACATAAACAACTTCTTCAAATTAGTAATTGCTATTGGCTATGAGAATTTTAGCAACTGAGACTTCCTGTGATGAGACTGCGATAGCCCTTCTCGACATAAGCGGAGCATTGGGAAAACCCAATATCAAGGTCTTGGGCAATACCCTCCTGTCTCAAGTAGCACTTCATGAACAGTACGGGGGTGTCTATCCTGATTTAGCTAAACGAGAACACCAGAAAAATCTCCCTCCACTCTTAAGACAAACCCTTGAGGAAGCTCACGAAAATCTCGAGCATCCGAATATAGACGTTATTGCAGTCACAAATGGCCCAGGTCTGGAGCCCGCTCTTTGGACAGGTATTACGTTTGCCGAACACCTTGGTCAGCGTTGGAATAAACCGGTTGTACCAGTCAATCATATGGAGGGACACATATATTCTGTCCTGTACCAGGACAAATTTTCAATTTCTAATTTTCAATTTTCAAAATTAGAACTACCCGCTCTTGCTCTGCTCGTGTCTGGTGGGCATACTGAGTTGGTGCATGTAAAAGACTTCGGAGACTACGAAATTCTCGGTCAAACTCGTGATGATGCCGTCGGTGAAGCATTCGACAAAACAGCGCGCATGCTCGGGCTTCCCTATCCCGGCGGGCCCCAAATATCTCGGCTGGCCGAGAATTCAAGAAAAAGAACTCTCGAGGACACCATCAAGCTCCCGAGGCCGATGATCCACTCAAAAAACCTTGATTTCTCCTTCTCGGGTCTTAAAACTGCTGTGCTCTATAAACTTAAGTCCGAAAATCGCCCAGATATTGGATTTAAGGAAGATATGGCCAGAGCATTTGAAGACGCGGCCATTGAGGTACTGGTGGAGAAGACCCGCAGAGCCCTGCTGGAACTGGGGGGCGAGGCGAAAACTCTTATTGTCGCGGGCGGTGTCTCAGCCAATCTCCATCTCTCGCGAGAACTCAAGAAGCTTGTAGGTGAACTCCACGATATTACTCTCTGCATGCCGCCGAGACTCTTGACCACGGACAATGCCATAATGATCGGTATTGCAGCATTTATAAGACTATCTAGAGAACCTGAAGTTCTTAGAAACCAGATTGCAATCAGAGCAGACGGTAACCTATCTATTGATAGTGAGCGGAGTCGAACTATTTCTTCGGCCCCATCACTATGACTCCTCCCGTAACCTCCTTTTTAATAGGCCCTACAGGTTCCTTGGGCTCTTTGGGAACCTCTTTCTCTTTCAACATTGATTTCGCCCGAGCAGAGCCAACCAAGTACCACGACTTGACGGAAGCTCTCATGGAGTCATGTTTAGAGTAAGTCAATGTCCATCCGAGAGAGATCACAAGAGCGACGACGAGTGGCAAGATAAGGCACCACAATCCAAATATATATGCAAGCGTGAGAGCCACAATAAGACCGATGTCTACAGTAAGCCATTTAGCAAGGAACCTCTTACGAGTATTCTCAGGGACATTTTTATAAAGGACATCTTTAAGGACATTTCCTAGAATATACAGAATGATTAGTATTAGTAAAAGTTCATAGAGACATTTTGCTATGTCCAATAAACTCTCCGGTGGCGCAAATATGGCAGCTGCCAGATTGCGAAGATTTTGTCCTTGAGAAGATTCTACTTCTCCCACTACCGGTACCAAAGATGGAGTGGTGGTTGAAGTATCTAGCCCTTCCGGTTCGGAAGGTGGGAGTTGGACATCGATCCCTCGTGCCCTCAAGCTCTCAAGAAGTGCTCTGAAAGCGATGATCTCGTTAATTTGAGCCTGGTTGAGAGGAAATAGACGCTGACAATATATCTCGTTTATCTTCTTAGTAGTTAGAATGTAGACATAGCCGGTAGGACCAGTGTGTCCCCACGGCTTTAGGATATCGTCGAAATACTTCATCTGAAATTCAGATACAGCATCAAATGTCGCTTGATCAAAGACACCGGTTAGAGAAACTTCTTTATGTCCTTCAAAATTGATGAGAAATGCCTGTAGTTTCAGAACCTCTATTGGGTCATTGTCAAAATCTCTCCGCAGATAATCGCGCAGATAGAAACATTCTGGAAATACTGTAGGCGGTGGAGTACTGGAACCGCCACTACTCCCGCTTCCCCCACCACCTCCACCGCCTCCTCCTCCACCACCACCGCCCCCAGCGCTAACAGTAATGACCAAGGTTTGAGCATCTGTTCCGCAATCATTGGTCGCGGATATCGCTATATTGAAAATGCCTGTTTCTGTCGGGGTCCCAGAAATTATTCCAGTGGTCGTGGAGAAAGATAAACCTTTAGGCAGACTAGAGGTAGCTACCGAGAAAGTGGTCGTGGTAGAGGTAGCACCGGTAGTGGTAGCGGAGAGAGTGTAAGAAAATGCTTGATTAACGGTAACACTAGCTGTAAGTGGGCTGGTAATGGCTGGTAGAGGACAAGATGGCCCAGGGGATACAGGGTTTACTGCAATCACTAGGACTTCAGAATCCGTGCTACAGTCATTACTTGCCGATATCGCGATATTAAATACTCCTGTCTCTGTTGGAATGCCAGAAATAGTGGCTGTAGATGTCGAGTAACTAAGTCCGTCTGGCAGACTTGAAGTGGCTACTATAAAGCTTGTCGTGGTAGCAACGATACCAGTCGTAGTAGCAGTTAAAGTGTATGAGAACGAATCATTGACTGTAACTACCGCTGACAACTCACTAGTAATTTCAGGTAAAGGACAAGACGATCCTGGAGATACTGGGTTTACTACGATAATCAGGACTTCAGAATCCGTGCCACAATCAGTGGTGGCAGAGATAGCTACGTTGAAGATTCCTGTTTGCGTCGGAGTGCCAGAAATTACGCCAGTAGTAGTGGAGAAAGAAAGACCTTGAGGCAGACTGGAAGTGGCTACCGAGAAGATGGTCGTGGTTGCTACTGCACCGGTTGTAGTAGCGGTAATGGTGTAAGAGAACGGTTGGTTAACAGTAACGCTTGCTGTAAGCGGACTGGTAATGGTGGGTAGAGTACATACTTGTGGTGGAGGCAATGTGGGTGTCTCGTAATTTGCTGTGACGGTTTTTGTGTCTCCGGTGTTCACAGAGATGGTGCAGTCACGACCTCCCGAGGCATCTACCGAATCACATCCGGTCCAACTAGAAAAATTAGTGGAGCTGGCAGTAGCTGGTGCTCTAAGTACGGCTGAAATATTGGTGCTGTAGGTACGAGTATAGTCAGTAGTGCCATCAATATCTGAAGGACCGCTCACTCTGGCGATCACAACACCGGCAGCGCCAGCGCTATTGACGTTAAGAGTAGCGGTTGTAGGTGGTGGCAGAGCGCAACTAGGGGTGGAGAAAGAGCCATCGAGATCTGCTAGAGTCTGATTCAAATTACCGGCGTCTTGAAGAAGGACATTGTATGTATAGTTGGTGTTACTATCTCCCTCGTCCCAAACCCAGGTTCCCCAGCATCCAAATCCCGAATTACTAGCAACTGCTGTGCCAGACGGATCATATATGGTCATTGTTAAATGGCGATTCTCACATATTGGCTCCGCACCAGACCAAGTAAAATTTAAAGTGACAGACGGATTTGATGCCACACAAATCGGCGCCGAATTCGAAATCTGTCCGACACCACCGCCACCACCTCCACCGCCGCTGTCGCCGCCTCCACCTTCGTCACCGCCGTCGCCATCACCGCCGTCGCCGCCACCTCCACCACCATCGCCTCCTTCAGCGTACGCAGTGTTGGAAAGAGTGTCCCCGTGATATTGCAAAACAAACCCACGTGAAAACGCGAGTGTTATGAAAAGCACGGCTAGTATGATTGTAATTGTGTAAGTTGAACGCATACTGGTTCCTATTTCCGAGACACCTCTTTTAGAGAGATGTGCCAGAAAAGAGAACCGTTGGGAGCATGCCTGGCACGCTCCCTTCAGTCCGTAGGAACGTCTACGGCACGATACCGTGGACATTCATCGAGCAATACTTGCCCCCTTCCCATTCTTCGGGAAAGAGCCAGAGACGATTCTTCCCCCCCGATTTGGTCGGAGAGATGAAATGGTCCGGCCAGATCACCTCTACGATCCAGTCACCCGCGTATTCTGGTAGCCGGATACTACCGATGCCCGCTTTTACAGGCAGAATCCCAAGATTATACACGACCTTGGCCGTTCCCCTGGGGTCTCTGTAAAAGACCTCAAGATCTAGATCGACAGGGGCTCGTATCTTAATCTCTTTACGCAGAAGTGCCCCCATCGTACGAGATACATCATCTCCTCGATACGCGTGGGGATTGGTCGCGCCTCGAGTGTCGCGGTTTGTGGCCATGGCCCTCATCCTTACCACTTCCTTCTGGATTGGAGCCGGAAGCGACTGGAACGACCAGAGGTTAGTAATGAGCCACCGACCATCTGGACATACTGACGCTGTTGACGCTCGCCAGACCAGTGGAGCGCTCTGACATCCCGCCAACGCAAGTACACAGACGACCAGAACCAACGGGACTAACTTTCGCATGGCTATCCCCTTTTTCCTTCTCTGTGAGAGGGCACTCTAGTCTAGGTCTAGTATCACAGACTACGCTTTCGTTAAAAAAAATCAACTATCTGATAAAGTGGCTCATAGTATAAAAAATGGCTTATTTACAGTACTTTATAGCTTTTTGTCTTTTATATTAAAATTGTTCTTTACTAAAAATAATAAGGACTCAAATCACAGTCATTACTAAAGGTCATTTAAAATTTGTGTATGCTAAATGTAAATTTTGTCCTTTAATACACTGACTTTATGTTCTTAGACATGTTATTATTGAAAATACGCGTGAACGAAAAATTTCTTAGACCATATAATCCGAAGGAGACAGAGGAACGAATTTATAAACTCTGGGAAGAGAGTGGTTTCTTTAACCCGGATAACTTACCCGGAGACCGAAAGAGACTCTTCTGTATCGTCCTTCCTCCCCCCAATGCCACCGGTACTTTGCATGTCGGTGGGGCTTTGATGACTGTCATCGAGGATATTATTATCCGCTACAAGCGCATGCAAGGATTTAAAACTCTTTGGCTACCGGGAACTGATCATGCCGCTATCGCTACCAATGCAAAGGTTGAAAATATTCTCTACAAGGAAGAAGGCAAGACTCGTCACGATATTGGACGAGAATCTTTCGTGGCGAAGGTAGAGAAATTTGTCGAAGAAAATAAAGGGGCTCTCAAACATCAGATTAGTAAAATGGGAGCATCTCTAGACTGGAGTCGAGAGGCCTTCACCCTTGATGAGAAAAGAAACATGGCAGTTAGAACCGCGTTCAAACGAATGTATGACGCCGGACTCATCTACCGTGGAGAACGAATCGTGAATTGGGACCCCAAAGGCCAAACAACTATTTCTGATGATGAGCTAGTGCACCGAGAAGAAAAGACCAAACTTTATTACCTGAAGTATGGACCGTTTATCATCGCTACCGCCCGACCGGAAACTAAGTTCGGAGATAAGTATGTGGTGATGCATCCACAAGACGCACGATACAAGATGTATCGGCACGGACAAGTCATCGAGCTTGAGTGGATAAACGGCCCTATCACCGCTACGGTCGTTAAGGATGAGAGAATTGATCAAGAATTCGGTACAGGAGTAATGACCATCACGCCGGCACACTCTGCTATTGATTTCGACATCGCTCTGACTCACTCTCTGGATAAAGAGACGATTATAGATAAGTACGGCAGACTCTTGCCTATCGCGGGAGAATTTGCCGGCTTGAAAATCAAGGTCGCCCGAGAAAAAATTTTGGAGAAACTTCGCTTCAAAGGTCTCTTAGTCAAAGAGGAGGACTATACTCATAATATCGCTACGGCGGAACGGACCGGAGGAATCGTCGAACCGCAAATAATGACCCAATGGTTTATTGACGTGGATAAACCCATTGTCGAGCGAGGCCATAAATCTCTCAAAGAGCTCATGCAGGAAGCCGTCTCGAGTGGAGCGATCAAAATATTACCTGACCGGTTTGAGAAAATTTACTTCCACTGGATAGATAACCTCCACGACTGGAATATCAGCCGACAGATTTGGTATGGACATAGAATCCCTGCTTGGTATAGGAAAGACGGAAAAGGAAACTTGGTTGAAACTTTAGTTAGCGTCGAAGGCCCCTCCTCCGCCAAGGCTACGGAGGGCACGTGGGAGCAAGATCCGGATACCTTAGACACTTGGTTTTCTTCAGGCCTTTGGACCTTCTCCACTCTAGGTTGGCCCCAAGATACCCAAGACTTGCGCACTTATCATCCTACTGATGTCATAGAGTCAGGATATGATATCCTTTTCTTTTGGATTGCCCGTATGATATTGATGTCGGAATTTTTACTCGGTACGATTCCTTTCAAAACAGTCTATCTGCACGGCTTGGTAAGAAACGAGAAAGGCGAAAAGCTTAGTAAATCGCTCGGTGATAATGTCGACCCGCTAGAGATTGCTTCCCGATACGGGACCGATGCCTTGCGCATGGCTCTCGTAGTGGGTGTCGGCCCTGGGTCGGACAGTAAGCTTGCTAATGACAAGCTTAAAGCCTACAGAAACTTTGCCAATAAGGTCTGGAACATCGCGCGGTTCGTACTCTCGCGAGAAAGAGAGGGCAAGATTGATAAAGAATTGGTTGATGAATTTAATGCACTGGCTACGGACCTCACCCGCGATATGGAAAACTACCGCTTCTATATGGCTGCGGAGAAAATTTATGCGTATCTCTGGCACCGCTTTGCTGACGAAATCATCGAAGAAAGCAAGAAACAAACTGGACGTGGAAAAACTTTATACTATATCCTAGAACATTCGCTTAAACTCCTCCATCCCTTCATGCCTTTCATCACCGAAGAAATCTGGTCCGAATTAAAAGGAAGCTTATTGATGATTGAACCATGGCCAGTCAAATAATCTATGCGCTTCTGGGTGGTGTGCTGCCGACACTGGTCTGGCTCGCCTTTTGGCTCCATGAAGATTATAAACACCCTGAACCGCGTGGTCTGATTTTAAAAACATTCTTTCTCGGCATGGGTGCGGTGATCGTTATCTTGCCTTTTCAGAAAGTAGTAGATACGTGGTTTCCGGGCTTGACGTTTTCTGCTATTTTCCTGTGGGTCATCTTAGAGGAAATTTTCAAATTCACTGCGGCCTTCTTCGGCGGCCTTCAATCAGCCGAGGATAACGAGCCGATTGACCCAATCATTTACATGATTACGGCGGCCCTCGGCTTCGCGGCGCTTGAGAACGTTCTCTTTATCGCCACGCCTCTTCTGGAAGGATTGGTGGCCGAGAGTGTGGTGACCGGTAACCTGAGGTTTATCGGCGCAACTCTCTTACATGTTGTATCCTCGAGCATCATTGGAGTGGCACTGGCGTTTTCATTCTATAAATCCAAAAAAACACGTATGCTCCTAGTTCTGGCAGGTCTTCTCACAGCCATCGCTTTTCACATCGCTTTCAACTTATCCTTACTAAGCGGAGCAGAAATGGTCCCTTTGATGTCCGTCTGGCTGGGAGTGACCATGCTCCTTCTCATGTTTGAAAAGACCAAGACGATTGCGCGATAGACAGTATGAGATATAATTAAACTATCATGCAAAACAAAAGATCTTTTTTCGAAAGACTTACTGGCGCAGTCCGACTCGAAGATGAAGAATCTTCGGGAAGCGGTAAGGGCGAGCAAATTTTTCCCGCCACTCGGACTGGCGGGTCCGCCTTTGGCGGAGAGGAAAGTGACGAGGAGGCCCAGCTTACGGTGGATGTCTACCGCACACCTTCGGAGATTGTCATCAAGACCATGGTCGCCGGGGTCAAGCCAGAAGATCTCGATGTCTCGATCACGAGAGACTCCGTCACTATCCGCGGCCAGCGTAGCGAGGAGAGTACGGTCGCAAACGACGAATACCTCCACCGTGAGCTGTATTGGGGTTCATTTGCCCGCACTATCGCTCTGCCGGAAGAAATTGACGTGGATCAAGCGGAAGCAATCGAGAAGCACGGCGTGCTTGTTCTCCGTCTACCCAAACTCGATAAAAATCGCCAGGCCAAAATCAGAGTTAAAGGTTAGAGTTAAAGGAAACTAGGATGCAGTATTCTTGAATTAGTCCGAACCCCATTAGTAAAGCAAAGCTTACTACGGGGCACAGCGCATTTCGGCCCGCCAGGGCGGGGCGAGGAAGTCCCCCCGCGAAAATTCGGAAAGGTGGCGGAGCCGCACCGCTGACAATTTCAAGCATGCCCCGTAGTGAACCGAGGGTTCTACTACTGGGGTTTTTCTTTGGCGGCAATTCAATTATGAATTTAATTTATCAAAAAATCAATCAAAAAGAAAGGGCGACCTTGGCTGTTGCCTTGGTCGCCCTTGATTGCGATTTATCGCGTGAGGAGTTGCTTCGCGCACTTCTCCACCTCGCGTTTCCACGAATCGGAATCCGTGGTGTCGATCTCGGCGAAGATAGCGAATGGGAACTTTTTGAGAACCCACTTGCCACCACCTTGATTGACCCAGCGATAGTGATGAGGCGTGCGCCGCCACATCTCGCGAACTTTCACCGCCGCGCCCTTCGATTGCTCGCTTCCTTGCCACTTGGACTTCGCGCCGCCGAAGAAATCGTCAACGCGATTGTGGTAAGTCGCGGTAAGGACGCGGCCCACCATGACATCGAGGTCGCAGTGAGTGCGAACGAAGACGAGGCGCACACCTGCCTTGCGTGCTTTCTCGCGAACGCTCGCGCGCTTCTTCTCGTCCACGAAGTCGGAATCCAGAATGACATTGCCACCTTGCTTCACGACTTCGAGCGCGGCGTTCTCGGCGATAGCGCGCGACTTCTCATAGCGTTCGCTCTGTTTGCGAAGCTCGATACGAATATCATCGCCCTCGATAACCGTCGCGCCGATGTGCTTGGCAAGCTCTTGTGCCACTGAACTCTTGCCAGAACCAACGAGGCCGATGACGGCCACGATGACCGGCTTCTCGGTCTTGCGCTTCTTGATGTCGAGTTTCGCCATGAATGCGTCTTGTGCGGCGCGTTCCTTCTTGGTGAGTTTTTCGCGTTTGTGAACCATAACTCCAATTATACGCGGCAGAATGAACTCTGTCAGCTGTCCGAACATTTGACACCTCCATTTCTTGGGTTTATTTCAAACAGAAAGATGGTTACTCGCCACCTTTCATTCTGTCGCTATGATAGCATTAAAATTGTATCTCGTCAAGCTCGCGGGCCTATTCCGCACACATCGCAAGAATGGCAGTCCAACTTGATTGGGATTGACAGAGCAACGAATATCAGCGCGTTCCAAAACCAAGTTTGTGCATCAAGTCCAAGAACCGCGCTCGATTTTAACGAAAGCCACGCGGCGATGAGCGACAAAACACCAACACCCCATAAACCCTTCCAGAGCAGACACTTGAAATGTTTTCTATTCATAAAAATGTGGATTAGTAAAATTAGGTTTATCGACCTGTTTCCATTTTATCATACGATTAAAAAATTTTCTTTTCCCAAAAACGGAATCGCCAACTGATTTTTTCGCCCAAAATTCATTACGATTTGGTGGCCGACCTGCCTGCCGGCAAGGCAGGGCGAGGCGAACCTTTCAAACTTGCAAATTCCTTTCTGGTGCCACCGGCAGGAATCGGACCTACATCTGCGCATTAGGACTGCGCTGTTCTATCCATTGAACTACGGCGGCATTAAAATCAGATTTGATTAAATCTATCATACTCATAATCAGTTTGAAATAAGGACCTCCTTTTGCTACTCTCACTCGGCACATACCATATTTAAGTTTGCCCTTCTTCTTACCATATAAAGTATTAACACCTAAAATCTTATCAGCCGATATTTCAAGAAGATCAGACCAATATTTGATTGCTCTTTGTCTATTAAGATCATTGTACAATCTTAGAGTAATACGGAGGTCATCTTTTTTAACCCCTATGATTTTTAGACATTCAACAAAAACTTTTATTAAAGCGGGGTCAGAATTATTTAAATCTAAATCTCTTTTATTTCCTTCGCCCCAGTATAGACATGCTAAGATTAATAGCCTTTCCCTTTCTGTAATACATTCGACTAACCGTCTCGCTTCTTTAGAAGCTTCTGCCCATTTTCTCTTAGATCTTGCAATGCTTCCACCTTGCTTAGCCCTAAGTAAAGATTCGTACTGTGGGAGAACTCTCACATTTTTGATATATTTAAATGCCGTTGAGTTTCCTATACCAGTAATATGACGGATTTCTGGAAGACTATGCCCAGTTTCTCTTAATTTTATGATTTTCCTCACTATGTCATTTCCTATTCTTAGCTTTGGCATACATAAATAATACCACACTATCGTCTAAAGACGACTTAGTTTTATCCACACAAAATTTGAAAAAAACAGATATTTTGCTATAATTTCTACCTATGAATCCTGAAGAAAAAGTGCTCTTGGAACGCGCCTTGAAGCTTTCGGAAGAAAATAATCAAATCTTACGCAAGATAGAAAGAAGGGCTCGATGGGCCGTCCTTTGGGGGTTCATCAAAGTCGCCATTATCATCGTGCCACTGGTGGTAGGTTACCTCTATCTTCAGCCACTCTTAGACCAAGCATTAGAGAACTTTAAAAGCGTGAAAGAACTTCTTAACATGCCCAGATAGCTCAGGAAGTTAGAGCATCCGCCTGAAGAGCGGGGGGTGGTCAGTGCAAGTCTGACTCTGGGCACATCAGATCGAAATATCGAGTAATTTAGCCAAGGTACCGCGGTCGAAACCAACGACTATATCTTTGTTATCAATCACTATAACCGGCACACCCATCTGCCCGCTTTTTTCAACCATCTCTTGCCTCTTAGTTGTATCAGTACCGACGTTGTAGTCGGTGAAAGGGACGTTATGGGCGGCGAAAAACTCCTTAGTCATGTGGCAGAAGTGGCAGCTCTCAGTCGAGTAAATCTCTACTTTTTTCATTTGCTCCGCATTATAGCAGACCAAAGTCTTTTGTACCACGGTAATGCTTGATTATCGGTCGAACTGGCAGCTCCGGGATCATCGACAACCACAGCAACATATTCGCCCGCTTGTGTTACGTTGAACTTCTCCTTTATTTCGCCTTTGATTCCTTCTTCGGTCTCTAGACGAGCGATACCTTCTCTAAGTTCTTGTTCCCGAAGAACTAAAGCGGCCGCTTTTTTTCCCAAATCCTTCGAGCGCCCCGAGCTTTCCCGCTCTTTGCCCATAACCCCCAGAGCCCCTTTGGTAAGTATGAAAGCGATAATCGATAAAATAATAATCGAAGGAAGAGAGTAAACGGCGCGCTTGATTCTCTGTTTCCTTTGCAACTCTCTCATATCTTAGTATTATATTATATATGTTATTCGATAGGAGACACAGGAAGAAAGTTAAAATGGTTTGGATGGGACTCTCTATTCTCATCATTTTGAGCATGATTCTTCTCTATTCGCCCTTCTTCTAAAGATCGGGACTAACCCCGACGGATCATTTTAAGAAAAACGTCTTGAGGGATATTGACTTTCCCGCGCTCTTTCATCCTCTTCTTGCCTTTTTTCTGTTTCTCGCGAAGCTTCATTTTACGAGTAATGTCCCCGCCATACATGTGTTGGGTAACGTCTTTTTTCATACCACTTAGAGTGCGACTGGCATATATGCGACCCAGAGCTTTGGCTTGAATTTTAAGAGTGAACATTTGTCTAGGCAGGACAGCGGCAAGTTTGTCCACATCCGATTCGGACTCTGTCTCTACTTGCTTGCGTGAGATTATTTTAGCGAAGGCAGGTACCACCTCATCGGCTATCAAGATATCAAGACGAGTGACATCTGCCAGCCTTTCACCAGAGACAGAGTAAGAGATGGAACCGAAACCAGACGTCACGCTCTTGAGCTTATCGAAGAATCCTCTCATCAGTTCTCGGAGCGGCATTTCAAAGGTCAGTGAAGTCCGCGCCTCGCCGAAGTCATTTGTTTCTCCTAGCTCTGCTTCAAATTCATACAAAAGCTGGATGACCCGGTTGATGAATGCTGGTGGGACAATAACAGTGGCCTTCACCCACGGTTCCCAGATTGAACTAATGAGATGGTCTTCGGGAAAAAATGACGGGGTATATATCTTATCTTCGCTTCCATCTTTATATACGATTCTATACGTGATACTCGGTAAAGTGATCACTAAAGGTAGATTGAATTCGCGCCTCAATCTTTCGGTGACAATCTCAAGATGAAGCATGCCGAGGAAACCAGCGCGGAAACCTCGGCCCAGCACCCCAGAGAATTCTTCTTCAAAAGAGAAAGCCGAGTCGGATAATCTCAAGCGAGAGAGAGCTTGTTTCAGAGCCGTAAAGTAGTCTTGATTCTCCGGATAAACGGAAGCCCAAACTACAGGATGAGGCCTATCGTAGCCCGCCAAGGCAGGACCAGCGTCTGCACTGGAAGCAATGGTATCACCGACAGAGGCTATCCCAGGCTCCTTGATACCGGTGACAATATAACCTATCTCACCTGCTGACAATTCTGTCACTTTTTTCTCCTCCGGGGCCAAGATACCCACCTCAAGAGACTGAAACTCTTTGTCTGCCACCTTGAATTTTAATTTATTACCCTGCTTCACAGACCCATTGAAAACACGCACGAAGACAATTACTCCCCGGTGGTTGGAATATTTGAAATCAAAAACTAACGCCCTAAAGACAATTAAGTCAGACTTACTTAGTAAGTAAGTCTGACTTAATTGTTTCTCAGACTTCGCTGAATCAAATTCTGCGACCTTCTGCGTACTGTCTGTGTCAGTCGGCGCCGGTACACGTCTGACGATCTCGCCCAGAAGTGCCTCAACACCTTCTCCTGTTTTACCAGAAACGAGTAAGACTTCACTACCTTCTATATTTAAAAGTTGAGAAATCTCTTCTTTGACTTCACCTACTTGCGCCAGAGAAGAATCTATTTTAGAGATTACGGGAATGATCTTAAGTCCAGCAGATCGGGCCATCCCGAGCGTGGTCAATGTTTGGGCCTGTATCCCCTGCGTAGCATCTACCAGTAGTATTGAACCCTCCACTGCGCCAAGCGCGCGCGACACTTCGTATGAGAAATCAATGTGTCCCGGCGTATCAATTAAATTCAAAATATATTCCGGTCCTGACCTGTTAGAAGCGCAGTAGCGCATTCTAACGGGTTGCATTTTGATAGTAATACCACGCTCACGCTCAAGCTCCATAGAGTCGAGCACTTGCTCACGCATTCTTCGCTCTTCTATCGTGCCAGTTAATTCAAGCATCCTATCTGCTAGGGTAGATTTACCGTGGTCAATGTGGGCTATGATTGAAAAGTTGCGGATATTCTCCATATGAGTTGTGAGAGGCACTTTATACGATTTCCGGATCAGTGGCAATCACCTTCGTCTTCCAGAATTTGCCATGAACAACACGCCAAATCTCGAAGAGTTCCCGATTCTTAAGGAGAGATAGGATTACAATACCCGCTAAGATAGCGACGAGCCCCGCGCCGAAACCTTGCAAGAAAATACCAACGAGGGAGGTGGTATCGAGTAAGGGGGCAAAAATATTTAACCCAACATAAGCGATCGAGCCCATGATAACGGAGGCCCCCAGCACATCGAAAAATGTTTTGACAACTCCACGCGAGAAACCTCTGAATTGTCTCTCAAAGGCGACCCAGTGGACTAACCCATTGATGATAGTGGCGATAGAAAAGCCCAAGGGTAGCATCAAAACGGCTGTGTTGGCCAAGTCTTCTACCTTGAGAAGCGCGCTCACGAAGTAACGAAATTCTTCCGAAAGATAGAAGACCTTAACCAATCCCCAAGTGCCTACCACCATGAAAGCGGTTGAGACGAGATTGATAAAAAATGGTTTCCTGGTAAAACCAGCGGAATAAAACCCTCTCATAAATAAGAGCAAGAGACATTGAAACATCGACGAGAGAGCAAAGAGCGCTAGGCTCGCTGCGACGAGGCGGGTATCATCCCAATCAAAGAGCCCCGAACCAAGGACGACTCTGATAATTTGCGCGCGCAGGACAATCAAGAGCGCCGTGACGGGCAACGACCAGAAGATGATAAACCTTGCGGTGATCGCCATCTGCTGTCTAAAAGCTTCGAGATTATTCTCCCTGAAACGTCTCGAGAGAGTCGGGAAGGCAGCCAGAGAATATGAGACACCGATGATAGAAAGCGGCACGGACTGGAGATTGAAAGAAAGTGAGAGAACAGAGATGGAACCCGCCGCTACCAAGGATGCCAAAGAAACCAGGAAAATCATGGCAAGGGAGCTCATGGATAAAGTGAGGGTCCGAGGTAGCGAAATCCTCATCACTCCAACAATGAGAGCAAGGTTAAATTTAGGAGAAAACCGAGGGAAAAGACCTGCCTTCAGCACAAACGGTACCTGCACCAGAGCATGCAAACTGGCTCCTACGACGACGCCAATAGCGACACCTAAGACGCCGAAGCGCGCGGTAAGAAAAATGATGCCGACAATAATACCAGCATTATATAAGAGCGGGGCGAGAGCATAGATGGTGAAGCGATTGTAAGCTTGGGTCAGAGAACCGAATAAATTTGAGAATCCCAAAATGATTGGGGAGAGTAACAGAATCCGAGAAATGAAAATGACTTCAGCGAGAGCCGGACCAGAGAAACCTTTGAATAAAAGACCCGAAAGAGTGGGGATGAGCAAAAACGCTAGGCCAGACACAAAGATAATGAGCAGCGAGAAGAAAGAGAAAATATTGTCCACAAAATCACGGAGTGCCGAGAAACTTTTGGCTTCCTTCTCGATGATAAACGGTATCAAGACCGAAAGTGAGACAACCGAGGCTACTGTGACAAAGAGAAAATCCGGAATACGAAACGCGGCATAATAGATGTCGAGTTCTGTGGAGGCGCCGAAAATATGCGCTAGAAGCCTGTCGCGCAAGAAAGCGAGAATTTGAGAGGAGAAGGCAAACAATCCCAATAAGAGCGCCGCCCGATTGAGAGTATTCGTCTCTTTATAGAGAAACCCGAAAATCTTCCTCATCCCGTTAGAGATAGGATGCGCTAGCGCATCCGTAGTTACTCATAATCCTGTGATAATACCACATGAGAAATCTCTAACGGGACGAACCATTATTAAGGCTTTCCAATACGGCTTTTACTTCTTCACTGTCGGGATTGGTGACTAAGAGAGCTTCAAATTGTGCTCGAGCCTCATCCAGCTGCCCAAGTTGAGTTAGGGTCAAGCCGAGATAATACTTGGCATTGGCATAATCAGGCGCCGAGACAAGTGCGAGGGTAAAGGCATTGGCTGCGCCGACATAATCCTTGTTGGAATATTTCAGCAGGCCCAATTCAAAGTAGATGCCGGGATTATTGGGCATCAAGAGAGCCAGGCGCTCGGCGGACACAATGGCCCCAGCCGTGTTGCCTGCTTGTACCTCCAGTTGGGCAAGCAAGAGATAAGCATCGGCATAATCTTCCTTGAGAGCAATGGATTTTCTGATAAATGAGCGCGCTCCCTCAATGTTGCCTCTGTTAAACTCCAGTCTCGCCAAAAAAAGCGGTAATTCCGGATTATTGGGATTCCTCTTGCTAGCTTCAGAGTAAGCGAACAGGGCATTTTCATAAGAGCCAACCACGGATAAGGGCTCCGGTACCAAAGCGCTGTAGATCATGCCAAGCGACACCCAGTTTTGGTAACCGGCCGGGTTAGCACTGACGGCCAATTTTGCCGCTTCAATACTCTTTCTCAAAGCTCCTTCAAAAACTGCCCGGTTTTCTTCAGGAGTACCTGCGGTGGCAGAGGCCGCTACTTGAGCCTTGGCGAAGTTGATCCGTGAAAGCGCGACATAATACGTATCGAACTTGGAAAAGCTGACCGCTTTATTGAGCCTTTCTTCTATCTCGGCTAGAGAGGCACCGGCAGTGTCAGAAAGGTCCACCGCTTTCTTAAAGTGAAAAGCTGAGACCGTCTTATTGAACCCTGCCCAACCAAGGAAAAGGGCTCCGAGAGTGACCACCGTGATGAGGGCAATCGAGATAAAGCGAGTTTGTGGGGACTCTTTCAAGCTAAAGGAACGAGAAGGAATAATACCAGACTCCCGACAGAGAGAGACAAAGAGCCCGGAGAAAATAAAGGCAAAGATAAGCATGGTGGCCGATGGAGCATAGAGGAAGCTCGCGGCCCAAAGGAAAAAGGTGATTAAGAAAGCAGAAAAGAGCGAGAAGCGTTCGGCCCTCGATTCTGAAACGCGGTTTAAGACCTTAACCCCCAGAAGAATAAGAAAGACGAAAAAAATTAACCACAAAGTTGAGCCGGCGATGCCAGTGGAGGCTATCTGCGTCGGGATAAAACCTATGCCAAACGGAAAGGCCACTGCCCAGAAAGGAGTGGTGTTCACATCGACCGGCTTGTAAACTAGCCAGTCACGCCCAAAGCTATTGGGACCCGAACCGAGAAGTCCGCCTTGAGAGAGCACTTCCTTCGAGATACCCAAAGTGGCGGAGAGGGACGGACGGACATCGATATTCTCAACTTTGAAAGTGCTCGATACCACATCGCCGAGCGTGCCAGAAGTCGCGGAGATGGAAGGATTGATGAGAAAGATGAGAGAAATGACACCGAGAACAACCGGTAAGAAAATTGGTCTAAGAAGAAAGTTTCTTGATGCAAGCGGCAGAGTGGCGGCGGTGTTGAAGAAATGTTTTTCTATCTTCAAGAAATAGAAGAAAAGAAACAAGGAAGCCCCAAAAGTTAGGATAAAAGCGGTAGAGAAATTGATGATGACAAGTAGCGCCGTCGAAAGCGTGAAGATGCCATAGACGAGAATCCGGATGGAAAGTTTCATCGGAATCATGCCAAGGGAGAAAGCCGCGAAGACAGATAGGAGCCCGAAGGAAACGGCTAGATCGGTCCAGTTTCCGACAGGATTACCCATATTGCCGAAAAAGTTCCCTAAGACCAAAATATCACCACCAAAGAGAACCTTAATGGTTACTAAAAGGGCTACGACCGAAATGGAGACGAAGAAAGCTACCAGAGCTTGGAGAGAACGCGTAGTATTGGAAAAAATCGCGGCCGTCAGTACCAAGATGAGAGCACAAAGTAGCATGAAGCCGAAGGTCCCAACCTCAAAGTTGTAGCCAAGAAGCGAGAGAGAAGATGGCGTTGCTAAGAAGGCAGAGAGTAAATAAACCAGAGGCAGGAGGGCGACAGTGAAAACAAACGGATGCCAGGGGACATCGAACTTCCCTTCTCGCCAACTTTCTAACAAAAATGTCAGGACAATCGCGAGGATGCCGAAGA
>Ga0209541_10000496_pt1 | contig 77268 bp, 119 predicted proteins | sample RifCSPlowO2_01_FD_184027 | JGI IMG/M metagenome (GOLD analysis project Ga0209541, IMG submission 184027) | Groundwater microbial communities from Rifle, Colorado - Rifle CSP2_plank lowO2_0.1 (SPAdes) (version 2) | ecosystem: Environmental > Aquatic > Deep subsurface > Groundwater | place...
GACATAGCATAAGCTCTAAAAGTGCTAAAACAATAAAGGCTGAAATATATGGCAGACTAATCTGCCATAACTTGTTAGGTATTGTTCTAGAGACTCAGGACAGAGCCTTAGCTTTAGAAATATTTATATATTATAACTATTTATTAGTAGTGATAATTTAAGGGTTTAAATGGGCAGGGGATTATTAATTGGAGGATTAGCAGCACTAGTCTTAGCTGGCGCTGGTTGTTATTGGTATAACAGAAGTCCTGGCAGTCTGAGAAATCGTCCAGTTATGCATTATGATGGTGAACAAGTAATTGTTAGTCCTACTCAGAGGATTATTTATGTTGTTGTTCCTCTTAATGTAGAGACTGATGGCTCTGGTAATTTTGCAAGAGTTTATACCAGTTCAAGTGCATCTGGTACACATAAAGATTTAGTTACTATGCCTAACCCACATGTTGATTATGGCGATCCTCAGAATTTTTTAATCGTAGGAAATATAAAAGCAACAAATGCTGCAGGGCAGCCACAACCTCTTTATAGAGTAGTCACACAGTCTACTGATCCAGGAAAAATTATTAGACCATAAGTATTTAAGTTTTTATTTCATTTTAACATCGCGTAATGATGAGGTGAACACCCGAAGACGAAAGGATGATTGATGGTAGTAGCTTCTGAGCGCGTTTCAATAAATTTATATAATTGGTTCTAAATTTAATTATTGATGAAGAAAAAGAGCAGTATGAATAAGAATAAATTAGATATTATTCTTGAGATGCAAAGAAAGCAATTTATAGAGCAGAAGAAAATAGAAGCTCTGGAGAAAAAACAACTTGCTGAAGTTAGAGAAATTGATGAGGAAGAGCATGAAGTTGAATCTCTGGAGAAAAAACAACTTGACAAACTAGAAGAATTAAGAAATCTTGAGATAAAAATAAAAGAGAAAGTTGGAGAACATCCATTAAGAAAAATAACTTATAAAGACGTTGGGAAATCCATGATAGGTGCTTTTGTAGGTATTGTTAGTCATTTTACTATTTTAGAAGGTATTCACTTTGCGGAAAATGTCTCTTTAATAAAAGCAAATTTTTTCTTATTAATTTCTTTTTTAGTTGGTTTAATTATGATTTATTATACTGGGTTTAGGAAAGTAAAAGATGTAAGATTGTTTATTTTGTTGCCTTTTAGATTGCTTCTTATTTATGCAGTTACAATATTGGCCATACTTATTGTTTTATTTATATTCGGGTCAGGGCATTTTTCAACTGAGTTAGTTTACAGACAGATTGCAGTGTTAAGTTTACCTGCAATAATTGGTGCTTGTGCTGCAGACTTGATTGGTGGTGAGTAATGCCGGAAATAAAGAAAACAGAAAAAAATCTTATATTGGATTGGAACGGATTTTTGGAACAGTTGCATCAGCAAGTTTTCTATAGCCTCGTTTATAATAAAATAGAGGACAAAGGCTTTTTAGCAGAGCTTAAATCTAGAATGAAGGTTTTATATTTAATCTTAGAAAAAAATATTCATGGAGACTGGAGAAGACATTCTATTAAGCAAGAGTACGAAGTTGTCTGTGAAATTTTTGGCATATTTGAAAAATATAGTCCACGTTTAAATAAGAAATTAAATGGCTTGATTAGTACGCTTACTGCTCTGAAAGAACAAAGATACAAGATGGAAAAAGATGAAAATAAAGCAATTCTTGTTACTGCTTTAATTAGATGGGATAGTTTATTACAATTATTTGATGATAATCTTGCTTTGCTTGTTTCTGGTATTGATGAAGAAGAAAGATTAAATATACTTAGTGAAATTATTGATGGATTGTTTGATTGTTATAATTTACTAAGCAAAATGTTAGATGGAAACCCAAAAGAGGTTTTGGTAGCAAAGCAAAACAGACTTGTTAAGGATATAGAAAATATTTTACAGAATTATGAAAAATCTAGAAATCAAGAATTAGAAGCCATAAGACAAGAAATGGAAGATCTAAGACGAAAAATTAGATTATTGCCAAATAGAAGTATCAAAAGACAATCTTTAGCAGCTTAGTTTATAGCCCTAGTTCTGCAGCAGCTTTTCCTTTTTGTTTTAGTGCTGTTGGTGCCTCACCACCATGCCATGTAAATCTTGGACGAACCTGTAGAGGAAATATTCTCTCTGAATTATCATCTAGTATTATAGCTGAGCCCCTCATTTTTGGTAGTATATTGAAATATTTTTGTATTGCGCTAGGAAGGTAACTTTGCATCATACTATTTAAGGCCTCAATGTCTCTTTTTGCTGTAATCCTATGGCTTAATACTACATCTGTTTGAGTTATTACATCTGAATGTATTTCTCCTGGTTGCTGAGTAGCTAGTATTAAACTAATACCTGGCTGACGTCCTTCCCTTAGTATTGTTACTAATGCATCAGTTGCTGCTGTTGTTTTGTCTTTAGGCAAAAAACTGTGCGCTTCATCAATTAAAATCCAGACTAAAGGAAGTTCCTCGCCTGTTGTTTCTATAGTTGTTTGAAAATATGAGTGCCCTCTTCTTACATCTTCCATCTCTTCTTTTTTTCTTGCTATAACTCTTTCTTCCATTAATTTTTTACATATAATTCCAGTTACTAGATTTTTAACATTCCAATCTTTATATGCGCTAATATCTAGGACAGAAACTTTTCCACCACTAACTATTTCTCTTAATGGTGTGCTAGTTTCACTGAAAATTCCCCAAGATTTTGCTGCTATAAATCTATTTATTGTTGCTAATTTTATGTTTGTATCTATATTTTTGTTATTTTCAATTGCTTTTATTATATTATCTATAGAATAGGTTTGTTTTTCTTCTTTTATTATTGATATTGTTGATTCTATTGCTACCCCTATTTTTTCTGTAATTGAAATTTCAAAAGAGTTGCACCAATCCAATGCACTTAGTTCAGCAGGATTTATTGTGAAGGAGAAATCTGCAGGTATACCTTTATTTTTGTATTCGTTAAATTGCCCTGCAGGAACGTAAATATTTATGTCAAGAGGTTTTTTTGGCAGTCCCCATTCATCCAGTAGATCTTCATCTTTAAGATTTGGAAAACGCATAGTCCAGAATATTCCCATTGTGTCTATCATTAATACTGCGATTTTATTTTTTACTTCTTTTGGTAAGTGCGCCATTTCTTCTGCTACCACACCAAGCGAGTAGGACTTACCGCTACCTCTCTTCCCCGAAACAAGAACAACGTGTGTTTTTGCTACATCTAAATATATTTTATTTGATAAAGAGGTGGTATTTCCCATCCGAACATAATGCTTTCCTAGGAATACTGCTCCTTGTATACCAAGAGATTTTCTATCATCATCAGATCTTCCAACAACTATTTCATACATTTTCAACCCCTTTATTGATAAATTATAATATTAGATCTTTAAAATATTTGTTGTTTTTATGAATCTTAGTCATAAGTTTTAAATATAAGTATTTTATCATTTTCTTTGTGGTTAATAAAAAAATAAGGCAAAAAAAAGGTATTAAAATAGAAGTTTCTACTATTAATAAGAGCAAGAAGTTGCCTTTTATATTATTTGGTGCGGCAATAATCCTTTTACTGCTTGTTATTTTATTTGTTCAAATATCTAAACCAAAAATAGCAGTTGGAGATACAGTAACTTTAGACTATACTGGATATCTTGATAATGGCACAGTTTTTGATACTAGTATTCAGGAGATTGGTGTTCAGGCAGGCATTAAAAGGCAAACTTATGAACCACTTATTTTTACAATAGGCCAAGGGCAAATAGTAATTGGTTTTGAGGAACAAGTTATTGGTTTGGGAAAGGAAGACAAAAAGAGATTTACAGTTGCACCTGATAAAGCTTATGGCCAATTCAGGGAAGAATTCATTGGTGGTATATCCAGAATGTTGAATTTCACAAAATATTCCTATATCTCTATTGATCGCTACAATCAATTGTCGCAAGATAAGCCTAGCGTAGGATCTGTTTTAAATGTTAATTATATACCTTGGGATATGAAAATTTTAGATTTTAATGAGACTATTGTAAAAATAGAAAATGTTATGAATGTAGGACAAAAATTAGATCTTTCGAATCTTTTTGGTATACAATGGGAATCTGTGGTTATAGGTGTTGAAGATGAGTTTATTCTTATCAAACAAAATCCTAAAATAGGTGATATTATGATTACTCCCTTACAGCAAGGGACACGAATTGCAAGGGTTATAAATTTCAATGAAACTTCTATTACTCTTGATAGTAACCATCCATTGGCTGGTAAAACATTGACTTTTGAAATAAATATTAAGGAAATAAATAAGCCTGAGAAATAGTATTATATTTTAAAATTAGTAATTACTATTAATGTAATCTAATTCTTCTTCTTCTAATTTTAACTCTTCTTGAATAGTTTTATTTTTCAGTATGTTTTTGTAATAGTTAAAATTTTTTATTACTTCTTTTATTGATATGTGTGTTTGTTGTGCTATTTTTTTAGCAATTGTTTTTTTCTTTGCATTTTTCATATTTAATTGCCAAATTCTTAGCGGGCGCATAGATCTTTTGTAGCTGGTAAAACTGTTGTTGGTGTTTGTTTTTGCATTTGAAATTCCTGCTGATAGTAGAATTGTTTGATAATACATCAGACGCCAATACTGCCACCTACGGATTCTTCCTTTCAAAATGTCTGCTTTTGACATCAATTCGTATGCTCTTAGTAGATCATTTTCATTTTTATATTCTATTGGAAGGTTTTCATCAAGCCACAAAATGTATTCTTCTAAGTCTATTTCTGCATTCTCTAGGATTTTATGAGAATCTGGGCTTTTTGTTTTAAATATTTTATTTAATATATGAATTATACCTATTTCATATTCTCTTTCTTCTTTTACAATTTGTAATTCTTGATTTATTGTATTGCTTTGTAGGTCATTTAATGCTGCTCTTAAGTCCCCCTTACAATCAATAACAATACTTCTTATTGCTTCTTCGGAGTATATTATATTTTCTTTTTCACATATATTTTTTAGTATACTATTTATTTCCCTGCTTGGTATTGGCTTGAATTCTATTATTTTAACTAATTTTTTTATGTCTTTTAATTTGTCATTATACTTATTTGCTGTTAGAATTATTGGTGTTTTTGATGATTTCAATATATTGATTATTGCTTGTGATCCACCACGATCTTCTGTTCCAGATAGACATTCTACTTCATCTATCAATAGAATTTTTTCTTTTTGAAAAAGGCTTTGTTGTTTTGATGCCTGGCCTATTATATTTTCTATTTGTTCTTTTGTTCTAAAATCAGAAGCATTGACTTCTATTATTTCATAGTCTAAGTCTTTTGCTATTGTATAAATTGAACTTGTTTTGCAACTGCCTGTAGGACCAAAAATTAGCACTTTTTCCTTGTTTTTAATAAATGTTTTCAGTTGTTCTAATTGTTGAGGTATTTCAATACTTATTTTTGGTTTATATTTTTCAACTAAGCTTTTCATTTTTTAGGAATTTTATAATATCTTTTTTAAATCTATCATATATTGAATTAACTTCTGGCCATGCTGAGTTTAATACATCTCTTTTCATTTCATCTTTTATTATTTCTTCATATAATTCTTTGCCAAATATTGTTTCTACAACTTTTCTTGTTATTAATAAAACAGGTATGTGTATCTTAAATTCCATACTCTCTTCAGGGTATATTTTTTCTATTAACTGCTTTATTTTTTCTTTGTTATCTTCTAATAAAATATGCACCAATTCATGAATAATTATTGTTTTTGCTCTTTCTAGATGAGGTTCTTTTTTCAGTGTTAATGGATTTGATATTGCTTTATATTTCATATTATTTACCAAGAAACAAGTCTTATTGCCTTTGAATTTTAATTTTGCAGTTTTTTCTATCACATTTATTATTTTCTTTTCTTTTCTTTTCCATGTAGCTTCCAGTTCTTCCTTATAGAATTCCATTTCTTTCATCTGTTCTGTTGAGAATTCTTTTCTAGACATGTCTGTAAGAAGATTGTCATATATTGGCGAATAAATAAATTGTAATTTCATTTTTTAGCTATAAATGCAAGTAATGCCTCAAGTTGTATAAAATCATCAGAACCTTCTACTAGCCTGAATTCAATTTCCCCACACCTCTCAATTATACTTAATTTTTTATTATCATCTATTTCTAGTTTTAGTATTTCTCTTTGAATCTCTTTAACTATGTCCAGACCTGATAAACCATGATTTAACATTGTGTCTAATAATTTTTTTCTTGATTCTATAAAACTTTTAGTTAACGCAAGGTTTAATATTTCTTCAATATCTTTTGATTCTATTGACATTAAAAATTCTTTTATTTCTTCTTTTGTTATGTTCTTAGATGTTGCACTACAAGATTGTAAAATATTTTGAAGTTGTCTTACATCACCTCCACAATTTTCATATAGCAATGTAATAATTTCATCATCAATTTTTAATCCTTCTTTTTTTGATATTTCTTTTATTATTAATTCTATATCTTCTTTGTCCAGCTGTTTAAATTTAAATATTGCACACCTACTTTTGATAGGATCTAGTATTTTATTTACCAAATTGCAACTTAAAATAAATCTACAGGAGTTTGAATAAGTTTCCATGGTTCTACGTAGTGCCTGTTGCGCTTCTTTTGTTAATGCGTCTGCTTCATCCAGTAAAATTATTTTAGGAGCATCAGCTTCGATTGCCATTGTTTTTGCAAAATCTTTTACTTGGTTTCTTATTGTGTCTATCCCCCTATCGTTACTTGAATTTAATTCCAGAAAATTATTTCTCCAATTGTTTTTATGTAATTGTTTTGCTACAATAAGCGCTAATGTTGTTTTGCCCGTACCTGGAGAACCAGCAAAAAGCATATGTGGAATATTTTTAGTTTCTACCAGTGCCTTTATTCTTTTTACAATTTCTTTTTGGCCTTTAACTTCTTCGAAATTAGCTGGCCTATGTTTTTCTGTCCAAATTTGAGAATCCATAGGCTTTAGATTGTTTATTTCTTTATAAATATTTATATCAAGAATTATATTTGTCTGCTTCTTTTAACATGCTAATTTTAAATTATCAAAATAACGTTTAGTCAATTTAATTTCTTCTCCTGCTTCTTCAAGCATTTTTTAATATTTATTACTTTACGTCTTTTAAGTAGAGGTTCTTCTTCAAATTGTAATTTAGCTGCTTGCGCATAAACAAATCTTATATTTTCTAGCTTTTCTGCTAGTTAGTTTGCGTTATTTCTTTATTCATTGTGAAAAATATAAAAGAAGCAATAAAAATTAAAATTCTTTAGATTCTTCTACTACTTCTTCCTCACTTTGATCTTCATACTGTTCTTCTTGATGGTCTTCAGATTCTTCAGGAGCACTTCCCTGTCCAACAATTTCAGCGAAACCTACTTTTCTAAAGACCTTAGTTATTCTTACCTTTATGTTTTCACCTTCTTTTGCCCCAGGTACAAATATTACAAATCCTTTTACTTTTGCTATTCCATCGCCTTTTGCACCCACAGCTTCAATTTTTACGTCTAATTCTTCCCCTGGTTTTATAGGGGCGAAACTTCTTCTTTGAAACCTTCTTTCCATGACTTATTCACTCCTTCCATCCCAAGAAAAGTGTTTAAACTAATTCTTGTAATTTTATATTTGTTTTTAATTATATATAAATATTTGTTTTTAATGATTAAGTAGTAAGCCCATTTGGGAAAATTTATAAATTGTTTTATAAAACCATATTTTGTGTGTTTTATTGATGATGAATTGAAATGGCAATTTATAATGGATTTGAAACAGAAAAGGACGTATTGTTTTATTGGAAAGAAAAAAAGATTTTTGATAAACTAAGAAACAGAAATGAAGGTAAAAAGCACTTTTCTTTTATTGATGGGCCAATAACTGCAAATAATCCAATGGGCGTTCACCATGCCTGGGGAAGAACATTGAAGGATTTATTTCAAAGATATAAGGCTATGCAGGGCTGTGATGAGAGATATCAAAATGGTTTTGATTGCCAAGGTTTGTGGTTGGAAGTTGAGACTGAAAAGGATTTAGGATTTAATTCAAAAAAAGACATTGAGAATTTTGGATTGGATACTTTTTCTAAAGCATGCAGACGGAGGGTTGAAAAGTTCTCTAAAGTTCAGACAGAACAATCCATGCACTTAGGACAGTGGATGGATTGGGGTAATGATTATTATACTATGAGTAATACTAATATTGAAGCTATATGGTTTTTCTTGAAAAAATGCCATGAGAAAGGATGGCTGTATAAAGGATATAGGATTCTTCCATGGTGTATAAGATGTGGCACAAGTTCTTCCAAGCATGAAATGAGTGATGAAGGTTATGCAGATTTAGTGCACCCTTCTGTTTATATTAAAGCGAAGATAAAAGGAAGGGAAAATGAATATTTATTAATTTGGACAACCACTGAGTGGACCCTTTCAAGCAATGTTGCTGCAGCAGTAAATCCTGAGATCAATTATGTTCAGGTTAGGAAAGGTGGAGATATATATTATATATCTGAAGCAACAATGTCTAAGGTTGGCGGTGATTCTTTAGTGCTTGAAAACCTAAAGGGTGCTGATTTGGTTGGGTTGGAGTATGAATCTTTTTATCCAGAGATTGATGTGCAAAAGGGAGTTTTTCCTCGTGTAGTTCCTTGGAATGAAGTTGGAGAGAAAGACGGGACAGGAATAGTACATATTGCACCAAATTGTGGCCAAGAAGATTATGAGTTAGGTAAAAGGCTAAAACTTAAGATTTTAAATCCTGCTTTAGATGATTTTGGTAATTATAATAGCGGATACGGATGGCTTAGTGGAAAAAATGTTAGGGAAATCAAGAAGGAAATTATAAATGATTTAGAAAAAAGAGGATTTATTTTTGCTGTGGAGAATTATAAACACAGGTATCCTATTTGTTGGAGGTGTAAAGAGGAGTTAGTTTTTAGATTAGATTCTTCATGGTTTATTGCTTGTGATGAAATAAGACCTATTATGAAAAAAGAAGCAGCTAAGGTTGAATGGTACCCAGAGCATACTGGCAAATTAATGCAAGATTGGCTGGAAAATATGGAAGATTGGAACATTTCTAGAAGAAGATACTGGGGTTTACCTTTAATGTTCTATGAATGTAAGAAGTGTGAAAATATTGAAGTTATAGGATCTAAAAAGGAATTTAGAGAAAAAGCAGTTAATAAAAAAGAAGTTGATGAACTTCCTGAGCTTCATAGACCTTGGATAGACAATATAAAAATTAAGTGCAAATGTGGAGGGGAACTAGAGAGAATAAAAGAAGTAGGAGATTGTTGGCTGGATGCTGGAATAGTTCCTTTTTCAACTTTAAAATATTTTGAGAATAAGGAGTATTGGAAAAAATGGTTTCCGGCAGATTTAGAAATAGAGATGAGGTCACAAGTTAGACTTTGGTTCTATGCTCAATTGTTTATGTCTGTTGTTTTGGAGGGTGTAGTTCCTTATAAAAGAATTTTAGTTTATGAAGAGGTCAGGGATGAGAAAGGGGAATCAATGCACAAAAGCAAGGGAAATGCAATATGGTTTAATGAAGCTGTAGAAAAAATTGGTGCTGATGTTATGAGATGGCAGTATTGTAATCAAAATCCCCAATTTAATTTAAATTTTGGTTATGGTCCTGCAAAAGAAATTCAACGTTATTTATTAATTATTGATAATTTAGCTAATTATGTAAAACAAAACTGTGTTAATCCTGCAAAGCAGTATAGCAAAGATCCAGCAAGCTTATGGATATTATCTAAAAGAGAAAACTTGAAAATTAAAGTTACAGATTACTTAGATTGTTTAGAATATCATAGAGCTATAGAGGAAATTAAGAATTTTCTGTTGACTGATCTTTCTAAAATTTATGTTCAGTTTATCAGGGATGGCTTAGAAGACCGGAAAGTGCAGAAAGTATTGTATGATTCTTATTTTGATGGGATAACTTTGCTAGCCCCTTTTTTGCCATTTTTTACTGAGAAATTAAATTTAGAGGTTTATAAAAATGAATCAATTCATTTACAGCCATGGCCTAGACCAGATAATAAATTAATAAATCCTAAGTTAGAATCAGCAATGAATTTGTCTAGAGATTTAATGCAAGGTATTTTAGCTGCAAGAGACAAAGAAAAAATAAATGTTAGATGGCCTTTGAAAAAAGCAACAGTTTATGTTCACAAAGATCATAAAGAGATAATTGACAAAATCAAACCTTTTGTGGATTCTTTAATTTTGAAGCAGACAAATATTAAAGAAATAGAATTTTTTCCTACAGACAAAACTTTAGATGAAGAGTTGCAAGGAATTGTATTTCAGTATGGGCATATTGCATTGGATTTAACGACAAATAAGGAATTAGAGGAAGAAGGTTTTGCCAGGGAACTGATGAGAAGAGTGCAGGCTCTAAGAAAGGAAGCTGGTCTAAAGAAAGAAAGCAAAGTTGATATTTTTATCAATATTGAAGTTAAATTAGAAAAATGGAAGAAACAAATTCAAGAAAGATGCGGTGCAAAGAATTTGAAATTTGAATCTCCTGCAAACTGCAAATTTAATTCAAGAGGGGAAATAAAAGAAAAAATATTTGAGATTGGCTTTAATTAGGCATGCGGTCTATGATATAGTGCACCTTTTGTTTCGAATTCAAAATCATCTACTCTTCTTCCATTCTCATCGTATAGAGTCATTGAGTGTACAATTATTGCTGGATGTTCAATATACTGCCTTCTTGTTATTTTAGCATCTCTTTGCCACCCTAGAATTTCAATTTTTTCTCCCAAGGTAAAATTAAATCTATCAGGTATAATGTAGACTTCTTCCTTGTCCCTTAATCTAAATAATGTTAAACCATCTTCAGTCCATTCAGTAGATATTACTTCTAATTTTTTGCTACTCATAAGTTGTATGTCTTTTAAACAATGTTTATAAATCTTTCTGCATTTATTTATAAATAACTTATAGAGGGGGAATTTCAAATGGTTAAGAAAGAGCTAAAAATTGTAAATATTGTTGCTTCTACAAGTCTGGAGCATGATATTCCTTTAATAAAATTAGCTGAAAAATTACCAAATACTGAATATAATCCAGAGCAATTTCCAGGTTTAGTTATGAGAATAAGAGAACCTAAAACTTCTGCATTGATATTTGGAAGCGGTAATGTTGTTTGTACTGGAGCCAGAAGTATGCAAAAATTGAGAGAGGCGATAAAACAGATTATAAAAAATGTTGAAAAGATTGGTATTAAGATTACTGCACAACCAAGAGTTACAGTACAGAATATGGTTGCTTCTGGCGGTATAGGTATGGATTTAAATTTAAATATGTTGGCTATGCAATTAGATAATACAGAGTATGAACCAGAGCAATTTCCAGGTTTAGTTTATAAGTTGAGCGGAACAAGAGCAACTTTTTTATTGTTCAGTAACGGAAAGATTGTTTGTACAGGGACAAGAAGCGAAAGCAAACTGAAAGAAGCATTGGATTTATTGGTTAAGAACTTGCTTGAATTGAAAAAGAAAGCTTAATGTGACTTTTGTTGAAGTTGCTAGCGTTGATGAATTAAGAGAGAGCGGACGAAAACTTGTCACCTTAGGAGAAGATAAAATTCTTTTGGTTTTTTTAGATGGGAAGGTTTATGCAATAAGTGCTGTTTGTCCTCATAGGAGTGGCGAATTAATTGATGGGCAATTAGATGATGAAGAAGTAATTTGTCCTATGCATGCATTTATGTTTAATATTAAAACCGGTTTATGTTTAAATTCTCCTACTTATAGTATTAGAAGTTATAAGGTTAAAATTGAAGGCGATATTATTAAAATGGATATTGAATAATTTTAAAATGCGTGAAACAAATATTTTTGAGAAAGGATTAAGCTCTTTGATTAATGTTGTATTTGTTTCTATTTTTTTCATGCCTTTTCTTTTTTTAAATAATTCAATATTAATTAAAAAATTTATTTTCATTTCTTTATTTTTTATATATAAACTTATTTTGATAGCTTTCAATGAAGATAGGTCTGTAGGAATGATTTTTATGAAAACTTATTGGAAAAGAAAATATTCACTAAAAAACCAATTAATTCATACTATACTTTATACTATTAGTTTTAGTACTCTTTTATTTTGGTTATATTTTCCTTTTGATATATTTTTAGTTAATATTTTGTTTATTCAAGTTCCCATAATTCTATTAAAAGGGACGACCTTACATGGATATCTTGCTGGTAGAATGGTAACTGTTAAGATTAGTGTTAAATAATCGATAAGTTTTTATTTAATAGATTAATTTTTGTAAATTCTCCATTAAATAGCTATAAACTTTTATAAATTCCTTTGATATATATTTTTAAGTAGCATATATCTTTTAAACTTATTTGCTATTAAAAGAGTGAATATGGACGTAAATGATCAAATAGGTGCTTTTAAGGAATTTATAGATGCTCATTATAAAATTAATTTGTATGAAGTTATTCAGTTAGGCAGAAATTCTTTAGTGATTTCTTTTCCTGATATTGTTAGTTATAATCCTGAGTTGGCTGATGATTTGTTAGACTCTCCTGAAGATACAGCGAGATCTGCTGAACTTTCATTAGAACAGTTTGATTTGCCAGCAGAGACCAAAGGAATTGCTGTGAGATTTACAAATTTGCCTGAAACGCAAAGAGTAAGAATTAGTGATATAAGAAGCGTTCATTTAGGCAGTTTCTTGTACGTAGAAGGAATTGTCAGGCAAGCCTCTGACGTTAGACCTCAAGTTACTAGTGCAAAGTTTGAATGCGCTGGTTGTGGAAATACAATTTCTATATTGCAAATAGACCAGAAATTTAAAGAACCTAGTAGGTGCACTTGTGGCTGGAGAGGAAAATTTAGGTTACTTTCTAAAGACCTAATTGATGTCCAGCATTTGAAAATAGAAGAATCTCCAGAGAGTTTGTATGGCGGGGAGCAGCCTAAAAGACTGAGTGTTTTTCTTAAAGAAGATTTGGTTGAACCTAAGATGGAGAGAAAAACAACGCCTGGAGCTAAAGTTAGAATTTATGGTATTGTTAAAGAAGTTCCAATACAGCTTAAAACAGGAGTACAATCTGTAAGATATGATTTAGTTTTAGAGGCGAATAATATAGAGCCAGTACAAGAAGATTATTCAGATATTGTACTTACTAATGAAGATGAACAACAGATACTTAATTTTTCTAGAACTCCTGGGATTTTTGAGAAATTTGTTAGTTCTATAGCACCCAGTATTTATGGACATGACAGAATTAAGGAAGCTCTGGTGTTGCAGTTATTTGGGGGTGTAAGAAGAGAAAAACCTGATGGAACTGTAGGCAGGGGAGATTTGCACGTTTTGCTAGTTGGGGACCCTGGAAGTGGTAAAAGTCAACTACTTCAATTTATTTCTAAGGCTGCTCCCAAAGCGAGATTCGTAAGTGGTAAAGGCGCATCGGGTGCGGGACTTACTGCTTCAGTTGTTAAGGATGAATTTTTAAAAGGGTGGAGTTTAGAGGCTGGTGCTTTAGTATTAGCAAATAAAGGTCTTTGTGCTATTGATGAGTTGGATAAAATTGATAAAGAAGATACTGCTGCTTTGCACTCAGCTATGGAACAACAAATTATTCCTATAAGTAAGGCAAATATTCAGGCAACTTTAACTTCACAAACTTCATTATTGGCTGCTGCTAATCCTAAGTTAGGTAGATTTGATCCATATACACCAATAGCTTCGCAAATAGATTTACCGAGCACTTTAATTAATAGATTTGATTTAATTTTTCCTGTCAGAGACATACCTAATAAAGATAAGGATGAAAAAATTGCTTTACATGTTTTAGAATCTTCACACAATGAGGAGATTTATCGTGGAGAAGTTAGTGTTAACTTTTTGAGAAAATATATTGCATATGCAAAACAGAAATTAAAACCTAAATTAACTAAAATAGCAATTCATGAGATTAAGGATTTTTATGTTCAGCTAAGAAATTCTGGTAAATCAGATGACGAAGGTATTAAACCAATACCAATATCTGCAAGACAACTTGAAGGTTTAGTTAGACTAGCTGAAGCATCTGCTAAGGTAAGATTAGACAATGAGGTTTCAAAAGAAGACGCTAGAAGGGCAATAGAATTATTAAGGTATTGTTTGATGCAGGTAGGCTTTGATCCTGAAACAGGGCAAATTGACATAGATAGAATAAGCACAGGTATAAGTGCCTCTACCAGGGGAAAAATAATTGCAGTCAAAGAAATAATTATAGATTTAGAAAGAAAAGGCTTAAAAGATATACCTTTAGAGGAAATAATTACTCAAGCCGCTTCTAGAGGCATAGAAGAAGGTAAAGTGGAGGAGGCAATTGATCAGCTTAAAAAGTCAGGTGATATATTTGAGCCAAAAAGGGGTTATATTTCGAGGGTGAACTAATATGGATACTATTAAAAGAAATGTTGCTTACAAGATCTGGATTGCTGATTTAATTAAGGGAAATTATTTTAAAGGGCAGGAGCAATTTGAATCCGGATACGTTGAAATAAGGAATCAAAAGATATCTAGGGTAAATATTGTTGGAAGTATTGTTGATAAATTTACCAATGAGAATTCTTTATCTTTTAATTTAGATGATGGTTCTGGGGTTTTGAGATTGAGAATCTGGAATGAAGGAACAAATGCTTTTTCTGATGTTGAGGTAGGTGACATTGTTTTAGTTGTAGGAAAAGTAAAAGAGTACAATGGTTTTGTTTACATAACGCCTGAAATTATAAAAAAAATTGATAATCCTTTGTGGCTAAAGGTTAGGAAATTGGAATTAGTTAAGTTATATGGAGAAGTTCAAAGGGTTGAGAATAATTCTGCTTCTGTTTACAATAATACTTCTGATGATGAGCTAACTATTGGCGTTGTTGAAGAGAAGGTTGTAAATATACAAAATTCCAGAGAGGCAATATTAGAGTTAATAGAACAATTAGATTTTGGAGATGGAGCTGATTTAGAGGAAGTTATTAATAAAAGCAAATTTACTGAGGCTAGAGATTTAATTAATAATTTATTAATGAATGGTGAAATATTTGAATTGCATAAAGGTAAATTAAGAGTTATGAGTTAAGAATGGATGACAAAAAACATATTGTTGCTGTAACTGCATTTATTAAAAACAAAAGCGGTAATAAATTTCTGATTGTTAAAAGAAACACTAATGAGATTGCTTATCCTGGCAAATGGGCTTTTCCTGGTGGCAAGCTTGAGAAGGGAGAAACACTTTTAAAAACTCTTAAAAGGGAAGTTTTGGAAGAGGTTGGTTTGGAGATTGATGAAAATAAGCATTACCTTAAGGATTATACTTTTATTAGACCAGATGGCCATAATGTTGTAGGCATTTGTTTCATAATAATAGCTAAATCAGAAGATATAAAATTATCCAAGGATTTTGAGGACTTTGCTTGGATAAGTCCTGATGAATTAGATAGTTTTGATTGCATTCCTGGAATGGATGAAGAAGTGAAATTGGCCTTTAATATTTTCTAGATGCAAATGATTTATTTTTAAGTTACCAGTAATTCTGAGAGTTCTCTTTCTGTAAGTGGAGTCAATACGTAAGCTCTGTCTACATCTGCGTCTTCAACTACTTCTTTATTTAATACACTAAATTTATTTGCTCTTCTACACATTAAAATCTTTTTAGCTTCTTTAGCATCGTTGCACGGAAGGTACGTTGCGCCTGTTTTATCTACTAAATCTATAACCTCTAAAAATCTACCACTATGAAAATAATTAGTGCGGTCTGCACAGAAAAATGTTGCACCAAATGTATATGAGTATGGCCTAGAAGTATCTAATTTTGCCTTATCTTCCAATGCACATTTATGTGTTCTGTACAAGTCCACACCTACGATGAGATACTGTGAACTTTTTCTTCTTATTTTTTCAAAGATTTCTTTAGGATTATGTATTTCCATTATCATGATCTTTACCATAGTCAAAAACTTTATATAAGTTTCTTGATTTTGTTTTCTATGAAAAGCTATCATGAAATGCTGGATGAAGCTATAAGAGCTCTGCCTCAAGAGATTGTTATTACACACAGGTTTGAAGTTCCTAAAGCAAAAGGACATATTCAGGGTAATAAAACAGTTGTTACTAATTTTAATCAGATAGTGGGTGAATTGAGAAGAGATAAAGATCATTTTTTGAAGTTTTTGCTGAAAGAGTTAGCAACTCCGGGAGTTTTTGATGGGCCTAGATTGGTTTTGGGTAGAAAAGTTAGCGGCGCTATGATAAACCAGAAGATCCAGCAATATACTGACACTTATGTTTTGTGCGGCAATTGTGGAAAACCAGATACTCAAATATTAACTAAACCAGATGGTATGTATCTTAAGTGCACTGCTTGCGGTAATGAGAGAGCAATTAAATTATGAATAAAAATAATGAAAAACATGCAGAATACTATGAAGCTATTTTACAGATAAGACCTGCAAACAATGAAGTTCTTGGTTTTGTTTTAGATTTAATAGAAAATAGGAATGATGTAAAAGTTTCTAAAATAAATGAACTAAAAACAGGTTGTGATGTTTATATCACAAATCAAAAATTTGCTAGAGGTACATTGGCTGCACAGTTAAAGAGAAAATATAAAGATGCTGAGGTTACAATTACTAAGAGCCTCTATGGAAGACATAAGATGACTAGCAGATTAGTTTATAGAGCTACAGTTTTATTTAGACTAAATTCTAATAAATAGTTTTAAATATCTTTGTTTGGTTTGTTTTTCTATGCCAGATGAGTTTGATGAATTTGGAGAAGAGCAGAGTGTTAATACAGAACAGAGTGAAGAACAACAGTTAGATGTTGGAAGAGTAAAGCTTCCTAGAGGCAAGCAAACTTTTGGTATATTAGAGCAAAGGCTTGGCGGAAGCAGAATGAGGGTTAGATGCCTAGATGGAAAAATAAGAATATGCAGAGTTCCTGGGAGACTAAAGAAAAAGTTATGGGTTAGAGAAGGTGATTTATTATTAATAGAACCTTGGGAGCTTGGCGGTGATGAAAAAGGTGATGTAATTTTTAAATATAAATCAAATCAAGTTGACTGGCTAAGAAGAAAAGGTTATTTGAAAGAAATGGAAACATTTGAAGAATTCTAAAGATTTATTAATTATTAAATTGTTTAAATTTTTATGGTCAATGTTGATTTAATGATTCATGTAAAAGATAAAAAGAAACAAATTGAATATTATTATTGTATGCTTGTAGTCAATAGTAAAGGAATAGATGATGTTCTTTTGACTAGAAGGCATTCAATTTTATTTAGAAATAATAATGCTTCTGTAAATGATATTTCTATTTCACTTTAGTTTACTATTAGACATTACTTCGTTTAAACCATTGATGTAACTTTTATATTTAGAATCTTTAGTTACTAAGTATAGTGAATCAAATACTTTTTTCATTTCTTTTATTGATTGCATAGAATCCATTTTTGTTTGTCTAGAAATTGCAATTTCAATTGGTTGTGTAACTAAAAGATAAGCTGTTCTCAACGCAGTTTCAAATTTTCTTTTAGCATATTCATCAACTCTTAGGTTTAAATTATATTTAGAACATTCAGAATTTATTTCTTTAATATCTATTTGCTTTAATGAAGCTATTGCATCTTCTGCTGACATATTTTATACAGGCTTACTAATGTTTATATATGTTTCTGGTTTTAATTATCCTATGCCAACCAAAGAAAAATTCAAGACTTATAAAAATGTATTTGATGAAAAAACTTTGAGAGTATTGTTCAAGTTAGAGAGTGAAGGATATTTTGAAGAACTAAAAAGTCCTATCAGCATTGGCAAAGAAAGTAATGTTTTTACAGCTATTAAAAAGGACGGAACTTATGTAGTTGTTAAAATTTATAGGATAAATACTGCAGACTTTAAGAGGATGTATAAATATATAGGATGTGATCCAAGGTTCAAGGGTTTAAGTAATCAAAGGAGAAAAGTTGTATTTGCTTGGGCACAGAGAGAATATAGAAATTTATTAATTGCTAATCAAGCAGGCGCTAGAGTGCCTGTGCCTTATGCTGTAATGGATAATATTTTAGTTATGGAGTTAATAGGTAAAAATAATGAACCTGCTCCAAGATTAAAAGATAAACCTCCTAAAAATGTTAAGAAATTTATTAAAGAACTAATTAATAATTTGACTATTTTTTATAAGTCTGGTTTTATTCATGGTGATTTAAGTGAATTTAATATACTAAATTATAATGATACCCCTTATATTATAGACTTAAGCCATGGTGTAAAATTAGACTATTCAGGAATGCAAGAATTATTAGATAGAGATATTAAAAATTTAAAAAAGTATTTTAGCAAACTTGGGTTGGATGTAGATATTGAAAACATTTTGAAAAACCTTAAGAGATAATTTTTAACAATGTTTATAAAATCTCTTTTTTTATTTTATTCATGGAATTTGGTTATGAAGTTAAAATACCAAAGGAAAGGGTTGCTGTTTTGGTTGGAGTTAAAGGAAATGTGAAAAACAAAGTAGCCAAAGCTCTAGGTATAAAAATAACTGTTGATTCTAGAGAAGGCGATGTCTTGCTAAAAGGAGATGATAGCTTGTCTTTGTTGACAGCTCAAAATATTGTTAAGGCAATTGGAAGGGGATTTAATCCTGATGTTGCTATGAACTTATTGGATGAATCTAATTATCTGGAAGTTGTAGATATAGAGCAGTATGTTGGTGGTTCAAAGTCAAACTTAATTAGAGTAAGAGCTAGAGTCATTGGCACCGGAGGAAAGGCAAGGAGAACGATAGAAGAACTGACAAGTACAAAGGTTGTTATTTATGGCAAAACCATATCAATTATTGGTAATTTTGAAGGCGTTGCTTTAGCCAGAAAGGCATTTGAGAGTTTGCTAAGCGGGAGCAGGCACACAACTGTTTATGCTTGGCTGGAGAAGCATAGAAAAGAAATTAAACATAAGATGTATTAAAATGAAACTAAAAACTAAACAAGATATTTTAAATTTAATTAAAAAAGACAAGTGGATGATGAATATTCTTAAAATAGTTAAAGATCTTAATTTACCTGATTGGTGGATTGGTGCTGGGTTTGTTAGAAATAAAGTATTTGATTACTTACATGAATATAAAAAAAGAACTAAATTAAATGATACTGATATAATTTATTTTGATAGTAAAGATTTATCTGAAAAAACTGAAGAAAACTTACAAAGAAAATTAAAGAAAAAATATTCTAAAGTTAAATGGTCTGTTACTAATCAAGCTAGGATGTGGTATTGGAAAAATGAATCTGGTAAACCTTACAAATGTGCTGAGGATGGATTAGCTAGATTTAATGAAACTGCAACTTGTATTGGTGTTAAATTAGATGAGAATAAATTAGTTTTTACTGCCCCACAGGGAATTAGAGATTTAATTAATTTAACTATTAAACTTAATCCTTTATCTATAAATCATAAGGAAGTTTATATAAAAAGATTAAAAACTAAAAAATGGAAAGAAAAATGGCCTAAATTAAAAATAGTCTCCACTTAGATTTTTATTTATAATAATTGAATGAGTTATTTTATTTCTTCCACTTCTTTTTGATTTGTATAAGTTTTTATCTGCTTCTTTTACAATTTCACTAATATCAATCTCTTTTGTTATTGTAGTTACTAAACCAATAGAGATAGTTACTTTTTTTTCTGGCTGATTTTCTTTTAATTTAAAGTTATGATTTTCTATATTCATTCTTAATCTTTCAGCAATTATTAAAGCACTAGCACTATCTGTTTCAGGAAGAGCTATAATAAATTCTTCTCCACCATACCTACAGGTTAAGTCTTTATCTCTTAAATTGCTTTTAAACAATAAAGATATTTCTTTTAATAAATAATCACCTAATTGATGACCGTTTTTATCATTGTAATTTTTAAAATAATCAATGTCTACCATCATAATAGATATATATTTGTTCATGTTGGTTATTTCATACATTAACCTTTCAAAGAAATAATCCCTTTTGTATAAAGAAGTTAAGTCGTCCGTATAGCTTTTTATTTTTATTTTATTATGGGATATTGAGTTGCATATTGCTGGCGATGCCTTATTCAAGAAATAATTTAATAATTCTACTGATTTCTTATTTATATTTTTTAATTCATCGTATATATTTAAAATAGATATTATCTTATTTTCCAATAGTACGGGTATAGAAATTAATGCTAGATCATGTTCATTTTTTATATAATGAACCAAAGTGTCATTTCTTATATTTTTTAATAAAATTAACTCTTTGTTGTTTTCGATTTCCTTTATTACTCTGTTTTCTGTTTCAATTATTTTTTTATCATTTATTGGATCTAATGAATATCTTTCGTTTTCTATTATTATAGAGCAATATTTAACACCAAATGACTGTTTTAGGAAACTTATTAGATAATTTGCCAGGTCTTTTATTTCTAATTTTTTATTTATATTAATCAGGAAGTTTTGGAATACCTCCATGACTTTTATTTGATTTCTTAGTTCTTCAATATCTTTTGTTTGATCAGACATTCAATTTTTGAATAATTATTTGTTTATAAATTTCTTGGAATTTTAATAAAATATTTGTAGCAAAATTTATAAGTAAGTTATCTTGAGGCAATTTGAAAAAGATGGCTGAGAGAACAAAAGCTCATGAATTAGCAGAAAAACAAAGAGAGATTTCAGTTTCTGAGTTCTTTGCAAAAAACAGGCATTTACTTGGTTTTGATAATCCTAGGAAAGCATTACTAATGGCTGTGAAAGAGGCAGTAGATAATTCTTTAGATGCATGTGAAGAAGCTAGAATTTTGCCTGAAATATATGTAGAGCTGCAGCAAATTAAAGAAGATAGATTTAAAGTTATAGTTGAAGATAATGGTCCTGGTATTGTGAAAGAACAAATTCCAAAAATATTTGGTAAGCTTTTATATGGTAGTAAATTTCATAGGTTGAGGTGTTCAAGAGGACAGCAAGGAATTGGTATTAGTGCTGTATTATTGTATGGTCAATTAACAACTGGAAAAGGAATGCACGTTACTTCTAGAATAGGTCCAAAACATCAAGCACATTATTTTGAAATTCATTTAGATACACAAAGAAATGAGCCAATAATAAGAGAAGATAAAACTGTTGAATGGAAAAGAGAACATGGAACTAGAATTGAGATTGAGTTACAAGGTACTTATCAAAAAGGAAAACAAAGTGCTGACGAGTATATAAAAGAAATTGCGTTGATTAATCCTCATGCTCAAATTATATATAAAACCCCTGAAAAAGAAACTTTAACTTATGCAAGGGGAGTAACTGATCTTCCTAAAGAGGCTAAAGAGATTAAACCACATCCTTATGGCGTTGAATTGGGTGTGTTAATTAGAATGCTCCAAAGTACTAAGGCAGGAACTATATCAATTTTTTTACATAATGATTTTTCAAGGATAAGTCCACAATTAGCTAGTGAAATTTGCGAAAAAGCAAAAGTAAATCCAAGAGCAAGACCTAGCACTATTGCAAGGGATGAAGCTGAGGTTTTATATAATACTATTCAGAGTACTAAAATAATTGCCCCTCCTACAGATTGTTTAAGTCCTTTAGGAGAAGAAGCTTCAATCAAAGGTTTGAAAAAAGAAATAAATGCAGAATTTTATTGTGCAGCCACAAGGCCTCCTAGTGTTTATAGGGGAAATCCATTTTTAATTGAAGTTGCATTAGCATATGGCGGAAGTTTAGAAAAAGAGGAACATGTTAAGATTATGAGGTTTGCAAATAGGGTTCCTTTATTATATCAGCAAGGTGCCTGTGCAACAACTGAAGCCATAATTGATACTGCATGGAAAAGTTATGGATTGAACCAGAGTAAAGAAAGCATTCCTGTTGGTCCTGTTGTTATTGTTATTCATATGAATAGTGTTTGGGTTCCTTTTACTTCTGAAGCTAAGGAAGCTATTGCTCATTATCCTGAAATAATCAAAGAAATGAAGTTGGCTTTACAGGAAGCTGGTAGACAAATGGCTTCTTACATTAGAAAAACTGTAAAAGCCAGAGAACAGCAGGAAAGAGTTAATTTATTTGAAAAATATATTCCAGAATTGGCTTCTGCCTTGAGTGGTTTGAGTGGTGAGAAAAAGACATTAATTGAAGAGGCACTGCAGAAGGTTTTAAAAAAAGGACTTAAGGAATTGTTAGCAGAAGTTAAAGAAGCTGAAAAAACAGAAATAAAGGGAAAGAATGTTGCATTTGGAGAAAAACAGAGTACTTTAGGTGAATTAGATGGTGTTTAAAAAAGAAGATCCAAAAAAAGCATTGAAAGAACTTGGTGATAAATTGATATATCAAATAAATAAAGGAAAAAATCCTGAAATAACTTTTCCTTTGAGAAATTTGAGCAATATTGTTTATGATTCCAAAAGTAAAACTTTGAAATTAGGTGATAAAATGGGCACTAGATCTTTTTTCAATGTTGCTCATGCTAAGAAATTCTTGCAGACTGTTGAGGTCGCAGCAGTAATTAAAGACAAGCTTTTGGGTTCTGGAAAACATTCTAGCCTTAGAGATGTTTTTTACATGACTAAGAGAACAATTCCAGGAACTAATGTTAATTTAGTTGATGAGCAGACTGAAAGCGACAAGGCTATTGAAGATTTAGAAGTTATAACTGGACTGTCGAGAGAGGAATTACATGTAAATGCCAATAAGAATGGGAGCGTTGCAGGAAAAGTTATAATTGAAGATAAGGGGGATATTATTGACTGGTCGAGATTAGGCAGCGGTGGTTGGGCTATACCTTCCAATGTAGAAAATATTAAATTCAAAAAAGTTGAAGCTAAATATATAATTTATATGGAGAAGGCTGCTGTTTGGGAAAGGTTAAATGAAGATAAATATTGGGCTAAGAATAATGCAATAATTATTTCTTCACAGGGACAGACTACTAGGGGAATAAGAAGGTTGTTACAGAGATTATATGAAGAATATGAATTACCAATTTATGTTTTATGCGATGGAGATATTTATGGTGCGTACATTTACTCTGTAATTAAATATGGTTCTATAGCTTTAGCTCACGCTTCTGAAAGGTTAACAATACCTGGAGTAAAATATATAGGTATAACTATGGACGATGTAGAAAAATATGACTTGAAGAAGCATTTTATTAAATTGGATGAGAAAGATTATGCAAGAATAAAACAAGTTAGTGAATATGATTGGTTTAAAGATAATAAAGCTTGGCAGAGACAATTTAAGATGATGAAGGAATTTAAGGCTAAAGTTGAAATTCAAGCCTTGAGTGCAAGAGATATAAGTTTTGTATCTGAAAAATATTTACCTGACAAAATCAAAAATAAAGAATTTTTAGATTAAATTTTTATAAAAATTCTCTTTTGTTAATTTATTAATATCTTTTAATCCCTTATTTAATAATTTCTTATCTTTATTTATAACTCCGTAATATGCGTTATTCATTGATATTTGATATCTATAATATTTAGCACGTAGTAGAAAATTCTTATCTTTTGGGCCTTTATAGTTTTTATAAATTTTATTTACAAATTCTTTATCAAATGTATAAAAATAAGCAAAGTCAGCTGCTGGGTCTCCAATATTTGTATCTCCAAAGTCAATAATCCCATTTATTTTATTATTTTTTACATTTACTAATATATGGTCTTCTACTAAGTCACCATGCCTTATTACTTTTTTAAATTTTGAATTTAGAGAAAAGAATATTTCATGATATTTAACTACACATTTTACTTCTTCTTTAGAAAGTGTAGAGAAATAAATCCTTTTTCTTTCTTCAAATTCTTTTCTTCTTCCTTCTATATTGTAGTTTATGGTTTCTGAAAATCCTGATTTTCTTGCTTTCTTAATTGGGAAATTATGAAGTATTGAAAGAAAATGAGCTAATTGTTTTGCAATATATTCTTTATTATTCAATTTATTAAAAACCCTTTTAGTAAAATCAAAGCCTTCTATTAATTTGTAGCCTCCGAAAGATCTTTCTTTAGATATAAAAATATAATCTGGCAATTTTATTTTTGATATTTTATTTAATTCTTTTAGAATGGATAATTCACTTTTAAAATGACTTAAATTTTCTTTATTTCTTGGAAACCTGAAAATATATTTATTATTTATTAATAACACAGAATTATCCCAACCCTTTTCAATTATTTTATATTTTATTATTTTTAATTTTGGAAATTCTTCCTTTATTTTATTTAGAAGTATTTTATTTTTCATCAGTTTTTTTAATTATATGCCAACCAAATTGAGTTTTTACAATAACTAATTCATTTTTCTTTGCAGAGAAAGCTGCGTTTTCAAATTCTCTAACCATTTTTCCTCTTGTAAACCAACCTAAATCTCCCCTTTTTTCTTACTAGGACATTTTGATTCTTCTATTGCTATTTTTTAAAATTATAACTTGCTTTAATTTTATTTAATAATTCTTGAGCTTTTTCTTGGCTTCCTAATAGAATATGTGATACTCTTACTTCTTTTACCATAGTTATTGTATTTATTTTTATTATATAAATTTAATTATATTTTGTTTAAAAATGGAACAAATAGATCTACTAATACTAATGCAAGTATTGAAGGTTCAAATCTTGGCATAAATGTTAATATTAAGAATGAAAATATAGCAGCTATTATACTATATATTATTCCACATTTAATATTTGTTGGTGCTGTCATTGGTTCTACCAACATAAAGAACATAAAAAATAGATTTGTACTAATTAATAATGTGCTAATTGTTATGGGGTTTTTTGTAATTAAATTGTATATGATAGAAATTGTAATGCTTGTTAGAAAATAAGGTATGGTAATATGAAATCTTTTAACTTTGTATGAGATGAATAAACCTAAAATTATTACCAACCAAGTTATTTGTGCAGCCCACCATTCAATTTTTGCATTAAATAATAAAATCACTAAAAATAAACCAAATACTGCAGGATTAAATATATGTTTATCATTGAATTGTATTATATGTTTTGATAAAATTGCTACTGCCCCAGCTATTAATGTTGTATACCAAGTTGAGTTTAGCATTAATGCTGTTGCAATAAAAAGACCGGAAATTATTGCTGAATCCGGCAGAACAAATTTTTTTTCTTTTATATAATTAATGGAAACATCTAGTATGGTTGTTGCTGCTAATGCAATTATTAATTGCGGGATTGTATTAAATATTCCATTTTTTATTATTCCAACTATTGTTAAGATAAATAGAACTATCACCATATAGGTTTTAAATGTTATTGGGAATGAAAATTTCATCACTAAATTTCGCTATTATTACTATAAAATGTTTTCCATCTTAGAATTTTCTTAAATAAAATGGACCAAGGTTATAACTAATTTCTCCTTCGTTACCATCTTCATTTAATTCTAGCCCAATACCCAATATATTACTATCCATTTTTAATCCCAATCTTATCTTTTGAATACTATAATCGTGCCCATTTTTAGATAGACCAGTGACTGCCTCTAAATTCCCAAAAATTTGTTTTTTATCTACAATTCTAGGTGTGTATTGTAAGTTTGTAACTATTTGTATATCGCCTTCTTTTATACCTGCGGTTGCTAATAAAAATAAATTGAAATTTCCTCTTTCGAAATAATATTCTGCTCCTAATCTTGGAACTAATCCAATATCTTGATCATATTGAAATTCCGCAACACTGGCTAATCCTTTATATCCTTTCATTGTTATATCTACAATTGTAAAATTACTAACTTGATTTTTATGATCTACTTTTGCTATATTTCTTCCAAAAAATCCAAATATTTTAGTAAAATCTTCTGATAATTTAATATCTAATGTAGAAGAATTATTTCCTAGTATTAATTCTGCAGATCCTTCAACAGCATTTGCTTTATTAGCATTAAATACAGCTAACCCACTTGCTAACACTGTTGCTATTAAGTATCTAGATTTCATTTTGTAAGTACTTTTAAGTAGTTATATTACTTATAAATTTTTCTCTTAATGAAAAATTATTTATTTTTAGTATTATATGTAGAAAGGTTTTTAAATAATCTGGAATGTTTTGTTTTTGAATGCCCTAGTAGCTCAGCAGGTAGAGCACATGTGTTCTACTTAAGGCCTGTGAAACTGTTACTTTCTGAGCAGAGATCATGGGGTCGCAAGTTCGAGTCTTGCCTAGGGCGTTTTTATTTTTCAAAATCTTTATAAACATTATTCAAGCCTTTTAAATTAATGGGCCTGTAGCTTAGCTTGGCTGGAGCACTAAACTGTAAATGTTTGCTCATTCGACTGATATCCCATTCTCTCTCTTCGGAGGTGAGAAATGAGAGCTCTGCTCTCTTGATGGGGTCTCGAAATCGAGAGAATTTTTATATTCCGATAAAGGTCGCCTGTTCAAATCAGGCCAGGCCCACCATTATATTCACTAAAAAAACTATTAAAATCATTTAAATATAATAAATTAAGTAAATAATTTATGATTGATAAAAAAATTCATGATAAAAATTTACAATTTTTAGAAAATTATTTATTAAAAAATAAGTTAGACTTTATTTATTATAAAAAAACTTTAAATGTTAAATATTTTTCTAGTGGTGGTGGAACGCATCTTTATTTAATTACAAATGGTAGCAATAGTTTTCTTGCCAGAATAAATTACTATTTTAAAAAGAATGAGTGGAGAGTTAAAAGACAAGAATATAATGTATTAAGAGAAATAGAAAATCTCAATATAAGTCCTAAGGCATTTTTATTAAATGAAAGAAATAATTTATTACAACATTTTACTATAGTTGAATATATTGACGGCAAATCAATAAATAAATTTACTAAAAATCAAATCATAAAACTTGCAAAAGATTTACATAAACTTCATAACTTCAAAATTTCTTACAATAAGTCTGATTATATTCCTTATAAATGCAATATATTTGAAACATTTTCTAATGGTGAAGATAAACAGATAGAGAATTATATAACTTTTTTAGGAATTAAACCCATAATTCCTATTTTTAACAATATAAAAAATATTTTAGGGCTTTGGTTCAATTCCTTGCCAATATTTAAAGACTGTAAAAAATTTGTTTTGTGTCACGGAGATTTGAAAAAAGAAAACATAATATCAGTAAAACAAGGAATAAAATTAATAGACTGGGAGTGTGCAGATATTGATATTTTAGAAACAGATATTGCAGGATTATTTTCAGGATGCAGATTTAATGATAAACAACAAAGCATATTCATTAGAAATTATTTTTCTAAATATCCTTTGCAGCTTGTTTTAGATAGAATAATTGCAATAAAAATTGTTTTAAATTTCTTTAACATTATTGAAGATTATTGCATTTATAAAAGAAAAAAATGGCATTCAAGTGATATGTTGAAAGATTTAATAAAATATAAAAATAAATTTGAAATTATAAAAAATTATATTAATTTTAGATATAATTGAACTTGTCTTAATAGATGTAATTATTTATTTTAGTGGAAAGCCTTTTAAATTATAAATTCTGAAATTTAATCATAAATTGGAGGTGCTATTATATAGCAAAAAAAAGATGAGTGGCGGAATGTGTTCTATGTGCCACTGTAACCTGTGTAGTTGTTCAAGTATGGGTTGGTTAAAAGTAGTTTGTGGTTTAGTTACTACAGTTTTAGGTTTATTGTTAATATGGCCTAGAGGTTGGTTTACATTTAACATACTTTTGTTTAATGGTATTCTTATTTGGTTTAAAGATGATTTTTTGGGCTTTAAAGGTCGCCATTAATTTTATATATGAGATATTCTTTTAATAATCATGGCAAGATTAGTTTTACATAGTTCACAGCAACCTGTAGAAGTTAAAATTGGAAATGAAAGTAAATGGGTATGTACGTGTGGACTAAGTAAGAACAAACCTTTTTGTGATGGTTATCATAAAAAGACATCAGATGAAGAGTCAAATAAAATTTATATTTATGATAAAGAAGGGAAGAGAGTAGAAGTTCAAAGTTTTTATGACTAATTTCTTAAAATTTTAAAAGCTTAATAGAAAGGCTTTTAAACCAGTATTTCCAGGATTTATTTATTAAATCGGAGGTGCTATTATATGGCAAAAAAAGAGACGAGTGGCGGAATGTGTTCTATGTGCCATTGTGATCCATGCAAGTGTGCAGGAATGGGATGGTTTAAGGCGTTATGCGGTTTAGTTACTGCAGTTTTAGGACTGTTAATGATATGGCCAAAAGGGTGGTTTACATTTGAACATTCTTTAGGTTTGTTAGTGTTCTTATTTGGATTACATATGTTATGGTGGGGGTTTAAATCCCATTAATTTTTTTATTTTTTTAGAAAGCCTTAAAAGTTTATTCTGATAATTTTAGTTAATGGCAAGAAAGAAGAAAAAATCTATTTTTATTGGAATGTTTATTGGGTTTTTTAGATTACTATGGTTTATTATTAAAGGAATTTATTGGGTTTTTAGATTTTTATTCATTAAACTTAAGAAGAAAAAACAAGAAGTTGAATATAAAAACAAGAATAGAATTAGACCTAAAATTGATGCAAGATATGAAGGTTTTGAAATTGTAAAAAGCTTAGATGGAGATTATTTTAAATTTGAAAATAAATTACTAAGCAACCCTAGTGCTATAGGAATAATTTTAGGTGCTAGAGGTACAGGCAAAAGTGCTATTGGTATGAAGTTATTAGAAAATATTAAAGCTAAAACAGATAGAAATGTTTGCGCAATGGGGTTTAAAAAAGAAACTTTACCTTATTGGATTAATGTTATTCAAAAAATTGATGGTATACCAAACAGTTCTATTGTTTTAATTGACGAGGCTGGAATTGAGTTTAGTTCTAGGGAATCTATGAGTGGTGTAAATAAATTACTATCGAGTTTATTATTAATAGCAAGACATAAAGACCTTTCAGTATTTTTTATTTCACAAAATTCTGCGAATTTAGAAATTAATGTAATAAGACAAAGTGATTTTTTAATTTTAAAACCTAGTTCTTTATTGCAAAAAGATTTTGAAAGAGGGAAGATAAAAGAGATTTATTCTGAAGCGCAAGAACATTTTGATGAATTTAAGAATGTAGAAGGATTAACTTATATTTATTCAAGTGAATTTAGGGGTTTTGTTAAAAATGGTTTACCAAGTTTTTGGAATAAAGATGTAAGCAAGGCATATAAATAAATTTATGTAGTATCCCGTAACCTTGTTACCCTTTTATTGAATAGACATTCTTGCCTGTATGGCAGGCAAAATTATAGGCAAGAAGAAGCTTAAATGGTTTCTAAGAAATAATAAAAGACTTACAAAAAAAGAATTAGGAATTATCATGGGGTTGCACACTAAATCAATTCCAAGAACTTATAAGAAATTAATCGAACGTGGAATTGATAATTATTATAGAATTAATGGTTCACCAAGGAAAGAAAGGCCATTAAAATGGACTGAACTAATAATCCAAGTATATGCAGAGCAGCATTGTGGAGCCAAGAATATGGAAATCATGCTTCGTAAACGCTATAATGTTAACGTGCCTCATAATTACATACACAAAGTACTTATGAGTAATGAGATGGCTAAGGAAGACAAGAAGAAACAGAAACATAGAAGCTACAGGCCTTATGCTAGGGAGCACAGTAACAGCGCATGGCATACAGATTACAAATGGGTAGAAAATACTCAATGCTGGCTGATAGCTTACATTGATGACCATTCAAGATTTATTACTGCTTATGGGATGTTCAATGAAGCAACGACAGAAAGTGCATTGAAGATTCTAAATATTGGGATTAAATTGTATGGAAAGCCTCGTGAAATAATTACAGACAAAGGTGCGCAGTTTTACGCAAATAAAAAGACACTTGAAGGGAATAAAGGAATAAGCACATTTGAGAAGGAACTTGAAAGTTTAGGGATTAAATTGATAACTGCTCGCAGGAATCATCCACAGACAAACGGGAAGATTGAAAGATGGTTCAAGACATGGATTGAACATCACTGGAGATACAAAGATATTCATGAATTTGTACACTGGTACAATTGCATAAGGTATCACAGTGCAATTGAATTTGATACTCCATTGGAACATTACAGAAAGGGGTTCAGAAAACTATTGATTTATAGGTAACAGACTTGTGGGATACTACATATAAATAAATTTAAGGAAACATTTATAATATTCAAATATTTTTATGCTATTATGGAAATTAAGTTATTTACTGCTACAAAAGCTTTTATTGTTTATAATGGAAAGGTTTTATTACTTAAAGAGTCAATGAAATATACAGATGGTTCTAATGCTGGGAAGTTTGACGTTGTTGGTGGTAGGGTTAAACCTGGGCAAAGGTTTGATGAAAGTTTAATTAGAGAAATTCAGGAAGAAACTGGATTAAATATAAAAATCGGCAGGCCATTTTTTGTAAACGAATGGAGGCCTATTGTAAGGGGAGAGCAATGGCAAATTGTCGGTACGTTTTTTGAATGTTTTTCTGAATCAGATAAAGTTTTACTAAGTGAAGATCATGAAGAATATGTTTGGATTGATCCAAAAGAATATAAAAAATATAATCTTATTGATAATTTAATTCCTGCATTTGAAAACTATATTAATAGATAAATTCATACTTTTTTAGCTATGTAAGTAACCCAAATTTTTTTACTGTCTAATTGATCTTTATCTTTAAAATATTTTAATATTTTAAATTTGTTTTTATTTAGTAAGTTTTTTATTTCTTTTTTTGTGAAATTTCTTCTGTATCTTAAGGCTTTAAATTTTGCAAATGGGTGTTGGAAAAATCCTTCTTTAGGTTTTTTGTTTAAATCTGTTGTTATTATAACTAACCCGTCTTTCTTTAATAATTTATGAATTTTTTTTATTGTTTTTGTTAATTCTTTTGGTGGGAATAAGTGAATAAAATATATTGCAAATATTGCTGAGAAGTTTTCTCCCCCAAAATTATGTTGTAAGAATTCATCGTTAATGATTTTTACCCTTGGTGCTAATTTTTTTACTACCCTTGCTCTATTTTCTGCGAATTCTATTGCTATTACTTTGTAACCTTTCTCTGATAAAGTTTTAGAGACATAACCATTTCCAGGCCCCAGCTCTAATACATTTGAGTTTTTATCAAAAAATTTACAAGCTTTGTTTATTATTTTGTTGTAATTATTTTTTTTCTTAATTATTCCTTTTTTTGCATCCCCTATTGTCTTATTGTAAGTTTCTTTATTTATTTTAAGATATTTTTTCATTATATCTTTCTATATTCTCCACCGCAGAATTTTATTATTAAATTGCAAATTTCTTGTAGTGCCTCTTCTAAGTATTGATCTGAAGTAAATTCATTACCTTGAACGTAAAGAATAATATTTTTTGTTTGCTCAGTTACTTTTGTTTGATTCCCTTGTTTAATATCTGCTCTGCAAAGAACTTTTTCGTCATCCACACAACCAAATTCACCAACATTGACTTCTTCTTTTTCATTTTTGAATAAAGGAATATAAAATTCAGTCCCATTTAATATTTTGAATCTTACACCACCTCTAATTTTTTCCCTATCATGAGCACCTACAACCAAACTTTTTTTAAGCGAAACCAAATTGTAAGAATCAACTGCTGTATTTATTGTTGGTAGTTTTCCACCTTTTTTTACTAATTCTATTAAATTATAGACTGAACACTTTCCATTTTTTATTTCTAATTTCTTGTAGTAGTTGTCATAGCCTTCCATTACTTTTTCATTTATTTCAAAACTATGTTCTGCTTCATCTTTTAATTTTTCCAAACCCATATGTTTTCTTTTTATATTTAGTCCTATAATTTCTGCGAATTTTACTTTAATACCTACTTTTGAAACATCTGGGTCAACTGAGCATTTTATATTGCTGAATTTTGCTTCGAACAATTGTTCTTCTTTTGTCAGAACTTTCGTAAATAATATTTCTCCTTTATTTATTTTTGTTGTTGGAAGCAATCCAGGCTTACAATCTTTTAGCGTTGCTTTAACAATTGCTAATCCTATTTGGTTGTTTATTTTTTCAGAAGTACTTGGCATAAATGGCTGTATTAAAATTGAAATAATCCTTATCGCATCTACAAGATTGTAAAGTATTTTATTTAATTTTTCTTTATTTTCTATTTGCCATGGAGCTTTTTCATTGATGTAAAAATTACAATTTTGTATAAAGCCAAATATTCCAGCTATTGCGTTGTGCGGCTCTAAGTCTTCAATAAACTTATCTATTTTTTTTATATCTAAATTTTTAAATAATTCTTTATCTATTTTATCTTTTTTAATTTCTGAATTTAATTTTTTCTCCATTAATGTTAATGTTCTTGATATTAAGTTTCCTAATTCATTTGCTAGTTCATTATTCAATCTTGTTCTTAGTGATTCTTCTGAGAAATCACCATCTTGACCAAATGGTATTTCTCTTACGTAATAATATCTCAATGCATCTACCCCGTATTTATTTGCTAAGTAAATTGGATCTATTACATTTCCTAGACTTTTAGACATTTTTTGTCCGTTTACTGTAAAAAACCCATGTGCAAATACTTTTTTAGGAAGTTTGTAACCTGCAGATAAGAGCATACCAATCCAAGTTATTGCATGAAATCTTATAATGTCTTTCCCCATTAAATGAATATTTGCGGGCCAATATTCTTTAGGGTGTAAGTAATTTATCAAAGCATCAAACCAGACATATAAGCGCGTTTTTTCATCTCCTGGGAATGGAATTCCCCAGTTCATACTCTGTCTTGTTATACTTAGATCTTTTAAACCCATTTTTAGGAAATTAACTATTTCGTTTTTTCTTGATGTTGGTTGAATAAAATCTGGATTTTCTTTTATATGTTTTAAAATTTCATCTCGGTATTTGCTTAATTTAAAGAAGTAGTTTTGTTCTTCTATGTATTTTGGTTCCTTTATATGATCTGGACACAATCCATTTACTAAATCTTCTTCAGTTTTAAAAGCTTCACATCCTTCACAATATAAACCAGAATAAGTTCCTTTGTAAATATCTCCTTTTTTCTTTACTTTTTCTATAAATTCAGTTACTAACTTATGATGTCTTTCTTCTGTTGTTCTTATGAAATCGTCATTACTTATGTTTAATACTTTCCAGGTTTTTAGATATTCTTCTGACATAAAGTCTGTAAATTTTTTTACATCTTTAAATCCTAATTTAATTGAAGCTTGTACTGTTTTTTGTGCATTTTCATCTAATCCTGTAAGATAGAAAACATCTTCATCTTTTAATCTGTGCCATCTTGCTATTATGTCTGCTGTTACTGTTGTATAAGCTGTTCCAACAGAAGGTTTATCGTTTATGTAATAAATTGGTGTTGTAATATAAAACTTTTTCTTTTTTTGCATATTTTGCTTTGATTCTTGTGAATATATAAAAGTTCCTTCTTGTATTTGTTGTTTGTTCATTTGTAGTTGCCTCCTAATTTATCTAAGGCTGTTAATTTGCAATACCCTTTGCGTACTGTTGCTATTGTTTAAATGATTCTTGCTTTGGATTTTATATAAATATTATGATAGCTTGGACGTATTGAAGTTGTTAAAATTAAAGAATAGCCCGTGGAGGATTTGAACCTCCGTCAGAGGATTTCTCTTATTCATCCAGAGTCCCCTCAAAGGAAGTTTTTTAAATTTACTTTATCCTTGGCCGCTAGACGAACGGGCTGTTAGTTTTTAAAAATTGTTAAAACTTTAAATAGTTAATTGTTGTTCTATGATTTATGCACTACTAGTGTAATGGTAGCATTAAACCTTCCCAATTGAACTTTTAGAAAAAGTTTCTATAGAAGGAATAAGGTTTCGATCTGGGTTCGAATCCCAGGTAGTGCATCTTTCTATAGATAAAAATAATATCTTCATCTGTTCCTTTAGATTTTCTTGCAATGTCAAAGAGATTTTTATTTATTTTGAAGTTTGGTTCTGGATCTTTTGGGTCTGGCTGATGCAAATAAATATTTTCTTCATCAAACCCTACTATGGGTAAAAAATGACCAATGTATCTTTCTAGATTTTTTATTTTACCCCAATCTATTAAAACAATAGCGGTACAATTTTTATTTATTTTTGATATTATCTCTTTTATAGAAATTTCTCTTTCTTCCATCTTTACTTTATATTTTATACACTCTGCTTGTAGTTTTTTAATTTTTATTTCTGCAGTTTCTGCACCATCTGTTTCTCTTTGATAATATTCTAAATCAAAATTTTCTGGATTAAATCCTAGAGATTTACTGTAAAATTCTGTTTTAAATCCAAGTTGTGCAGCAGTTTTTGCTAAACCAGTAGTCCATGTTGCTCCCGTACTTTCACTTTCAACTAATTTTTTTATTTTTTCTCTATTGTGTTCTTCTCCAAAGAATTCTAATACCATTTGCAATGCTGCTGGACCACATTCATTTATTCCTTGTATGTAAAATGGAACTTTTAGTAACATAGTTTTTTTATCATTTATGGAAATATTAATATTTATGTATTTAAGTATATAAATATGAATCAAAAACATATTTTAGAGATAATTATCATTTTAAAAAAAGCTTATCCTGATGCAAAATATTACATTAATTTTTCTAATCCTGTTGAATTATTAGTTGCTGCAATACTAAGTGCTCAAGTTAGAGATGAGGTTGTTAATGCTTGCACTAAAGATCTTTTTAAAAAATATAAAACTGCTGAAGATTTTGCTGAATCTGATTTGAAAGAATTAACTAATGATATTAAAACAATTACTTTTGCTGGAAATAAAGCGAAAAACATTAAAGAATCTTGTAAGATTTTAGTTGAAAGATACAATGGGAAAATTCCTAAAACTATTGAAGAATTAACAAACCTTCCTGGAGTAGGAAGAAAAACAGCCAATACAATTTTAATCAATACTTATGGCATTGTTAATGGTATTCCTGTAGATACACATGTTATTAGGTTGAGCTACCGTTTAGGTTGGACTAAAAATAAAAATCCAGACAAAATTGAAAAAGATTTGGATAGAATAATTCCTGAAAAAGAATGGGGGAAGATTTCTTATATTTTGAAGGCACATGGAAGGGCAATTTGCCAAGCTCTAATTCCTTATTGTAACAAATGCCCTTTGAATAAGCTATGTCCTAAAAATGGAGTAAGTAAATATAATTAATTTTTATTAATTACTTTTGACAGGTGGTTTCGATATTTATTTAAATAAGGTTATTTATTTAAATTATATGCAAAAAGACTGGTGGATTGGTATTGTTGCAGGTTTTATAGTTTCTTTTCTTATATTCACTGCTGGATTTTATAGTGGCAATGTTGTTAATGGCAATGCAGTACTTGATTTTTTTAAGTATAGAAGTCCTGAGCCTACAAAGTTAATCTATGACAGGCCTGAACTTAATGGATCTATGCAAAATGCGACACAGGATATTATTCCTATGTGTGTTTTTGTTGGAGAATATGGTTTTAACGGTCTTCAATCACCAGCAGTCAACTTCCGCTTTGCAAACAAGATAGTATCAACTAAAGACGTATGTAATTCTTATTCTGGTTTGACTGGAAATTATATTTCAGTTGCTTATTTGTTATCACAGGAAACTACTCGTTATAAGAGTAATGATAGAACTTGTAGGGATTTTTCTTTTGTAGAATACAAAAAAACTTTTTATCAAAAGAATCCAGATAGTCCAAATGAAGTGGCTGTTTTTGTTGACGTAACACCGCAGCAGGATATGGGAAAATGTATGAATAGTAATGGCGGAGATTATAAATATTCCATGTGGAATACTGGTGTTTTATGCTGTGCACCTAATAAAAGGTTAAAGGTAGCGCTAGGTGCTCCATGAATATTAAATTCATTGTGAAAATTAGTTATAAAATAGGTAATTATATAAAAAATATAGTTGTTTTATATTCTTATTAATTTTTATAAATTAGAAAAGTATTTAATATAAAATAAATCTAAAAATACATGGTTGGGTTTGAAGAGGTGACTGGTTTTCTAGTTCAGGCTGTCAGTGAACCTGTTAAGCTTGGCTGGGTTATATTTGGTGTTTTGTTGTTATTAGTTGTTTTATTTTCTATTAAGCACTTTTTGGATATAGCCGTAGATATGTGGAAAATACCTTTTGCAGTCATACTTGACGCTATAGATTTGTTAGCTTATGATAAGCCTTATTTGGATATCGTGGCTGCACTTGGCGCTTTTGTATTGTTTTGGGTATTTGCTAAGAGAGGACATCATTTATCAAAATTATTGGCTATTTTAGCCGCAGCTGAAGCTTTGGTTGGTTTCTGGATACTTCCACAATTTGCCTTTATCACAAATCTCTTGCCTTTATCTACAATACTTATGTTTATTTTGGTTTGGTCTGATTAGAAAAATTTTTAATATAGTTGTTTAATGTATTTTATATGAATTCATGGTTGGTTTTTTTAGTTTTCTTGACTTTTGCCTTTGTAGTTTATTGGGTATTGGTAGGAGAAAAAAAGCAGAAGGAGATGTTGTACAGATGAATTTTATAAAAAAAATTTTTGATGGAAATATTGATGACGAGGTACATAGACAGTTTAAAAGATTTAGTAAAGGAGAATTTCAAAACAGGGCAGTGATTGAGATGAATGTTGGCAAGGAATTAAAGATAAAAACCAGTTTTGAATTTACTAATGAATTTGTTAGGTTTTTAGCTGGTACAATTAAAGATAAAGTTTATGTCAGTGGGGGAATAATAACTACAAAAGATATAAGACAAGGTTTGGGTTTTGATATAGCAAATATAAAGCAATTTGCAGGTGTGAAAACTTTTGAAGTTGGTACAAATATTGCTAAGGGTGATTTAATTAAAGTTATGAATTCTTTTTCAGATGCAGTATTTTGTTTGAGCTTTTCAACTGAGTACGGAAGTTTAAAGGCTAAAGTTAAGTCTCCGAAATCTGCAAAGCCTGGAAAAGGTGATGGAAATGATGTTAAAGCAGACCATTGTGTTTTTGTTACTAAAGACTTAGAATTTAAAAAAGAATTTGCTTTTGATATCAAAGAGGAATTTAAAAAATTTAAAGTAGTTCATGATTTTATTATAAGTGAATTAGTTGTTCCTAAGGAGTACCAGAATGACTTTGAGAAAGCGAGGATTTATGCCAGAAGAAAAGGAAAGCTGGTTAGAAAGGTTGAAGTTGATGGAAAAAACTTTGTAAAGGAAATTAGTTTTGAGGCTTAATTTTATTTTTTTCTTGTTGTTCCATACATGAGTGCAGACATAGCTAATAATTCTAATGCAATGTAGGGTGATTTTATTTTTAGGGTTTCATTTGCATTTTGTTTATCTTCTAGCGTGTATGTTACGCCTGACTGCCTGGGTATTACGCCTTTTATTACAAGACCATTTCTAACATTTACGAGGTTTTTTCTTATTTGGTCAGGGGTTCTGTCTCCTATGTACGGTGGGGTTGCGACCAAAAAATATGATATACTTAGTGCTCCTGTTAAACATGACGCTTCTAGAATTCCAAAAGAAGATTTACCTTTTCTTCTAGATCTTGCGATAGAACCAATACCTAAAAATCCAAGTGCCGTAAGGCCTTCATAAGCACTAAATCTTTTAGCCTGATTTAATCCCTTAAATTTATTTTTGTTTTCTTTAGTAATTGTTCCTTTGCTTTTCAAATAAACTTCTTGTGCTTTTTCTGCTGCAAGTTTTAAATCATACAACGACAAACTAGCAGAAGCTAAGCTTAGACTAAACATTACGGCTTCTAAACAATGATAAATCTTATTTTTTATAGACATTGTAATTATTGTATAGTAGTTAATTTATAAAATTTACTGTTTTTCTTGTTGTTTAATTTTTATGCAGATGCGACTGGTTTGAGAAAGTTGTACTGCACTATTAACAAAATAAAAATCTTAACTGGTACATAGATTCCAATAACATATACAACTACTGACAAATAATTAACTTTATAAATAAGTTTGTAATTACAGTTTTACCCTACTGGTCACTTGTTAGAAGGCCGCTGATTCTAGGTGTTTTGAAGTGTTAGGACAGAAGCTTTATAAAAGCATCAAAGGTTGCAAGATAACCAATGGCAAAAATAAGAAGACCTAGACATGGAAGTTTGCAGTTTTGGCCTAGAAAGAGAGCTAAAAGGCCTTATGCGAAAGTAAAGTCATGGGCAAAATCTAAAACTGTTAATTTGTTGGGCTTTGCTGGATATAAGGCAGGCATGACACATGTTGCTTTCAAGGACAACAGGCCAAATTCTCCTACCAAAGGAGAAGTTGTTGTTTGGCCTACGACAGTTATTGAATGCCCTTCAATTAAAGTTTTTTCTTTAAGATTTTATAAAAAAACACCATACGGTTTAAAAATTGTTTCTGAAATTCTAAATTCAAAACTTGATAAGGAACTAACTAGAAAGGTTAAATTAGCGAAAAAACAAGACTTCGACAATAAGATTAAGGAAGTTTCTTCTAAATTAGACCAATTTGATGATTTAAGAGTTAATGTTTACACCCAGCCACAAAAAACAGGAATTGGAAAGAAAAAACCTGAACTTTTTGAATTAGGCATAGGTGGCAGTACAATTAAGGGCAAATTTGATTACGCTATTAGTTTGCTAACAAAAGAAATTAAAGTATCAGACGTAATAAAACAAGGTTCTAAAGTTGATGTTCATGCTGTTACTAGAGGTAAGGGCTTTCAAGGTGTTGTGAAGAGATTTGGGGTTCATTTGATGAGTCATAAAACAGAGAAGAAAAGAAGAACAAATATTTATGGACCAACAAATCCTAGTAAAATTCTTTGGGGAATGATTATGCCTGGTAGAATGGGTTTTAACTTAAGAACAGATTACAATAAAGATATTTTACTTTTAGGAGACAAGCCTGAAAATGTCAATCCAAAGGGAGGGTTCCTGCATTATGGTATGGTTAGAAATGATTATTTGTTAATTAAGGGAAGCGTTGCAGGCCATGTCAGAAGGCTTGTTACTTTTACTGAATCAATTAGAAACTCCAAAGGAATTGGACAAGGCATGGAGTTGCAGTATGTTAGCCAGGAGAGCAAGCAATGAAAGCAGAAGTCTTTGATTTGGATGGTAAGAAAATAAAAACTATAGAGTTACCAGAACAGTTTTATGAGAATTATGAACCTGATTTAATTAACAGAGCTATTTTGGCAATATTTAGTCATCGTAGACAGCCTTATGGAACAATGCCTTTAGCTGGTCAAGGTTACTCAGCTAAGTTATCAAGGAGAAGGAGAGACTACAAAGGTGCTTACGGCAAAGGAATTTCAAGAGCTTCAAGAAAAACAATGTGGAGACGAGGTATGCAATTTGGTTGGGTTGGAGCTATTTCACCCGGAACTGTTGGTGGAAGAAGAGCACATCCTCCTAAAGCAACCAAGATTTGGGGTTTGAAAATAAATACCAAGGAAAAAAGGAAGGCTATAAGAAGCGCCTTGTCAGGAGTTGTTCAAACAAATAATTTAGTTGTTGTTGAAGATAAATTTGAAAATTTGAAAAAGACTAAAGACGTCAAAAAAGTTTTAAGTGCTTTAGGATTTAATATTGAAACAATAAAAAGAAAGAAGCCTGGCAGAGCTAAGTCTAGAGGAAGAGCAATCAGATTTAAGAAAAATGCTTTGATTGTTTTTTCTAAGAATTGTTCAACTGTTAAGGCTATTTCTAATGTTGCAGGATTTGACAGTACAGATGTTAAAAGTGTTAATGCTAATTTATTGTCTTTAGGTTATGGTATACCGAGGCAGTGTGTATTTACAGAAGGAGCATTAAGTTTGTTAGCTAAAGACAAATTATTTTTAGGTGATAAAAAATGAGAATTGATCAAGTTATTATGTACCCATTGGCCACAGAAAAGGCTGTAAGGATTATGGAAAAAGAGAATAAACTTTTATTTGTAGTAGATTTAAAATCTAAAAAGGAAGATATAAAAAAGGCTGTTGAAAAGTCTTTTGAAGTTAAAGTTGATGAAGTTAACACTTTTGTTACAAATAAAGGAGAGAAAAGAGCTTATGTTAAATTAACTAGCGCTTTTCCTGCTATAGATATAATGACGAAATTGGGACTGATGTAAAAATGATAAATTATAAACTAGTAATTTGTGGAAGTGAAAGAAGATTCTTGGAGCTTGAAGGAGATAGGACAGAACTAGTAAAAATTACTTCTACAAGTAGAGGTTTATCTGGATGGTATATTTATCTAAGAGGCGGTGAAAAAAATCAATTTATAAGACAGGGAAATGAAGGATTGTTAGACAGGATTTTTTGCAGTACGCAGTATTTACAATTTGATACTAATTTAGGTCTTCTTCCTAATAGTTTTCATGAAAATTATTCTCCTGTTGGACCTTCAGTTCATTTAGAGGAATACAACGTAGGAAGAAAAATTTTGGAAGAAGTAGAATTATGGGAAGATAAGGGTAGTAAATAATGGGAAAAAGAATTACAAGTCAAAAACGTGGAAGAGGAACAAGAAGGTATATTGCACCTAGTCATAGGTTTTTTGCAAAGGCAAAACATAAATCTTTAGATAAAGACAGGAATTATTTTGGTAAGGTCGTAGAAATTGCACATAGTGTTAGCCATAGTTCACCTATAGCAATTATTAAATACGATGATGGAGAAATTGGACATATTATTGCTCCAGAAGGTATTGGTGTTGGGGATATAATTTATAGCGGAAAAACTAATGAAATAAAAACAGGTAATACTTTACAACTTTCTGAAATTCCAGACGGTACTTTAATTTACAACATAGAGAGCAAAGCTGGCGATGGCGGAAAATTTGTCAGAGCTTCAGGCACTTTTGCTAAAGTACTTTCCAAGACAGGGAATAAAGTTAAAATCTTAATGCCGAGCAGGAAAGAAGTTGATTTCAATTCTTCTTGCAGGGCAACTGTTGGTATTGTTTCTGGAGGCGGAAGGCTTGAGAAACCATTTATTAAAGCAGGCAATAGGTGGCATGCGATGAGAGCAAGAGGAAGATTATATCCTATAACATCAGCTGTTGCAATGAATGCTGTTGAGCACCCATTTGGGTCTGGTAGAGGAAGGCATATGGGTAAACCCAGTGTCGCTCCTAGGCATGCACCCCCTGGAAGAAAAGTAGGCCAAGTTAGAGCTAGGAGGACTGGAAGAATAAGATAAAATGGCAAAGAAGGAACTTACTTATAGGGGAAAATTAGCAGACGAGTTAAAAAATATGAATTTAAATGATTTTATTAAATTAGTTCCTTCTAGAGCCAGGAGAACTTTGAAAAGAGGACTAAATGAACAGCAGAAAAAATTATTATTGAAAGTAAAAATGTTTAGAGATGGAAAATTAAAGAAACCTATTAAGACGCATTGCAGGAATATGATTGTCATTCCAGAACTTCTGGGCGCGACTTTGCATATATATAATGGCAAAGAATTTATTCCAGTTGAGATAACTTATGAAATGCTTGGAAAATATTTAGGAGAATTTGCAATGACAAGAAAGAAAGTTGAACATAGTGCTCCTGGTATAGGTGCTACAAAGTCAAGCGCTGCTATGAGTGTGAAGTAAAATGGCTAATACAATTAATACTGCATCTTTGAATGTTAAGGGTTTACCTATATCTACAAAGATGTCTGTTGAGATTTGTAATTTGATTAGGAATAAGTCTTTATTGAGCGCTAGGAGAATTTTGCAAGACGTTGTCACCATGAAAAGGCCGATTCCTATTAGAAGATTTAATGCAGATTTGGCGCACAAACCAGGAATGGCTGCAGGCAGATACCCTATTAGTGCAAGCAAAGTTTTTTTGGGACTACTGGATTCAGTTGAGGCCAATGCTGAGAATAAAGGATTAAACGTTAATAATTTGCTTGTAGTTTTTGCAAAAGCTGATAAAGGCGATGCGAGGCGACGTTATGGTAGAAAGGGTGGAGTAAAAATGAAAAATACCCATGTCAGCTTAGTTGTTGAGGAAAAAACAGATACTAAGGAATTAAAAAATGATTGAGAGACAAATAGTTGCACAGAAATCTAAAGAGAGAGCAATAGAGGAATTTGTATTTTCTTATTTAGGAAGAGTTAGCTGTAGTCATATAATGATGCAGAGAACTCCTTTAGGAGAAAAAATCAGTGTTTATACTTCAAGGCCTGGTTTGATTGTTGGTAAAAAAGGTTCAAATATAAAAAAACTTACAGAATTATTAAAGGCTAAATTTAATATGGAAAATCCACAGCTTGAAGTTGTTGAGATTACAAATCCTTTTATTGATGCGGCTTCTGTTGCAAGATCTTTGATAAGTGGTTTTGAAAGGTTTGGCCCTAAGAGGTTTAAAGCTATGGCTTATAAGGCATTAGATGACGCTTTGAAAGCTGGCGCGCGCGGAATAGAAATAGTTATATCTGGCAGAGGCGTTCCTAGCGAGAGAGCGAAAAGTTGGAGATTTTCTGCAGGCTATTTGAAAAAGTCAGGAGACATATCTGCAAATTATGTTGACAGGTCTTATGAGTATTGTAATTTGAGAAGTGGAACTATTGGAATTAAAGTAAGTATTTTGCATCCTGAGGTTGTCTTGCCTGATGATGTTAAAATTAAAGAGGAAAAAGTTGAGGTAAAATTGGAAGTTAAGAAGGAAGAAGAGAACAATGGCGATAAGAAAGAATGAATTAAAAAATATGAGCAGAGAAAATATGAAAATTAAAATTGTTGAGCTAAAGAAAGAACTAATGAAATTAAAATCTCAAGTTGCTAGAGGAACTCCACCAGAGAATCCAGGTAAAATTAGGTCTTTAAAGAGAAATGTTGCTAAGATTTTAACTATGTTAAGTAAGAAAAAACAAGTAGGAGGTGGCGAGTAAAGTTATGGAAGTATGCAATGTATGCAGTTTGCCTAAGGACCTTTGTGTCTGCCAAACGCTTGCAAGAGAAGAACAAAAAATCACTGTGAGCATAGTAAAAAGAAGGTTTGGTAAGTTAGCTACTACTGTTGAAGGCCTTGATGAGAAGACAATCGATCTAAAGGACTTGATTAAGAAGCTAAAAACCAAACTTGCATGTGGTGGCACATCAAAGAACGGCATAATTGAGTTGCAAGGTAACCATGTTGAAAAAGTTAAGAGTGAACTTATAAAACTTGGTTTTAATGAAAACTCAATTATTGTAAAACAGGTGCGCTAAAAATCATTTTTGTGATTTAAGGTTAGCAAAGGTTTTGCTTGGCAAAATAAAAATCATGACTGTGTTTGTGTAAAATGACTAAAGAAAATATTATTATTTTTGTAGGCGAGAATAAGGCCACTTTTGGATTAAATAGTAGTTTATTTAATAAATATAAGTTGAGGATAGGTATTGAAAATGAATAAAGTTATTGATATTGGGTTGGGAGTAAAAGTCCCTGATGAAAAATGTAATGATAAGCACTGTGTTTTTCATGCAGGATTTAAGATTAGGGGAAGAGAATTTATAGGAGTAGTAGTCCGAACCAATGCCCAAAAAACTGCAGTAGTTGAGTGGGAGAGATTATTTTATTTATCAAAATATCAGAGATATGAAAAAAGGAGAAGTAGGCTGCAGGTTCACAACACTTTATGTATGGGTATTAAAGTTGGGGATAAGGTAAGGATAGTAGAATCTAGACCTATAAGTAAGACAAAAAATTTTGTTATAGTTGAGAGGTTATTATGAAAGCAATTAAAGGCAATGTTACCAAAGGCTTGCAAAGAGGAAGCTATCTTGTAGCTTGTGATAATTCAGGAGCCAAAAGATTATTTATTATATCTTTTAGAGGAGGCAAAGGTGTTAAGGGAAGAAACCCCTCTGGCGGTGTTGGTGATTTTATTACTGCCTCAGTTAGAAATGGAAATCCAGAGATGAGAAAAAAAGTTGTTAATGCAGTCATAGTCAGACAGACAAAAGAGTATAGAAGAGCAGATGGTATAAGAGTTAAATTTGAAGATAATGCTGCTGTTGTTTTAAAAGATGACAAGGGGAATCCAAAGGGTACTTTAGTTAAAGGCCCAATTGCTAGGGAGGTTGTTGCTAGATGGCCTGCAGTGGCTAAGATAGCAAAATCTGTAGTTTGATAATATGAAAGAATGGAGCAGACATTGGGTTAGGAGTAAAAATCCTAAGAAACAGAGGAAATATGTGCTTAATGCACCATTTCATATAGCTAGAAAGTTAATGAGCGTAAGATTAGCTAAAGATTTGAAGACTAAGTTTGGTAAGAGAAATATTCCTGTTAGAAAAGGAGACAAGGTTAAAGTTATGGTTGGACAACTTAAGGGAAAGATTGCTAAAGTGATTAAAGTGAATTTAAATAATAAATTTGTTCATCTTGAAGATACATTTGTTGTAAAAAGAGATGGAAATAAAGTACCTATATCTTTTCATCCATCTAATCTTATGATTTTAGAACTTTATTTGGATGATAAATTTAGGAAGAAAGCACTGGAGAGGAAATAAATATGGTACAAAATCATTTATCAAGGTTAGCGGCTCCAAGAGTATGGGGATTGAAGAGAAAAACAACTAAGTGGATAGCTAGGCCTATTCCAGGTCCACACCCTCTGAAATTAAGTTTAACATTGTCTTTTTTACTTAGAGACATATTAGAATATGCTAAAACTACTAAAGAAGTCAAAAAAATATTAAATGAAGGGCAGATTTTGGTTGATGGAGTTGTTAGGAAGGAATACAGATTCCCTGTTGGTTTGATGGACGTTCTTGAGATTCCGAAGTTGAATGAATATTACAGGGTTGTTTACAATAATAATGGTAGGTTTTCTTTAGTTGCTATAAAAAAAGATGAAATTAAATTAAAATTGTTAAGAATAATAAGAAAGACCGTAGTCAAAAGTGGAAAATTACAGTTAACTTTCCACGATGGAAGAAATATTTTAGTTAATAAATTTGATGGTAATGTTGGTGATAGTGTTTTATTTGACTTAACTAAAGGAAATATTAGTAAAATTATAAATCTTAAAAAAGGTTCGTTAGTTTATTTGAGCGGTGGTAGCCATGTTGGCAAATTTGGTAAAGTTAAAGATGTAATAAAAGCGAAAGACTTGCAGAAGCCTAAAGTTATTGTTGAAGTGGATGATAGTGAGTATATTACTATTGCTGACTATGCTTTTGTTCTAGGTGATAACAAACCAGAAATAAGTCTGGAGGTTAAGAAATGAATATTATGAGAGAGATTAAAGTTGAAAAAATAACTTTAAACATTGGAGTTGGAGCACCAGGCGAAAAACTAGAGAAGGCTATGAAACTTCTTAAAAATATAACAGGGTTAAAACCTGTTCCTACTTCAAGCAATAAAAGGATTCCTACATGGGGAGTAAGACCAAATTTAAATATAGCTTGTAAGGTAACTGTTAGAGGAAAAAATGCTGAGAAACTTTTAGTTAATTTGTTAAGTGCTGCAGATAATAAATTATCAAGAAATAAATTTGATAAGTTTGGTAATTTTTCTTTTGGTATTCCTGAATATATAGATATTCCAGATGTTCAATATGATGCAAGCATTGGCGTTATTGGATTAGAAGTTGCTGTTACTTTGGGTAGACCTGGTTTTAGAATTGGCAAAAGATCAATACGTACGAGGAAAATTCCTATGAAACATAGAATAACAACTGATGACGCTGTGAATTTTATGAAAGATAAATTTGGTATTGTTGTAGGTGAGGAAGAATGACTACTAAAGATTTTAAGAAAGCATTTAAGCAGCTTGAAGCTAAGCCTACAAAGCTTAAGAAATTTTTGAAGCATAATTCACCCAAAACCAGAACTACAGGCATTGGCCTTAGAAAATGTAAAAGGTGCGGCAGGTTCGGGGCACATGTAAGGAGTTATGGTATTAATTTGTGCAGGATGTGTTTTAGAGAAGATGCCCAGCGAATAGGATTTAGGAAGTTTAGTTAGGAGGAGAAATGAGCTTAAATGATCCATTAGCAAATTGTTTATCAAACATATTGAATTGCGAAAAGAAAGGCAAGAATGAATGCATTGTCAGACCCAGTTCTAAAGTGCTGCTTTCTATTTTGGAAATATTTAAAGAAAATAAATATATAGGTAGTTATGAAATTATTGATAAAGGTGCTGGTGGCGTAGTGAAAATAAACCTTATAGGCAATATTAATAGTTGTGGGGTTGTTAAGCCTAGGTTTTCTTTCACAAAAAAAAATTATGAGTTATTTGAGAAAAGATATTTACCTGCTAAAGGTTTTGGTTTTTTTATTGTAACAACTTCTAATGGCATTATGGAACATAAAAAAGCATTAAGTAAAGGAATAGGAGGTAAGCTAATAGCTTATTGTTATTGATATGGCTAATAAGAGTTATAGTACCCAACTAGAAATTCCTCAAGGTATAGATTTACAAATAGTGAGTAATAATATAATTGTTAAAGGACCTAAGGGTAATTTGGAAAGAAAATTTTTAAATCCAAAAATAGAGCTTGTGAAAGAAGGGAGTTTTCTTTTATTTAAGTGTAGGCAAGGTTTTAAGTTTTCTCAATCAGATAAGATGCTGATGAACAGCTTTAAGGCTCATGTTAAGAATATGTTTATTGGAGTTGATAAAGGATACAGTGCTAAGCTTAAAATATGTTCTGGACATTTTCCGATGAATGTTACTGTTGATAGTAGCAATGTTATGATAAAAAATTTCTTGGGAGAAAAAGTACCTAGGAAAGCGCGTATTTTAGATGGAGTTAAAGTTCAAGTGCAAGGGGATATAATCCTTGTTAATGGTTTAGATAAAGAAAAGGTTGGTCAGACTGCAGCCACAATAGAACAAACAACAAGAATTACAAATAAAGACAGGAGAATATTCCAAGATGGTTGTTATATAATATCAAAACCTGGAGATGAAAATGACTAGCGTAAATTCTTTATTAACAAATAGAAATAAAATGAAAGCTAAAAAGCCAAGGTTTCAAAGACAAGATGCTAATATTTTCAAGCAGTTTCGAGGGAAGTGGAGAAAGCCAAAAGGAATTCACAGTAAGTTAAGGCGTGGTTTTAAAGGTCATGGAGGTTTTCCTTCTATAGGTTATAGCAGTCCTGCTGCTGCAAAGGGATTAACTAGGAAAGGGTTTGTTCCTTTTATTGTTTTCAATTTAAATGATTTGGAGAAAATAGATAATAAATTACATGTTGTTGTATTAGCGCATAGTGTTGGAACTAAGAAGAGAATAGAACTTCTTAAGAAAATTAAAGAGAAGAAACTGCATATATTTGGTGTTAAAGATGTGGATGTTTTATTGACTAAGCTTAGTGAGTATTTACAACTAAAGAAAAATGAATCAAACAAAAAGAAAGATAAGAAAAAAACAGAACAATCTGTTAAAGATGGGAAAAACAATAATGAGAGTAAGGTTTTAGAGGAAAAGAAAGATGAATCTAAGGAATAAGAGACTAATTGCGTCTAGGGTATTGAAAGTTGGTTTTGATAGGGTGTGGTTTGATCCTAATAAAACTGCTGAAATTAAAGAGGCAATAACTAGAGATGATATTAGAAAATTAATAGTTGATGGTTCAATACTTGTTAAGCAAAAAGTAGGTATTTCCAGAGGCAGAGCTAGAATGATTACATTGCAAAAACGTAAAGGTAGAATGAATGGATCTGGTTCTAAAAAAGGCAAGAGGACTTCAAGACTTGGAAGAAAGGAGGAGTGGGTTAACAGAATTAGAGCACAGAGAAATTTGTTTTCTGATTTAGTCGAAAATGGAAATATTACTAGTGAAACCTATAGAATTTTAAGAGCGAAGGCGAAAGGTGGTTTTTTTAGAAGCAGAAGGCATATAAAACTTTACTTAACAGAACATAGTTTGTGGGTTAAAAAATGAAGAAAGGAAAAGCATACACTTTGGATTTTAGAAGAAAGAGAGAAGGAAAAACAGACTACAAAACTAGACTGAGACTTCTTTCTTCTGGAAGACCTAGGATTGTTTTAAGAAAAACGTTAAATAGTTTTTCAGTGCAATTTGTTAAGTTTGATAGCGCAGGAGATAAAGTATTAGTTTCTGCTTCTACTTTAAATTTATTGAAATATGGTTGGAAAGGGCATTGTGGAAATCTTTCTTCTGCTTACCTTGTTGGTTTGCTGTGTGGTTTAAAAGCAAAAAAAAATAGGTTTGATTCAGGTATTTTAGATTTAGGTATTTTTAGAGCTGTTCCAGGCTCTAGTTTTTTTGCAGCTGTAAAAGGTTTAGTAGACGTAGGAGTAAAAGTTGCTTTTAAGGAAGATGTTTTGCCTAGCTATGAGAGAGTTAGTGGCAAACATATTGAACTTTATGCATCTTCACTTGCTGGAAAAGAGCAATATGGTAAGCAATTTTCTAAATATTTACATTCAGGTTTGAAACCTGAAGAATTTAGTAAGCATTTTGAGGAGGTTAAGAAAAATATAATTAAAGATGGCGCTAACTAATACTTTTAACATTGAAAATTGGAAACCTAAGACGGAATTAGGTAGAAAAGTTAAGAATAAGGAAATTACTGATATAGGAGATATTCTTGATAAAGGACAGAAAATTTTGGAACCTGAAGTTGTTGATGTTTTATTGCCTGATTTAAGTGTTGAACTACTTGAAGTTGGACAAAGCAAGGGGAAATTTGGCGGAGGTAAGGGTAGTATTTGGAAGCAAACACAAAAGAAAACTTCTGAAGGCAATAGAATAAAATTTTCTGCTTTTGCTGTTGTAGGAAATAAAAATGGCTATGTTGGAGTTGGTTTTGGGAGCTCTAAGGAAACAGTTCCTGCTAGAGAAAAAGCAATAAGAACTGCGAAATTAAATATTATTAAAATAAGAAGGGCTTGCGGTTCTTGGGATTGCGACTGCAAGACACCACATTCAGTTCCTTTTAAAGTCACTGGTAAATCTGGCAGTGTTAAAGTTACATTGATGGCTGCTCCTAGAGGTACAGGTTTGAAAGCTGAAAGAAAAATAAGGACGTTATTAAGTTTGGCAGGCATAAATGACATTTATACAAATACAGAGGGACAAACATCAACAAAATTGAATTTTTTTATGGCATGCTTTAAAGCTTTGAAGAGATTGAGCAATGTTAAAATGAATGAAAATTTTATTAAGGAGGCAGGCGTTGTTGAAGGCACAACAACATCTAATGTATAACTATGAAGTTAGCAGTTATTCAAGTTAGAGGAACTATTGGAATGAGTAAGAAGTTTATAGATACTTTACAATTTTTAAAACTTGTTAGGAAGAACAGCTGTGTTGTTGTTGATGACACAAGAAATTATTTAGGCATGCTTGTTCTTTTGAAAGATTTTATTACTTGGGGAGAAATTGATGAGGAAACTTTTAGAGTTTTATTGGAAAAGAGAGGCAGAATTATTGGCAATAAGCAGTTAACTGAACAATATTTGAGGGAAAAAATTAAGATGAGTTTTGATGAATTTTCTAAAAGTTTTATGAATTCAAAAGTTAAGTTTAGGGACGTTCCTGGTCTAAAGCAGTTCTTTAGGCTAAAGCCTCCGACTGGTGGTTTTGATAGAGAAGGCATAAAGAAGCAATTTAGTCTTGGTGGAGCTTTAGGCTATAGAAAAGACAATATAAATCAACTGATTAAAAGGATGATATAAAATGACTGTAAATAAAAGAAGTAAGTTTTCTAGGATGAGAGGAACCCACACCCACGGATGGGGCGCTAAGAAGAAGCACAGGGGCGCTGGCAATAGGGGCGGTAGGGGAATGGCTGGCAGCGGTAAAAGGGCTGACCAGAAAAAACCAACAATATTAAAATTATATGGAAATGAGTATTTTGGCAAACATGGATTTAATAGGCCTCAGAAATTAGTTAAAAAAATTAAAGCTATAAATGTGGATGATTTACAGAATAAACTGGAATTTTATCTTAAAAATAAATTAGTTGCTAAAGAAGGAGATTTTTATGTTGTTGATTTAGATAAACTGGGCTATCAAAAATTATTGGGTGGCGGTGATGTAAATGTCAAGTTGAAAATTAGCGCCCAGTATTTTTCTCAAGCGGTTGTTAAAAAAATAAAGGACAAAGGGGGCATTATAGAGGAAAATGTCTCTGATTAGTAAAATAGTTTCTTTTTTGCCTGAAGTCAAAAAACCTGAACAGAAGAAATTAGGATTTAAGGATAAACTTATTTGGACTTTAGTGATTTTAATTGCATTTTATATTTTATCTGTCATACCTTTATATGGTTTAGGCCAGAATTCACTGAGCAGGTTTAGAGAATTATCTATTATTCTTGGTGCAAGCTTTGGTTCTATACTTAGTTTAGGTATAGGTCCCATTGTTACTTCATCAATAGTTTTACAGCTTCTGGTCGGATCTGGTATTATTAAGCTAGATTTAACTACGCATGATGGAAGAACTTTTTTCCAAGGTTTGCAGAAAATTACGACAATATTTTTTATTTTATTTGAGTCTATTGTTTACGTAATGCTAGGGGGTTTAGCTCCTGATCCTGCTTTGGTTGGAAATCCTGCTTATTTTAGTTTTCAACTTATATTAATAGCGCAATTAGTTGTTGGAGGATTTTTAGTTTTGTTAATGGATGAAGTTGTAAGCAAGTGGGGTTTTGGATCGGGTGTTAGTTTGTTTATAGCTGCTGGTGTTGCTTCAGAAATTTTTATCAGAGCTTTCAGTCCTCTTAATTCTCTTGGAGAATTTGCATCTGGTTCTGGCCAACCACCAGTTGGTGCAATACTTGTATTTTTTACTTCTTTATTAAGCGGGGCACCAAAAGAAGCAATTATTGCTATCGTTGGTGTTATTTCCACTATAATTGTATTCGTTATTTCTGTTTATGCACAGGCTATGAAAGTAGAGATTCCTTTAAGTTTTGGAAGAGTAAGCGGTTATGGTGTTAGATGGCCATTGAATTTTTTATATACAAGCAATATTCCTGTAATACTTATTGCAGCTTTATTAGCTAATTTTCAGTTAGGTGCAACATTTTTGCAGACAAAAGGTATTATAGATGCTGGTTTAGCAACCTCTATTGTTGGCTGGATAAGCGGGCCTCCTATTGTTACTGGTATTTTAACAGGCAGTTTTGTTTTGTTAGATTTAGTCAAGGCTTTTGTTTATATTTTAATATTGGCCTTAGGCTCAGTTGTATTTTCTATATTTTGGGTACAAACTTCAGGAATGGACGCGGCAAGCCAAGCTAGACAAATAAGAGCAGCAGGTTTGCATATAGCAGGTTTTAGAACAGATGAAAGAATACTTGAAAAAGTACTTCAGAGATACATATTTCCTTTAACTATAATGGGCGGTTTATTTATAGGTATAATTGCGGCTAGCGCTGATTTATTAGGGGCTTTATCTAGGGGTACAGGTATTTTATTAGCAGTAATGATTATATATAAGTTATATGAAGATATAGCAAAGCATCACATGATGGATATGCATCCTGCTATGAGGAAGATGATGGGTGGCTAAAATGGTAGTGAATGAAATATTTGATTTTTTGTTTGGATGGGCTGTTTCTATAAGCCCTTTGGTAGGAATAATTTTTATTTCATTTATTTTATCTATGTTGAGTACAATTGCTTGGAAGTATTTAACTGATCAGATTTTGTTAAAGTCTTTAAGGGAAAAGTCAACTTCTTTACGTGAAGAGTTTAAAAAACATAAAGCTGATCCTAAGAAATTAGCAGAGTTAAATGCTAAAATGACTAAGGAAAATTTTGACATTATGAAATTGCAATATAAGCAAAGTATAAAACCAATGATAGCTACACTTGTTCCTTTTGCTTTGGCTTTTGTTTGGATAAGAAAGACTTATGAACCTTTTGGAACTGTTTTTTTAGGCATGGGTGGAATATGGAGTTATATAGTGTTTTCAATTATATTTAGCATGGTACTTAGAAAATTAATGAAGGTGTATTAGGAGGATTTATGGTAGCGCCAAGATTTAGATCAAGAAGATTCAGGAGGTCAAATGTTAGAACTCCTGGAGGAAGTCTTGTAGTTCATTATGACAGAAGAAAACCTGGAAGACCCCAGTGTTCTGATTGTGGTGAGTATTTGAAAGGTGTAGTTAGAGGGATTCCTTCAATAGTTAGAAAACTTTCTAAGACACAGAAGAGACCTGAAAGACCTTATGGCGGTACTTTGTGCAGTAGTTGTATGAGAAAAGTTATAATTGAAAAAACTAGGAAGCTGGTGGTGCAGGATGGTTGAGGTTGGAAGCGTTGCTATAAAAATTGCTGGAAGAGATGCAGGCCAGCTTTGTGTTGTTGTAGATTTATTGGATAGTGTTTTTGTTTTAGTAGATGGTTTGACAAGAAAGAGAAAGTGCAATATTAAACACTTAGAGTTTTTAGATAAAAAAGTAAAAATCAAAAAAAATTCTTCTCATGAAGATGTGGTGAAATCTCTTAAGGATTTGGGTTTTGAAATACTTGAAGTAAAGAAAGGTAAGAAGAAGGAACATAAGGGAAAACCTAAGAGACTGAGAAAATCCAATAAGCAAAAAGAGCCTTCTGTAGCAAATTCAAATAAGAAGGTTGCTAATAAAAGATAATGGACAATTTAGACTTAAAAGAAAGATATATGGAATACCAGTTTTTGATGCAGCAATTGCAACAATTACAACAAAATGTTTCTGCTCTTGAGAAACATATAAATGACTTGAATTCTTTGAATGAGAATTTGTCAAATTTAAAGGATTCTAAAGTTAATAGCGAAGTGCTGATGCCTTTAGGCAGTGGGATTTTTGTTAAAGGGGATTTGAAAGAAAATAAATCTGTTTTAATGAATGTTGGCAATGATATTTGTATTGAAAAAACTGTTGAAGGTGCAAAGGAAACTGTTGAAAAGCAATTAGGAGATGTGGTTTCTGTTTTAGAACAATTGAGAGAAGAAATTGAAAACACAGTTCAGAAACTTGGATCGCTACAACATGAGTTTGAGAAACTGAAGAAAGAGGAAGATTAAATATATTATAGAAGGATTTTAAAAACTTTATGAATTTATTTAAAAAATTATTAATTGGAATTGGATTAATAGGAGCAACTTCTGGAACTCCAGATATTTCTCAAGCCGTTCATCGTCCAAGTGATATTTATTTATTTGAAATTAAATATGATAAAATAAAAGAAATAAATGAAATTTATGTAAAAATTCTTAGTGCAAAATCAAATAGCATTAGAACAAATGAATTTAATAGCTTTAATGTGAATTTAGAACAATTAATAAAAAATTTTGAAAAGTCCTATGCACAAGCTATAAAAGCGTATAATTATTATGTGATGGAAGATTATAGATTACATGAATATATAAATTATTTATCTGATACCTTAAAAAAACTAGAAGAATTTAAGAAGGTTTTGAACAGATATTACGTAGGAATAAATCAAATTTACAATAGAAAAGAAATAGATAAAAATATGGTGAAAACAGAAATATTAGAGTTGCGTAAATTCGTTGCAAGACTAGATGTAGTTAGAAGTAAATTAAAATATCGTTTAAATCTTGCACAAAGTGCTGATTCTGTATTTCATAGAAAATGAGTTTACCTAATATTTTTAATCCATTAAAATTATTTTATTATAATTGTTTGAAAAGGTCTGAGTAATGATTTTATAACTTCAAAATTCCTTTAAGCATTGCGTCTAATTTTTTAATTATACTTTTAATCATAATAATTTATTTAAAGGAATTTAAATTTTTTAGTTCATGGATATAAAAGAATATTATTCTCAAAAGGATGTTCAAAAGGAATTTCTTAGATTGTCACAAAGCAGAGAAGTGCAAGTTTGGTTTGGAAATATAAGGGGCAGAAGGCCAGAAATTGTAAATTTTGAAGGTGATGTAAAAGACTTAATTAAACAAGGAATGACTTCTTTTCATATTAGCGAAGAAAGATGGAAAGATCCCTTATCATTGGAATCTGGGTTAAGCAAGAGACAATTAGAGGAACTAAGAATTGGGTGGGATTGTATTTTAGATCTTGACTCAAAAAATTTGGAATTTAGCAAGTATGCTGCTGAATTAATAATTGAGGCCTTGAAATTTCATAATATTAAAAATTATTCTTTGAAGTTCAGTGGCAATCATGGATTTCATATTGCAGTCCCATTTGAAGCTTTTCCCAGAGAAGTTAATAACGTCAATATAAAAAATTATTTTCCTGATGGAGTAAGAGTAATTTCTGAATATCTAAAAGACATGATAAAAGATTTTTTAAGTTCCAAGATATTGAGTAAATATAAAATTGATGATGCTGCTAAGAGTGTTGGTAAGAATGTACAAGATGTTATTTTTAATGGAAATTTTGACCCTTTTAAAGTTGTAGATATAGACAGTATTTTAATTTCCAGCAGGCATTTGTTTAGGTGTGTTTATTCTATTAATGAGAAATCTGGTTTGGTTAGTATTCCAATTAAAAGCATTAGTGAATTTGATATTAAAAATGCTGAGATGGAAAATGTGAAATTCAATTTGACATTTTTAGATACTGATAATGTTGCTAATGATGAAGCAAGAGAATTATTGATTCAGGCTTTTGATTGGGCTAAAAAATCAAGTAGTTTTGTTGAAGAAAAAAAAACAATGGAAAGAAATTATGAACTGCCCAAGACTGCTATTAAAGCGGATTATTTTCCACCATGTATATTAAAGCTATTATCTGGAGTTAAAGAGGACGGCAGAAAAAGAGCAATTTTTGTTTTAGTTAATTTCTTACAAAATATGGGGTGGAGCTTGGATGATGTAGAGAGGTTTTTATTAGAATGGAATAAGAAAAATTATGAGCAACTTAGAGAAGGATATATCAAGGCGCAGGTTAGCTGGTTTAAAAGGCAAAAGAAGATTGTTTTGCCTCCAAATTGTGAAAATCCAAATTATTATAAAACTATGGGGGTTAAGTGTGATGAGGGTATTTGCAGCAAATGTAAGAATCCTGTTAATTATACTTTAAGAATAATAAAAATTGCTGATAGACAAACTAAAAACAATAGAAAGACTTTTAATAAAGAATGATTTAAGAGTTCTTAATGAAAATTAAAGATGTTAATGAACTAGTTAAACAACAATTAGGCAGTGCACTCAATTACAAAATTAACTTATTAATAACAATAATACATATAGATGAAAATGGAGAACATACTCCTGTTCCTTTTTATAATTTAGAGATAAAATATAGTAATGTTTTTCATGGCATACAACAATTAGTTTTTGGACAAGTAAATGGTATACTTAATTATATTTCTCTTAATAATGAAATTGAAGGTAGAAGACTTGACGATAATCAAGAGAAAATAATAAGAACTGAAATATTGAATTGCTTTGAATGGAATGATATAAACTCTTCTGTTGAAAGTATTTTGAAGAAATATAAAAAGAAGCTGAAGATTTTCCAGGAATCTTTAATAAACAATGAGACATTTAAATTTCTTTCAAGGAATTTTAAGATTGATTATGAGATTACAATAAGTCCTTTGGGTGGTGTTGTTGAAGTTGAGAAGCCTGTAAAATCTGTTAAAGAATTGTCCCCTGCTAAAAAAGTTGAACTTTTGGAACTTGTTGAACTGCCAGAAGAAAAATGGATTGCACTCCCTGGAAAAGCTTATAGTGGGTATTCTTATCCTGATATTTTAGTTTCTGTAAATAGAAGCTATTTAGGAAAAAGTTGGAATGAGTGTCAGAAATTACTACACAATGAAGGTTGTTTTATGCTAACAATTAGACAGTTTGTTGATTTTATAAATTTATTAAAATCTGAAGATGCAAAGTATTCAGATGGAGTTAAATTAACAAAAGAAGAAAAAGAGATTATATTGGATGAAATATTAAAATTCAGAAATCCTTGGAGAGGAGAATGGCTTGATGCAAAGTTTACAAAAATAAAAAATGGAATTTACATTACTTATCATAAGATTAAAGATGATGGAGAATTAGAAGAATTTTCAGAGGAGTTGAAAGACTGCTTAATGTCAGACAAAACTCCTGGAATAGACTTAGATTACTGGCTGTCAAATTCAACTTCCTGGGGAATTCCTAAAACTAATATCCCAAATGGCAGTTTATATTATTGGCATCCAATAGATACAGCTGTCGTTAGGTTCGGGGTCTATTCTGACGGGGTCTACTTGGGCTGTGACGGGGTTCCTCAGGGCTCGGGCTCGGGGTTGTGGGTACGTCGCGCAAAAATTTTTAAGTGATTTTTCTAATTTTTTTATAAATAGAAATTTATTAAAATTGATTATTTATCAGTAAATTAGTCTTAGGGAGTAATTTCTTGAGGTTTCATTATCCTAGTGGAATCAATGACAGAATGAAAGCGAAAGGCTACACGCAGATGCATAGTGCATGGACGGTTTAAGTCTAAATGCCATGAAATACAATGATGATAGCTAGTAATAATGACAAACCTTGGGAAAGTTTTGAATAAATGCTAAAATTATGGTGAAACTTGATGAATCTGCTAATACTGTCGTTAGGTTCAGGGTCAATTCTGACAGGGTCAACTTGAACTGTAACAGGAATCCTCAGAACTCGAAATCAAAAACATAAGACGAGACCTCGAGGTTGTGAATAACCTTAGTTTTTTAAAACTCTCTAAGACAATTAATATTTTGGTAGGTACTATAATGAAAACTTATACAAATTTATATAAGAATATTTTTACTTTAGAGAATCTAAAATTAGCTTTTGAAAAGGCAAAGAAAGGCAAGGCAAAAAAATATTATGTTATTAAATTTGAAGAGAATCTGGATGAAGAATTAAAACAATTATGAAATGAATTAAAAACATTAACTTACAAGCCAAGAGAATTAAAAAGATTTATTGTAAGAGATCCAAAAACTAGGGTAATTCATGCTTCTGCTTTTAGAGACAGGGTAATTTATCATGCGCTAATAAATATAATAGAGCCAATATTTGAAAAAGTATTTATCTATGATTCTTATGCAAGTAGGCTAAAAAAAGGAACATTAAATGCAGTTTTAAGATTTGATAAATTTAAAAGAAAAATTACTAAAAACTGTCAGCTCGTTAAAAATGCATTTGACAACAATTTAGTGATTGGCTATGTCCTAAAAGCAGACATAAAGCACTATTTTGATACTGTAAATCATGAAATATTAATTAAAATATTAAAAAGAAAAGTCAAGGACGAGAAAGTTATCTGGCTGATTAATAAGATACTAAACAATTATGAAATGAAAATAAAAGGCATTGGAATGCCTCTAGGAAACCTGACATCGCAGTTCTTTGCTAATGTCTACTTAAATGAATTAGATTATTTCATAAAGCAGGAGCTAAAGATAAAGTTTTACATACGTTATGTGGATGATTTTGTTATATTGCACAATGACAAGAATTTACTTGAAGAATATAAGAATAAAATAAATAATTTTCTGATAAACAGTCTGAAATTAGAACTTCACCCAGATAAGTCTAAAATAATACCTTTAAGAAATGGAATCAATTTATTAGGCTATAGGAACTTTTACCATTATAAACTTTTAAGAAAAGTCAATAAAAGAAAATTTAAAAGAAATTTTAATTGGAAAATAGAATTATACGAAGATGGTTTCTTAAGCTATGAGGATTTTATTTCAAACTTAAAAGGTTGGTTTGGTTATGCAATCTGGGCAGACACATATAATTTTAGAAAGAATATTATTAAAAGATTAGAGAGTATTAAGAATCTATAATTTTTAGGAAGATATTGAAATACTATAGCACTAGATTAAAACATAATTAAACAAGTCATTAAGTCTTAATTGAACAAAAAAGAAAATTAATAAACAGTAGAAATTCGTAATTTTCTATGCTTGAATTAAATAAAGATAATTTTGAAAAAGAACTGAAAGAGAATAAAATTTTAATTTTAGATGCATGGGCAATTTGGTGTAGCCCCTGCAAAGCAACGTCTCCAATATTTGAAGAACTAAGCAAAGAAATAAAAAATGTTAAATTTGCAAAATTAAATGTTGATGATAATACAGAGATAGCTTCTAAATTAGGTATTATGAGCATACCTACATTTATTGTATTTAAAAATGGTAAAGAAGTAGAAAGAATAATTGGAGCTAATCCAAAATCAGTAATGAAAGCAAAATTTGAAGCTGGAATAAAATAATTTTATTATGAAAATAGTAAAGGCAACAAGAAAAAATATTAAAGAAATTGCTGAAATACTGTTTGAAGAGTTTAAAAAACCTCCATTCAATGAGAAAGTTTCTTTCAATGCAGTTCTAAAAAGTCTTGATTTTTACTTCAAAATAGGAAATGTTTACACCGCAATAAATGAAAGTGAAATAGCCGGAGTTGTAATTTTTAAGATTGAGCAGTATTGGGAAGGCCAGGTAATTATAATTGAAGATTTGGCAGTAAAAGAAATATTCAAAAACTACAACGTTAACAAAATACTAATTAATAAAGTAGAATCCTATGCAAAAAATAAACACATTAGATCTATATATTTTAGTACAAACAAAAAATCTTCTGCATTAAAAATTTATAAAAAACAAGGCTACAAACTTGAAAAAAAATACAATATTTATGAAAAAGAAAATAGAGTAATATTTTCTAAACAAAAGCCTTGGCAACTATTAAAGGAAATAATATAGTTGCATCTCCAAATACTTTAACCATATTGGCTTCAGGTAATATCTTACCCCAAGAAACAGCTTCATCAGGTCTAGCTCCTGCATCACTTCCATCAAATTCCTGTGCATTATTTACATAAACTGCATATTCAGCTCCATTCCTGAACATATTTGCATTGCATATATGGTGTTTTACAATACCTGATCCTAAAATAATCAATCCTGTTTTATTTGCAGTTATTGCTATATCATTTATTTTTTTTATATCATCAGCTATATCTATATTGAATCTGTCATTTTGATATTTGTAAAAATAAATCATATCGCCCACAGAACCATCTGTTATAGCAGGACAGAAAACAGGAATACTATTTTTATAGCACCAATAATATATACTTTCTTCATTATTTATCTCTTTTCCAAGAATGTTTATCAATTCGCTAGGCGAATAACTCTCTTTTATTTTAGAAAGTTTATCAATTAAAGGTACAAAAAACCTCTCAAATTTTACATATCTGTCATTAGGCACAAATATATTTCCGATTCTGTTTATTCCTGCCTCTCTTAGTTCTTTGCCTGCAGTTGTAAATTCACCCAATAAAAAAGGTTCGATGCATTTGATTATATCTTCCTCAATGCCTCCACCAGTAGTTACTATAACATCAACAAGTTTATGTTCAGCTAGATATCTAAAAATATCTCTTAAACCAGAACTGACCATATTAGAAGTATAGCCTAAAAATATTGTGCACTTTTCTTCTCTCATTTTTTTTATTATGCTTATGGCTTTAGTTAAATTTGTTGCTTGAAAGCCTGTAGTATAAAAACTATCAATTATTTTTTCATAGTTTACCCCATTATTAAAGTCATAGCCTTTAATAATAGTACTATTGTCAAAGTTTTTTTCAGGCAGTCTCAATATATTTTTCTTTGCAATTTCAAGTTTTTTTGATTCTTCCATTTTAAAATATGTTAAAATACTAGAAAAAGCTTATATAATTATCCATTAAATATTACCTATTATATTTTTCTGGGTTATAAATACATCCCTTGATGTCTTTATCATAAAAAGGACAAGGACAGTCTTCCCTCCATAGTTCAGGAACTAAGCATCTTTCGCCTAAATCTCCTTGTTCGTCATAAGGTTTACCCATAAAACAACATTTAGAATTTCTTTCACTTATATTAAGAACATGAACAAACAAATTTCTTCTTCTCTCATCTTTTTCTATAGATATTAAACCAAACAGAAAATAACCGCCAAAACTATATCCAAACTGTTGCATATTAAATAATGTTAAATGTAATTTAAATATATTTCCAAGAATATGAATATATTTTCAGAAAGCCATTTTTATCAGCCTGTAATAAAAGACCAATTTTCTACATCATTGTTTCTCATAATAACAACACCATACTTGCAGTTTAATGCTATCTTAAGTTTTCTTGCAATGCCAAGTGCAAAACTTCCATCTATAATGCTTTGAGGTTCAAGATCTGTTGTTGTTAAAATCCCAATTGCATATTCAGGTTCAAATCCTAGCTTATTTCTAATATTTTTAGAATTTGGACTATACACAATACTAATATTATGTAAAAAGCCATTATTTTCACCAGCTAGTCTTCTTTCTAAGCTAGACCTTGCTTCTCTATGCTCATCATTAAACAAAACAAACCCGCCAGAAACGTCAGATTCATCAGCAAATTCTTTAGGAAGTTTATAGCCCCCACAAAAAGGCCTTAAGAAAAACATTAATGCTGAATAAATGTCAGAAAGCCTATTTTCACCAAATTCTCCAACATATATTCCATTTGTCATTAATAAAAAACCACAGATTAACTATAAAAATTTATCTTGGCTAAATCATATACAAAATAACTACTTTTAAAACAAATATAACACTAATTTTATTAATATTTCTTTTATTGTAATTTTATGTACATTGCATCAATAGGAGAAATATTCCTAAAAGGAAAAAATAGAATAAACTTTGAAAGAAAGTTAATGAGAAATATAAGATCTATATTAAATATAAATCCAAATGACTTGCTTAAATTTAGAAACAGGTATATTATAAAATCAGAAATAGAGCCAAAAAATATAAAAAAAGTATTTGGTCTTATATTCTATACAAAAGTTATAGAATCTAAATTGGAAAATATCAATAATTCAGCATTATCTTTAATATTGAATGAAAAAACATTTAGGATAACAACAAAAAAATCAGTAAATATTAAAAAAAGTTCTCAGACAATTAACGAGGAACTTGGTGCTTACATAATATCAAAAATACCAAACATAAAAGTTGATTTAGATAATTCAGATATAGACATAAGGCTGGAAGAAATAAACAATAGGTTTTATTTATATAAGGCTTCTGACATTGTTAGATGTCTTGGAGGATTACCTGTAGGAACAGGAGGCTTTGTACATTTAAGAGTTAAAAATGAAGTAAATTCAACAGTTACAGGATTTCTTCTTATGAAAAGAGGCTGCATGATTTCACTATCCAAAGACCTTTCATTATTGCATAAGTTTGAATCTGGATTTAATATAAGAATTAGAGAAGAAAAAACTACAGATATTTTAGCAACAGACGAAACATATGAAAATTTCGAGTTTAACCAAAGTGATAAGTTTATACTAAAGCCTTTAATAGGTTACACAAAAAAAGAAATTGAAGAAATTTATAATTTAGTAAAAGAAATAATATAAAATAAATTTCACAGAAAACAAATTCTTATAAATGTATAATAAAAACCAGAAAGATGACACATTCAGAGCCTTTGGAAAATTTAATTGATTCTAATTTTAAATTGTTACTTGATGGGATGCATAGTAATTCTTCAATTCTTATTGGAGAAACTGAACTTGGTTGGCAAATAGGCCCTAGTGAATCAGGAAGTTTTCTAAATTGGCAGTACAGCTCTCAAAGAAAAGGGGGCTTTAAAGTATTACATATGCGCCCAAGGCCAGATAGCTCTTTGCATGTTGAACTTTCTGATGGTACAAAATATGTAGTATACTGTGATCATGAAACTCTTCCAAAAAATATAGAATATGAAGATGTTAAAGTAGCTGATTATAAAATAAGATATAGTGTAATTAGAAGAGAATAAGCTTAAGTTTTTCAATTTTAAGATAAAAATTTTATTTAGTTTTTTTAGGTTCAGGGCAATACAAAGGAAATTCTATGCACCCAAAGTCATCAACTGTATGATTATTACAATATTGTTGTACAGGAAGGTCTTTTCTTGCGAAATCAAGCAATGGATAACAGTTATTTGTTGTTGCGCATCCATAAGAAAACATAATTCCAGTTAATAAAATAATTTTTGTTTTAGTTAATAGATCTTCAAGCATTTTAAATCACCTCAAAGAAGAAAAAGAGAAAACAATTCATAAACTTAATTGTAAAATTTCTGAAAAATTTTCAATTTTGTAAGTTATTTAGCAATGCTTATAACCTTTTGTATAAAAGATTATTTATGGAGCCGTTTGATAATTTTGAAAGATGGAAAAAACTAAAAGAAATTATTCCTAAAGATAGAGATTTAGTTTCTATAATTCAGAATATTTTAAGATATGGTACAACTAAAAGTCATTTAAATAAGTTAGATTATAATCTTAGTAATTGTGAATTAATTGCTTCTGGTAGATCTAGAGAGGTTTATAGATTAGGTAAAAAAACTATTGAAATAGATAGTCAAAGAATGATTCTTGCTATTAAGTTAACAACAGGTCATGTAGATTATAAATTTATTTATAATGATGAAAAAGAACTAAATGATCCCGAAATACTTGAAAAAAAATTTGAGGTAATTGCATTAAATTATGAAGTCCAAAAATTTGAATATCTTGCAAAATTAGGAAGAGAAATACCAAGAGTTACTGGAATTGTTGCAGGTTATGGTATAATTGCTACACTTACTGAAGACTTATCAGAAGGTGGTTTATATGAATTAGAAGTAAATACCTCTGGTGCTTCTGGAATAGTTAAAAGTTCTCGTGATGGAAAGCAGCATCAAGTAGTCTGTGCAGATCTTAAATGTGAGTTTCCACCAGATATTCAAATAAGAATGCTTACATCAAAACAAGAGATGAATATAGAAAGTAATTATTTCTTAGAAAGATTGCAAATAGATAAATCATAAAATTAAGAAAAATCTACTGTTCAGGACTTGGCTGTAGGTCTTCGCCACCCATTCCCCTGTAAATCTGTGCAAAGCTTGGCGTAACAACAATCCAGTCTTCTCCAAAACCAGCTATGTCTCCCTCAATAGCTTCACAAGTTTTCTTTAGTTTACTTACAGCCCTCTTTAGTTCCACTAAGTCTTTGTCTTTAAGTGGTTTAATGTTTATTAAGGCAACTGTATAACCCTCTCTTAAGGCATCAAGCGCTGGTTTAATATCAGCAAAATCTTCAACAATAAAAGGCCTAACAACAACCTTTGCTTTTCCAGATTTATCAATAGGTCTGGCGCTTATCTCAACATAGTCGTCTGTAAACTCGTCTGATTGTTGTTTTCCAGAAAATAATTTTTCAAGGACACCTGCCATTTTATAGTAATAATATAACACCAATATATAAATATTTCCCTTCTCTCTTTTACTATTAGGGAATTAATAAGTTGATTTATAACTATTTTAGAATATATTTCTATTTGCTCTCTAATCTGGAAACAACACTCCAAATTTGCATTCTTGCATGCTGAGGTATATTTGGATCTTCTACAACGTCTCCTAATTCCTGAAGTGACCTATCTATTTTTATGTCAATGTTCAATTCTTGTACATCTGTAAGTATTGAAATGGCATTTTTTATTTTAATTCTGACATTTTTAGGTATACTTGTGTCTTTTTCTATAGATATTAAGCCTTCCATAATATCTTCAAAACTACCCTCGAACATTTTAATTGTCCTCTTTATTCTTTATTTGTTTTAAAACTTCAGATTGTAAATTTGATGCCTTTTCTTTTAATTGGTTTTCCTGTTTTTCTATATTTTTTATTCTTAAGCCCAAGACTTCTTTCCTGCCTTGTAATTCCATATTTAAAGTTTCTTTATCAGTTGCAATCATAATACCCCCAACAATTTTATAAGTATTGCCTGTTGTTTTATCAAGTTCTTCTAAGGCATTATCAACTTCAATTAGCTGTGTCTGAAAAGTTTGCTTTTGCATAAGAAAATTTTGTATATTTTGTTCTAGCATTTGCAACTGTGCTATTTTACTTTCAGTTTCTTTATTAACTTCCATTTTTACATTGATTCTACTACTGCGCTTGTAACTCTAGGTTTATATAGAATTTTAGATCCGCAATAAGGGCATCTTACTCTTTTTTTCACTAGCTCAAATTTAATTTCTTTTTGGCAATCTAAACACATATAGTCTGTCATATTTTATTCTCCTAAGTAAAATGCCTTGCCAGCAAATTTATGACTGCATTTAGCACAAGACCATATACCTTTTGCAATTCTTTTAACAGCAATCTTCGCACAAGAAGGGCACTCATATTTGGCTTTCTGCTTTTTTTCCACAGCCAATACTTTTTGTCTTATTGTTAGACCATAACGGACTCCAAAACGTCCTGTTGAACCAACTTTCTTTGTGGATGTCATTTTATTTGAAATTATGTTTGTATGGTGATTTTGTAAGATTTATAAAGATATTGGTGCATTATATGATTTAAAGACTATGAGTATAAAATTTAAAGATTATAAGGATTCTAACTTTAAAGATATAGCTTTGTGTATAGAAGGATTAATCGGTCGTGTTATAAAAATTGATCCTCTTAAAAGACAGAGAAGAATGCCTGCTTATTCTAAAAATTATACTAAAACTTTAGTTTCAAAAGTTAAGAAGAATGATGGATAATTTTAATTGCTTATGAAGGTAAAATATAGTTGGTTTTATTGCAAGATTTATAGAAAAGCAAACTAAAGAAAGTTTATTGGAATGTGTTCCAACAAAAGCAGGAAGAGTTGATGATTTATTTGTTTATCCTGAGTATCGTTCTAAAAATATTGGTAGATTATTAATGAATAAAATTGAAGATTATTTCAAAAGCAAAAATTGTGATGTCATAAAATTAAATGTTTTTGCTCCAAATATAAGGGCACATGAATTTTACAAAAAGTTAAATTATCAAGATAGACTTATTGGAATGCTTAAAATAATAAAATAGTTGGATGGGGCTACTGGGATTTGAACCCAGACCTCAACCTCCCAAGGGTCGTATCCTAATTACTCATAACTTTCGTTATTCCAAGTTAGATTATAGCCCCTAAAGGTTAATTTAACATATAACCCATCCAGAATTGAAAAACATAAATTGTTTTATAAAGTTGTCGAATCATTTTTTATCAATTATTCCCATTTTAATTTTCATAAAAACTGCCAACTAATAAATTATATAATTTTTTATCGTCCAATTCTGAAATTTCCTTTGGAATGCCATCTGATTCTGAAGCTAAGATATTGTAATAAGGCTGTAAAAATCCTCTTAATTTTTTTGCATCACTAAAATAACTCTTATCCAAAGTTTGAAAATGATATCCTGTGTCAAAGATGTCTTGCATAAAACCCGTAGCCACAGAATGAGAACGTCCACAACCAAAGCAGTGAAATCCATTTTTCTTATAAATTAAAAAACTCTCATGATCTGTAGCATGAAAAAAACAAGGTAATGCATAATATCCATCTCCAAATAATTGTGGTAATATTCTATTTTTATTTCCAAAAATCCTATTAAAAATATTTACAAAACTTATATTATTTAATTTTCGATGAATAATATCTATCTCTTTAACAAAAGTATTATCATAGAAATACTTTGTATCTCCTGAATATGTAGAATTTGGGATTAACCCATTATCAGTAGGATTTGGAGATTTTATTTCTTTATTTTCATAAAAATAACCATTTTCTAAATAATATTCAATTTCTTTTCTTGAAGTGCCTTCCCTACTTTTTAGTTCATAAGGCGTTATTGATAAAATTTCACCTACAGGTTCAGTAAGTCTTGCAATATGTTTATTTCTAATATAATTATTATGGCAGTTAGGAAAACCATTAAACTCGCGTGGATTTTCTCTAACATATTTTCCTCTTTGTGAAAAAGCCCTAGAAGCAATTTGATATTTTCTTTTTAGTTCTTGCTTTTCATCAGGTTTTAATAAATTTATTAGTTCGCTAGATCCTACACACATTTTCATTTCTAAATCCCACATTAATTGATCATCACCGATTAATAATTTATTAAAAAATCTTTTTTCATCAATATAGAAATTTCCATTACTTAAATGATAAACATTTTCAGACCCATAAATATCAGTAGCTACTCTTTTTAGATTAAACTTACTATTCTCAACAAAAGTTATATTTTCTAATTCTGAATCCATCAGAAGTAAAATTCTAACTATTTTATAAAAATATATTAAAGAATAATATAAAGATTAACAAACCTATTTCTTAGCTGGTTCTTTCTTTGCAGGCGCTGCTCCTGCTCCAGCTGGTGCAACTGCTGTCGGAGCTCCAGCTGCAGGTGATGCTGCTTTTGCTGCTTCTGCTGCAGCTTTGGCTTCAGCTTTCTGTTTCTCTAATTGTTTTCTTTTAACGTCCAACTCTTTTGCCAGCTCATCAAGCTTTTTCTTCTTTTCAGCATCAGGTTCTGTTTTGCCAGAATTAATTAAAGAATCATATTTGCCTTCATCAATTTCTTTTAAAATTTCAATAGCATCTTTTCCATCAATTAATATTCCTGCTGATTGGCAACTTCCAACAATTGTCTTTACAGCAGATTTAATATTGTTAACAATTAAAGAAGAAGACTTCATTTTAGCTACTTTAATTACTTGCTCAAAAGAAATAACTCCTGCTTTGTTAATATTTGGTTCTCCAGATCCCTTTTCGAGACCAATCTCTTTCATTATCAATTGAGTAGCAGGAGGAGTTCCAATTTTAATCTCAAATTCTTTAGTTTCTGTATCAACAATAATTTTAACAGGAACTTTCATTCCTTTGAAGTCTTTAGTCATATCATTGATTTGAGTAACAACTTGTCCGATGTTTACTTTTAGAGGACCAAGCGAGCTTCCTATTGGAGGACCAGCACTAGCCTTTCCCCCTTCAACCAATGCATCAACAGTTTGTTTTTTTCCCATTTTAGTATAATTATTTGGGAATCAGAAAACAATTTATAAGGCTTTCGTAGGATAAAGCTTTGCACGAGAATATAAATCTATACAGTAATTAATCCATTCTGCACGAAAATACATATTTTAAACATTTGTTAGACTTTTCTTAATTATGGCAGATAGGCATACAAAAGAGCAGAGAAGCTATAATATATCCATAATCAGAAGTTCAAAGACAAGGAAAGTTTTATTACTGGTTTATAAGAGTCAATAAAATTATTGCCATATTTATATTTGAAGATTTTTTGGAATTGAATTTATAAATTACTTTTTTTAGTTATTATTATTTTTGCATCAAAAAGATCTTTCAACAAACCAAAGTCTCCATTCGCAGCCCATGTATCCATTAAATGAACTTCAAGTTCGTTTGCAGGAGCCAATGGATCTCTATTAATTATAATTTCTTTACTAACATCACAAATAGGACAATAATAATTTTCAGTCAGAATAATACCTGATCTTCTAGTATCACCTGTATATTCCATAAAATAATGACAAGTATTACAGTTAGGAATTTTAATCTTCCTCTTTCTTTTCTTCAGGTCCTTCTTCAGATTCTCTTCTGATAACTTTTACCCAATCCATTTTTACTGTAATTGGAATAGGTATTGCAGCTTCCAATAATTCTACAACAACTTCTTCTTTAGTTTCATCTATACGTTTTACTTTAGCTTTCTCTTTCTTAAATGGACCATGAATAATCTCTACAATATCTTTTTCCTGAATATTCATAGGAGCTTTAATCTGCTCTAACATTGGTTCTATTTCTGAAAAATTAACCAACTTAGGCAATAACCCTCTTGAATAAGGAATTCCAAAACAAGCTTGCTCAGCATCTTCTCTTGTCTTTGCCTCTACAAAAATATAGCCACGCATACCATGAGCATTAATTATACTATAAACTTCAAGTTTTTTCTTCTTTATGTTTGTATCCATAAATTCCATAACTTGTTCTTCTCTATTTGCTGTTGTTCTTACTGCGAAAATCTGATTTTCCATGTTAAAAAGCCTCTCCTGTATTTTTTGAAATTTTTTTCATTGTCTTTATTGAAGGAATAACTGCCATAAAATATTAATAGTAAAACCAATAAATCCTATTATTAATATTCCTATGCCAGTTACTTTAACTATAACCTTTAATTCTTCTCTTGTTGGTTTTTTTGTTACCTGCCATACTCTTCTGCATTCTACAATAAACGACTTAAAACGTTGCGTTAAAGAAGGCTTAGTAACTTCTTCCATTTAATTCTGATGATAGAAAAGGTATTTAAATCTTATTATGAAGAATGAGTTAATTTTATATTTGTTTTGCAACCTATGTTATAAATGACAGAATTACCATTGGAATGCAGACTAATAAAGAACGATTTTAGACCAATTTCTGGCGCATTAAAGTATCTAGAAAGAACAGAACCATTTGTAAATAAGCCTTATTCTGATTCAGATAGGCCTTTAGTTAGCGCTGTTACAGACAGAACATTTATATTAACATTGTACAATATAGCAACACTTGCATCGCCAATAACGGGCCTTGGAGTATTAAGTTATTATTTGACAAAATAGAAATTAATTAACAAAATCTATACCGAGCTCTTCTTCTATGTCTTTCTTTTTCTTAACTTCTCCCTTAACATTTTTCTTTGAGCCAAATATTTGAGGACTATGAACTCCAGTAACTATTAGCAAAGTTCTTATAGTATTATCTAGATCTTCAGATATTTGTGCTCCCCAAATAGTTCTTGCATCTTCATCAAGTCTTTCAGTAATGGTCTCAACAATTTTTCTTGCTTCGTCTAGTGTCATATTTGGACCACCAGAAATATTAATTAGAGCACCATTAGCTCCTGTTATGTCAACGTCAAGTAAAGGATTTTGAACTGCTTTTTCTACAGATTCAATTGCTCTGTTATCAGAATCACTTTCACCAACACCAATCATTGCAACTCCGCCTTTACCCATAACAGTTTTTATGTCTGCAAAATCTAAATTGACTAAGCCAGGTTTTGTAACAAGTTCTGCAATACCCTTCACAGAATTTGTTAATATTTCATCAGCTACTTTAAAAGCAGTATGTAAAGGCAGGCCAGGACAAAGCTCTAATAATTTATCGTTTGGTATAACTATTAAAGTGTCAACAGTACTCTCAAGTCTTTCCAAACCTGAAATAGCATTTGCATATCTGCGCTGCCCTTCCATTGCAAAAGGCAAAGTAACAATTGCAATTGTTAAAATCCCTAATTTCTTTGCAACCTCTGCAACAACAGGTGCAGCGCCAGTGCCAGTACCACCGCCAAGCCCACACGTAATAAATACTATGTCAGAACCCTGAATTGTATCCCTAATTTCTTTTTCGCTTTCTTTTGCAGAATCTTCACCAACTTTAGGAATAGAACCTGCACCTAAACCGCCAGTTAATTCTTTTCCAATTAAAATTTTTATATTTGCATTTGTATAAAGCAAATCTTGAGCATCAGTATTAATAGCTACAGTTTCAGTGCCGCTAATTCCTACTTCAGACATACGGTTAATTGTATTGTTTCCGCCACCACCGCAGCCAATAACTTTGATTTTTGCCTTTTGTTTAGCAACAAGTGCTTCTAGTTCTTCATCAATAGCAGTAACTTTTTTAGGAGTTTGTTTTAAGCCAGCAATAACAACTCTTTGGTTAACTTGCCTAAGTAAACTATCCATAAAAGCTCAACTGTAAAACTAATATTTAATATTATCGGCGAAAAGTCGCATATTTTTCAATAGAAGTATTAGCTAAAAGACAATTCAAAACCAGGAATTAATTTATTTACTTTATTTTTTACTTCTTCTTTAGCATTATTAGGAATAGTAACTTTTAGTTTAACATTGGCTTTGCTGCCCTGCAGCTCTAATTCATATTCATTATAAGATAAGTTCAGCATATTTTCTACCAAAGATCTAATTTTTTCATCATCTTTTTCTACTATCCTATTAATATTTAATTCATAAACTAAATTTTTACCTGATAAAGGATGATTGAAATCTATTGTCACTCTTCCTCCACTAACAGATCTTATCGTACCAATCAATCCGCCAGCATGAATCTGCAAGCCCGGAAAAGGATTTATTTTTTGTTTTCTAAGAATTTCTGAAGGCATTATCTTGATTAAATTAGAATCTTTCTTTCCAAAGCTTTCTTCTGGTTTTAATTCTAAGGTATAAGTTTTACCAACTTCTTTATCAACAAGAAATTTATCTATAGAAGGAAGAATTTGCTTTTCACCTAAGCATAAAATTTTCGGGCCATACATGGTATTTTCATCATAAATACCATTTTTCTTAGCTAATTCTTTGTCTGTTAAATCAAATATCTGATTGTTTTCTTTGATTCTTCCAACATAATTAATTTCAACAAAATCTTTTTCTTTTGTTTTTGTCATAGAGAACTGACTTTTAAGAATATATTTAAAGTTTGTTGTTGTAACGCAATAAAAACATTTTTATATTAATTAGATAGTAAAGGATTTATGTTAATATGCAAAAAAGATGTTAATAAAAAAATTACTGAAATTCTAGGACTTAATAAAGAAGGTAAAGATTACAAAGTTCAATTTTCTATGTCTATAAATACAGATTATTGGAATAATAGTTTCAAAATGGAAAACTATCCATTTTTTAACATAGAAACAACAATAACAAACGTGCCTTCTTTAGAAAATATATATTTATTAGCCATTAATAATTTAGGTGGAATAACTAAGGTATTTAGATGTGATATTACTAAATCAACTTTGATGAAATTAAGGAAGTTATTTACACAACAATTATAGATTTAAAAAGAACTTCAGAATTTATAGAATTTAAATCTGGTGGGGGTTGGGTTAGAAAGAAAGTTGTCAAATTCAGATTTCCCATTAAGATAACTGGAGATGCACGTAAAAGAAATATCTATAAGTCTTTTTCATCTAAGCAAGTAGAAATTATAATTTATATTGTAATAAGGTACTAATTCTTTCAATTCAACAAAAACCTTTATAAATCTCACATTTTCTCTACTGTTATGGCAGAAACAAAACTAGTCCAGGCAGGAGATCTAAAAGTAGGTAGTTATGTTATATTTGATGGCATTGCCTGCGTTGTTAAAGATATTCAAACATCTAAAACAGGAAAGCATGGCTCTTCTAAATGCAGAATTGAAGCAGTAGGTCTAATAAACAGTCAAAAGAAAATCCAGTTATGTCCTTCAAGCGATAACATCCAAGTTCCAATAATAGAAAAGAAAAATGCCCAGGTTCTATCAGTTCATGGAGATACTGCTACAGTAATGGATAATGAAACTTTTGAAACTTTTGAAATAAAAATTTCAGAAGAACATAAAGAAGCTGTAAAAGAAGGCTCAGTAGTAAACTATTGGGTAATTATGGATGAAAAAGTAATTATGCAGGTAAAATAAATGGTAAAATTTCCTGAAGCAACAAAAAGATTATTTGGTAATGTTTTTGTTTGTAGGAAGTGCAAGACAAAGATGAAAGCTGATTCTGCAAAAGTCAGAAAAGGCAAAATTCTTTGTAAAAAATGCAACTCAAAAGCTCTTAGACCAGTAAGGAAGAAATAATCATGAATTATGATCTATTATTTTTAGTTCTATTTTATTTATTTCTGCTTCTAATATTTAAAATTTACAGAAATAAGTTTGAAGTTCAATGGAAGATTTTTGCACTGTATAAAACTAAAATTGGAATAAACCTAATGGATAAAATAGCAAAGAGATTCCCCAAGTTATTAAATATAATTGGATACTTAAGTGTAACGTTAGGCTTTATTGGAATGATAATAACATTGATATTTATTATTTATGAAACTTTCAAATTTTTATTTGTGCCAAAAGCAGAAGTGGCTTTAGTGCCATTAATTCCAGGAGTTGCCATTAGTGACAAATTACCAATGCTTTCTTTTTGGCATTGGATACTAGCAATACTGGTAGTTGCAGTAATACATGAATTTTCTCATGGTGTTTATGCACGATTAAGAAATATAAAAATAAAATCTTCTGGTTTTGCATTTCTAGGGCCAATACTTGCTGCATTTGTTGAGCCTGATGAGAAAGAATTAAAAAAAAGAGGTACAAAGGACAAATTATTTGTATTTTCTGCAGGGCCTTTTTCCAATATTTTATTAGCATTAGTTGTAATTTTATTTTTATCATTTGTATTTGTTCCGATAGGAAATAGCGTCACTGAAATAAATGGAATAATGATATCAGAAATCAACGATACTCTTCCAATAAAAGAAAGCGGTTTAGAATCAGGACATGTGCTACAAGAGGTAGATGGAATAAAAATAACCAATCTTAGCGTACTAACAGATATATTAGAAAAAAAATCTCCTGGAGATATAGTTTTAGTAAAAGCAAATAATAGTTTTTACAATGTTGAATTATCACAAAATCCAAAAGATAATACAAAGGCAATTTTGGGAATTTCATTCAGTAGTTATAAAGTTGATTTAAAGGAAAGATTTAAACCATTCTCATGGATGTACAAAGTATTTGCTTGGTTTGGAATGTTGCTGTTTTGGATATTTAACATAAGTTTGGGTGTTGGATTATTTAATTTATTGCCATTAGGGCCTGTTGATGGAGGAAGAATGTTTCATGCAGTTGCACTTAAGATTACAAAGAATGAAAAAAAAGCAATTAAGGCACTGTCTATTATATCATTAATAATTCTGGCAATGATATTAATAAATTTAACTCCTTTTATTGTAAGATTATTAAAATTTGTTGTAAGCCCTTTATTTTAATATATTTAATTGGTTTACTAAATCAAGAACTTTAGCTCTGATGCTTTTCGCAGTGTATATTTCTTCTCCAATTATTGCATGTAATTTGTTGTCAGTTGATTTCAAAGCATTTAAAATTGAGCCACCTTGTTTTCCGCCAAAACCAGGAGCATAGAAATTTGGCTTGATACCATTTGATTCAATAATATTTTTTATTTCTTTTATCCTGTCTGGTTTATTACCTGGAACAACAAAGTCAGTAATTCCCATTTTTGCAGCAATACTATAGATTTCAGCTACAGACATATCATCAATATAGCCTCCTTCACTCTTTCTGTATTTGTAATGACTCATATCTCCTCCAATAATAATAGGTAAATTAAATTTAAAGGCTGCTTTGATCCAAGCTAACTCAGTTTCCGGTCCAGTTAAAGGAAAAAATATTGCTGCATCTATGCCTGCTTCCACTAAAGTCTTTACAAACTTTTCACCTTTATATGGAGTATCAGTACATCCTTTTTGGTGATCATAGATGATTAGTTTGTCTGTATATCTTCTTGTTAAATTAATAATTTTAGGCAAACCATGAACCAAAGCAAGTTCAAAACCGATTTTATAAGCGCTTACTTCAGGAATATCTGATGTATATTTAATTATTGTTTCATATAAATCTATATTAACATCGCAGGCGGGAATTATGCTTCTCTCACTTTTTATAAGACCCATAATAAAAAATAGATAATGAACTTTATAAAATTACTGTAATTAATTAACTTTAAAAATAAAATAAAACTATTATTTGTTATGTTGGTGGATGTACATGCTCATTTAACATTTGAACAGTTTAGTAAAGATTTAGAGCAAGTAATTGAAAGAGCAAGAAAAACAGGAGTTGTTAGTATTCTTTGTTCTGGTGTTGATCATGAAAGCAATGTTAAGGTTCTTGAGTTAAGCAAAAAATATAATATAATAAAAGCATCATTAGGAATATATCCGTTAGATGCAGTTGGTCTTGGTCATTATGATGACGTTCCAAGAGAAGCAAGAGAAATAGATGTTGATGCAGAAATAGAATTTATAAGAAAGAATAAAGAAAATATATTGGCAATAGGAGAAATAGGTCTTGATAAATCACCTGAGGGAGATTGTAAATTAGAAGAGCAAAAGGATGTATTTTGGAAGTCAATTAAACTGGCTGAAGAAATAAGAAAGCCAATAGTAGTTCATACAAGAAAAGCAGAAGTTGAATGTATAGAAATTCTAGAAAGTTCAAAAACAAAAAATGTTGTTCTACACTGCTTCACTGGAAATCTAAAATTAGTAAAGAAAGCAGAAGACTTAGGATTTTATTTGTCAATACCAGCAATTGTTACAAGATTAAAACATTTTCAAGAAGTAATACAGAAGGTTTCTATGAAAAATTTACTAACAGAAACAGATGCTCCTTACTTAAGTCCTTTCAAAGGTGAAAGAAACGAACCAAGTTACATCAAAGAAACAATAAAAATCATTGCAAAAATAAAAAATCTAACTGAAGAAGAAGTTGAAAATATAATTTTTTCAAATTATCAAAAAGTTTTTATGAGAAAATAAAAAATAGTAAAGTATTTAAGTATAAATAACGCAAGAATAAGTATAATTTTCCTGTCTTCAACCGGGAAAAAGAGGTGATAAAATGGCAAAGAAAAAGGCAGCAAAAAAGAAGAAGAGATAAATTCTCTTCTTTAATTTTTAAACTTAATTATTTTTTTTGTTTTAATTCTATTATTGTTCCATCATTTCCAGGATTTATTATTAAAGTCTTTTTAATCTTGTCTTGTCTTTTAAAATTTTCATGAAAATGTCCGCATAGTGTTAATATTGGCTGGACTTCTTCTATAAATTTTCTAGTACTTTTACAACCACGATGACCAAAAGACAAATCATCTAATTTTGTATTGTATATTGGGGCATGAGTTACAAATATAAGTTTCTTTTTTCTGTCATAATGTTTCTTAAATTGTTTTGCCATTGCTTCAAATTCTTCCTCAATAAAAGAAAAACCTCCAGTTCCCCACCCAAAAAAAATATAGTTTTGAAACTCAAATACCCCTTTGTGAATATTTATTAAATTTTTATTCTTGCTACATATACTTTTTATGTCTTCAGTTGATTCATGATTGCCAGGAATGACCAATGTTTTAATGCCAATGCTATTTATGAATTTTGCAGTTTTATCTAAACCTGACCCAAAAATAGAAATATCCCCACAACAAATCAAAAGATCAGGTTTATGTTTCAATGCCTTTTCCTTTATTCTCTTATATGCGCTACTATTTAAATGCGTATCTGTAAAAGCGAGTAGTTTCATAAAAATATAACAAATTAAAGAAGTTTAAATCTTTTGTTTATTCATCAAAGTAGCCAACCATAAAGGCAGCTTCTTCAGGGCTTATTTCATCATTATCTAATAAATCTATAACACCATTTTTAATTTCTTTTATTAAATTCATTTTTACCACCTCTTTTAGCTGATTGTTCTTCTAAAGGCAACCTTCTAAGTTGCACACCAAATAAATAAGATATGTTGTCAATATCAAGGTCTATTGGCAGCATTTTTGCACCTCCATTATCTAATATAGAAATTAGTTATCTCTTTTAAAAAGCCTTACGCGCGTACTTCTTGTCATGTCGTCCACACCCCTAAAGAAAGATATATATTAAAGAATTCAATTAATAAATAAAATATAATTGATCAACAAAAGTTAAAAGATTTAATCTAAATATTCAAGAATTTCTTGCCTTCCAAAATTATTTATATCTTCTTTAACTTTAATTTTGCCTTTAGATTCTAGTTCTTTAATCTTCCTCTGAAAAGTTCTATAGCTCTTTCCGCCATTTTCTTCATAAATCTTAAAGATTTCAGATTTACTCTTTCCAGGATTTAACTTTATTATATCAATAATAGAAGATAAATCAGAATTATCCTCAAAATCAATATCTACTAATGAATTAATCGCAATGTCAACATGATCTATTGTGATTTTTTTTGAACTTTTATTTTCAGCTATTTCTCCAGATTGTTTAAGTAAGAATAATCCAGCCCTAATATCACGCATATCAAAAGTTTTCTTAACTATGTGTTCAAAAGAATTTTTTTCCAATGTTCCAGGTACAAAAGAATATTCAACTCTTTGTTTTAATATTTCTTCTGTCTCATAGTAATTATATGGTTTAAACTCAAGCAAGTCAGCTAATAATCTTGATTTTATTCTATTATCTAATTTAGCAACAAAACTATTTTCATTAGTTATTAATATTATACATCTTCTATGGAATTCTTCCAGAATATTATATATTATATTCTGGTCTTGGAGTTTATCTGCTTCGTCTAATACAATTACTGCAGATTTTTCATTTACTATCTCTGCAGCAGCGCCCATTAATTCATCAAAATTCTTGTTATGCGTCCATTTATAATTTAACTGCTGGCATATTTCTGAAATAATCTTAAAGGAACTGTCTCTTTTCCAACAGTTTACATAGAAACAATAAACATCATTACCATAGTCATCTTTTAACTCATTTAATACTTGTTTAAGTGATACAGTTTTTCCAACCCCAGGTTTGCCAAATACAACAATATTTTTTCCATTTCTTCTTTGGAGCAATGGTTTGATGCATAGAGCTATGTGCTGCTGCTGTGTCTCTCTGAATGGAACCAACTTTGGCTGGTAATCATAATCTAAAAATTGAGAATTAAGAAAAAGTGATTCATCAGATTTTAAAACCTTGTCAAACAATTCTCCCATACGTTAATAAAAATTTACTTAATTTTAACTCTTTCGATTATATTTCTTTTACCCCGTCTTTAGTTAAAGCAACAAATCTTATTCCGAAACCCAGTTGTAATATTGCAGAAATCAAAGCCATATGTTCTTTACCTTCGCCTGAGACTATATTAATAGCTACTTCAGTTCCAGATAATTTTCCATTTAATTGAAATTTAATATTTTCTCTCAGTTCCTCTAGACCAATTCTGGAATCAATAATGGACATCTCACAATTTTTTTCATTATTGAAATTTTCTTTTCCAAATTCATTGGTTATTAAAAGAACTTTTTCCCATTGGCCATCATTAATAAGTCTAGAAACATGTCCCCATGTTCCTTTTCCAGTACTTAAACAAGCAACTAAACAAACCATGAAATAGGAGAAATTAATTTCTTTTTAAAGTTTTGTATGATTTATATTATCTCTTCTCTGTTATTTGATAATAAAAAATACCTTTTAAGTAAAATTTTCCACTTTTTTCTAATAAAAATGGTATGCAAAAAGAAATTTCTTTTTTCCTTATCCATCCACCCCTAGATTTGTAATTTGAAACTAATTGTCGTCTATTTCTCATAGATGAAAAGAAAGACTTCAATTCTAATTTATATTTTGAAAATTTAGGAATACGTTCTATCATTGATAAACTGCATTCTTCTAAAACTTTAATAATATCTTCCTGAGGTTCAACTGTATAAACTAAATATCTAAATATTTCTTTATTCAGGTCAACTGAGATCTGGATTTTAAGTGTTTTATCTCCACCAAAGAACATCCAAACCCAATTACATGCATCATCAATATGTAAATTATTCATAGAAACTCACAGAAATTATAACTTATAAAGTTTTGTATGATTTAATTTAGAATGATTTATATATAAGATCTATAATAATTTTTTTAT
>Ga0209541_10000497_pt1 | contig 77264 bp, 78 predicted proteins | sample RifCSPlowO2_01_FD_184027 | JGI IMG/M metagenome (GOLD analysis project Ga0209541, IMG submission 184027) | Groundwater microbial communities from Rifle, Colorado - Rifle CSP2_plank lowO2_0.1 (SPAdes) (version 2) | ecosystem: Environmental > Aquatic > Deep subsurface > Groundwater | place...
GGGTGTGGCGGGGCAAAATGTGCGGCTCCGCCGCGCACACTGACAATTTTAAGTTTTCTTTGGCGGAATACAAATTCGAGCGTGCGAAGCACGCACAAATTGTTCTTTCAAATTCAAAAAGAAAAGAGGCGGGAAGATTTCTCTTGCCCGCCTCCGATGTCGCCCGGCATGATCGTCGGCTATGCCGGAACTTGAACTCGCTGAGACGCGAGAGCTTGACGCAGATCGCTGTAAGTCTTGACTTCCTTCAAGAACAACACCCGAAGATGGCATCCTCGGCATACGATCGCATCGTGCGTACTGGTCGCCCTGCGACGATCCATCCAGCAGTTGCAGTGCATGTGTATGCCGACGCACGAATCGAGGTTGTTCTCGTCGCGCGTGTGCTTGACGAAATACTCCATGCCGAACGCCATGGTACTCGGCAGATATTCGCGAAGCAAATCACCTTCAGGCGTGAGCTGAATCGGCTCAAGCGGAACGCTCCGCTCGATCTCCTCGGCCATCACCTCGATGAGCTTCTCGCGACTTTCGTTCTGTCGCGTCGAGCCGTAGACCGCGCGCCGAAGCGCACAGTCGAGCCAGCCAGTCGCGAAGTAGTGATCGCCGTCTTCCTCGCTCACCACCTTGAATGGGCAGAGGCTGTTGATCGGGTAAGTCTCGCCCGTGCTGCTGCCGTCCTGGTCACGATAGTGGCCGACGAGTTTCCCCGGCGCCACCTTCCTCGGATTGAAACCGGCGGCGGAAACGATGTCGAAGAGAACTTGCGCCTCGTCTGCCGGAAGTGTTTTGACCTCGTTCCATTTGTGCTTCAGGGCGAGATCCACGAACCGCATTGCTACGTCTGTCATTTTACTCAGCATTTCTGCCTCCTTTCTGTTTGGTTTTGGAATGTGCTGCTCAGCTAACAATCTAACATTATGTTTACCTAGATGTCAAACGAAAACAGAAACCCTTAGAGTTTCTGTTTTCAAAAAACCAGAATGAAAACATTTCTTTTGCCCTTATTGATAAATTCGTTTCTTTTTCGCCAAAAATCCCATACAAATTAGCCGCCGAGCGAAGCGAGGCGGACAGCTCGCATTTGCAATTTCCTTTCTGGCGGAGGGGGAGGGATTTGAACCCTCGAGGGCTGTTACACCCTACCTCGTTAGCAGTGAGGCGCACTAGACCACTATGCGACCCCTCCGAATGTAGCGTTAGCATACCTGATTTTCTCGCTTGCGTCAATGCCGTGTCCAAGCTATACTCTGCTCACTATGTTTTCCGATAATGTCATCTTTTTTGATGGTGAGTTCACCACACTTGATCCTACGACAGGGCGGCTTCTTTCGCTTGCGCTCGTGAAACCAAGTGGAGAATATTTATATCTTGAACTGGAGACCGGTGACGCGCCGGTGCATCCGTGGACGGCGGAACATGTGGTGCCGCTACTCGCCGCGTCAAAAGTATCCGATGAAGAAGCGCGCAAGAAAATTCGTGAATTCGTCGGCAACGGAAGACCATTTCTGGTTGCAAAAACAAATCAGTTTGATTGGGTTTTTCTCGCCAAACTCATCGGTATTCAGAAGAAAGATGAAGGCGGCGACATTTTTAATTGGCGCCCCATTGATTTTACCTCAATTCTGTTTGGCCGCGGCGTTGACCCGAGCACGCCAAGCATGGTGCTCGCCAAAGACATGGGCGTGGAGATCCCAGAAAATTTCCGTGAACACCATGCGCTTTCAGATGCGCAATTGCTCCGCGCGCTCTATCTGAAATTTGCCACCACATAACGTTATCCACAAGGAGACCCTTTTCGTGCTATACTAAATAAAGTCATCACTTCTTAATTTTTCTCTATGGCAGGGCAAAAATCCATGATTAAATGGGTTATCATTGGAGCCGTTGTGCTCATTTTAGTTGGGGGCACTTGGAGTACCTATAATAAATTGGTAACGTCAAACGAGTCCATTGACGGACAGTGGGCGCAGGTGCAAGCGCAATATCAACGACGGGTTGATTTAATTCCCGGCCTTGTCAATGCAACGCGCGGGTTCTTTAAACAGGAACAGGCGCTCTACGAGAAGATTACCCAAGCGCGCGCGGCGTACGGTAGCGCAAAAACTCCTGCGGAACAGGTTTCTACCGCTAACGTGCTTGAATCAAACTTGAGCCGCTTGTTGTTGATTGTTGAGTCAAACCCGGAGATTAAGTCAAATCAAGTGGTCACTAATTTGATGGCGGAGCTTGCGGGCACTGAAAATCGCATTTCGGTGGAACGTATGCGGTTTAATGATTCTGTGCGGGTTTACAATGTGATAGTGAAGCGGTTTCCTTCAAATATTATCGCCAACATTTTCAGCTTTGACGCGCGTGAATTCTTCCAAGCGGCAGAAGGCGCTGACAAAGCAGTGCCGGTGAATTTGGATGTTAATTAAAGCGTGACGATGGTATGAGTATAGTTGCATACCTGAAACGCATTGCCATAGGAGCAGTACTCGGACTCGCGCTGGTGAGTCCGAGTTTTGCGTTGGCGCAAAGTGAATTAGTGTTTCCGCAGCCGGTTGGTTATGTCAATGACTTTGCAAATTTTTTGCGATCAGAAACTGAAGGGATGCTTAATGCGAAGTTGGAGGCATTCCAGATGGAAACCGGGCATGAAATTTCGGTGGTCATAACGGACAGTTTGCAGGGTACCACTATTGAAGATTTGGCAGTGCGTTGGTTTGAACGATGGGGTATTGGGAAGGAGCGCGCGGATAACGGTATTTTGATGTTAATTGTTCCCTCGGAGCGCGTGATGCGGATTGAGGTTGGCTATGGTCTTGAGGGCGCGGTGCCGGATTCCATTACGCAACAAGTGGGCGATATGCTGGTGACACCGAAATTTCGCGTTGATGATCCGGATGCCGGGGTGATAGCAGGCGTGGATGCGCTCATAAAATTGACGCAAGGTGAAGATGTGAGCGCACTCTTAAATCCCAATGCCAACAGTGAATCACAAATGGGTTTGGTGTTTTTTGTGATTATGATTTTTGTTTTTGCGTGGATCGTGTATGACCGGATTGCGATGGCACAAAAGATTCAGCCGTTTATGCGAAACCAAGGAACACGCGGTGTTTTTGTTGGCGCGTTAAGCGTAGCGGGCGGTTTTGTTGCCGGCCTTGCTGGGTTTTTACACCCCTTGGCTTGGGCAGGAATTTTTGCGGCAACCGTTGGTGCTTTGATTTTCTATCTTACAAAAGACGCGGGGAAACACCGTGGCGGCGGTTCTTCCGGTGGCGGGTGGTATTCATCAGGAGGTGGATTTGGCGGTGGTGGCGGGGGTTTTGGTGGATTTGGCGGTGGTTCTTCGGGCGGCGGCGGTTCAACCAGTAGGTGGTAAAAAACTTCCCCGAAAGGGGAGTTTTTATATCAGGCCACCATGCGGATATGTGCCGCGAGGATGCCCATGGCAACACTGACGTTTAAGGATTCTTTTTTTCCGTGCATGGGGATTTCAATCACGTCATCGGCGCGTTTCAGAAGTGCACGCGCGATGCCGCCAACCTCGTTACCCAGTATGAGCGCGAGTGGCAGTGTTGGTTTCCATGCGCGATAATCAATCGCGTTTTTTGTTTGTTCCGCCGCAATGATGCGTACACCGTCACGTTTTAACTGTTCAACGACGCGCCATGCGTGCGCGTGATGTTCCCACGGCACATTTTTTTCCGCGCCAAGCGAGACCTTCTTAATTTTAGGATTTTTATCCGGTGTTGGCGTGTAGCCGCACAAGAAAATTTTATTCACGCCAAATGCGTCGGCCGTGCGAAAAATTGAGCCGACATTATAACAACTTCTGATATTCGGCAGAATGAGGTATAACATTTTTATTGGCGGTGGGGGTGAGATTCGAACTCACGATACCCTTTCGGATATTCCGCTTTTCAAGAGCGGTGCCTTCAACCTCTCGAGCCACCCCACCATAATGCGAAGGTATTATGGCACGAGAGAGCCAAAAAATCAATGGTTGATTGACGCCGATTCCTTTTTGTGATAGGTTTCAAGGCATGTGACGTTTTGCAAGGAGGACTTCGTGCAGCCATCGGAACGGGCGCTCGCGCTTCGGCGTGAGACGTGGTACTGGGGCGTAACGAACGCCGATCCGGATGTGTCTGCCGAGAATACGCGCATGATGCTTTTCATCGCGCGGATGCTCGGCATTAACGATCGCGATATTGCCGCAGTGCTAGACGCATATCGTGGTTTGATTGAAGGAAGTGGGGCTCCGCCATACTTCAGCCGCGACTTCCTTGAAGATCCGTGTAACGAAGTGCCGCTGTGGGTGTTTATCCATGTAGCGGAAGGACTGCATGATCTTATGGGTCGTATGCGTGGAGACAGCGCACTCTTTGCGCCGGAACGGTTTGCGGAACTAGGGCTGAAGAGCATTGAGTTTCAGACCTGGGGCGATCGTCGCAAATTGCTTCAGCAGTTCTTGGCGCCACTGGCGAGTCCGCTGAAAGGATACCGCACGGTGCCGGGTGAGAATCTTGATTTCAATAAAACGAAATCATACCGTGAGATGGGTTCAGGAAAACATTTCTGGCAGCCGGTGTTCTTTATTCGTGAAGACATCCCTCCGGAAACGGATATTGCATCTGACTGGTGGATTGTTGAGGGGTTGTGGCCGGGCATTGCAACCATTTTTGGTCTGCCGCCCGCGCGCGTCAAGCGCTTGACGCGAAGCTATGACCCGGTCGCGTTTTTCATGCGTGGATCAAAAGTACGCGATCTCAAATTGGTTGCCGAGGAACGCGATGGGAAGTTTTTCTTGAACGATGCGCCTGTCGGTGAACGGGTGTATCTCGGAGTTATTCAACTTGAGGACGGAACATTTTGGCACGATGGCAGTTCCATTCCTGCTGAGTGGACGAATGCGGAATTACTGCACATGCCATTCGTTGTTCCTTCCAACGATGTTGACGTTGGTTCATATCCACTCTTGGAACGTGGCGAAGCAATTCGTGCAACCGAACTGTCGCGACGGATAGTCCGGGCAGATATCTATACACGACGATTGGTTGGGTATCTGGTTGACGGTGATCGCGTCATGGTTGAGGTTGAACCAGGAACATGGCGTGATGTCGGCCGGATTGAACGCCGTGTTGTTCCGCGCGATGTTTGTTCCACCGCCATTCGTTTCACCACAGATGTGAAGATCGGTGAACGCATCATCGTTCACAAAGACGAAGTGTGGGGTACGGATTTGGGCTTTAGCGCTCGGGTTGAATGGGAGCCGGTTGCTTTGAAGAATCGGTTCCGGGCGGCATGGGCGCGTCTGTTTCCTGACCGTAAAGGTCTTGAACTACGGGCGGCTGGAGCGCGTAATCAGGCGCTTGCAACGCGTTTGGCCACCATGGAGAGTGAGCGCGTGCGTGTGGAGCGCGCGCTACAAGAGCAGGCAGAAGTGCAACGACAACTTGCGCACGATGTTGCGGAGGCGCAAGTTGCCGCGTTTCGGCGCTATGCGTCGCGGTTCCCTTCTGCGGATATTGCGCAACAGGTGCTAGATGGCGCGTATGTTAATGAACGAGTAGATGACGCGGTATTTCTCGTGATTGACGCTGCCGGTTCTACCCGTGCCGTGCAAGACCGTGTTGCGCGAGCGCATGCGGAAAACGATCTAGCCGAACAAGCAAAGATTTTCGCCACTGCCTATAATGGCTTCATGACATGGGTCAAAGAGGTGGCGCAGCGACACGCTGGTTGGGTGTTTGGGTTTGAGGGCGACGCGATTAAGGTGGTTTTTGGACTTAATCCAAAACTGCCGCGCGCGCTGGCGGCGAATGATGCATTTAAAACGGCGCTTGATCTTTTGGACGGCGTACACCAGTGGCCACCGGGCGAGGGAATCACGTTTGGCGCGCGCATCGGTATTGCGATGGGCGCCACCTATTTGAGCTTGGCTGGTACGGGTGAAGATGCCTTTATGACACCAAATTCAGGCGCGCTCAATACTGCGGCACACCTGGAGAAAAACCGGTGTCGCAAAGAGGGTGGTGAGATTGCGCTTGATGATAAGACCGCGAGATTTCTTGCTGAACAATTGCACGAGTCACGACTTTCGGTTCGGCGCACGTTGATAGAAATGGATGGCGCTGGAATAGAAATTGTATGCGTTTCAGAGTAAAACACGCCTCACGAGATGCATTTGACAGGTGAGTGACGGTGTGGTTACATAAAGGGTGTTGGCATGGACAGGAGGTGAGTGTGCCAAAGCCACAGGATGAGAATCGTGTAGATCTGATTTTGGGATTGACCGAGAAGCAGATTGTTGCTCTGATGGATGGCCTGGCTTCACGTATGGTTCACGATGGCACCGTGCTGATAAGCGAAGGTGATTTTGGTGACAGTATGCTATTGGTAATTGAAGGGGTGGTGCAGGTGGTAGCGCGCGTCGGGACGCCTGCGCAAGTGTTGGTTGCACGACGTTCTGGCGGTCAGATGATTGGAGAGGTAAATTTTGTGGCAGGCGGCCCACGCTCGGCATCAGTCATTGCTGAGGGCGACGTGCTCTTTGTTGAATTCACTAAGGCGCACATGAACGCGGTCATGGGTGCAGACCCTGATCTTGCGAGGAAATTGGCGTGGAATCTTGCGCGTATTATGGCCGAACGATTGCGCAACACCACGACACAATTTTGGGATGCGCAGTCAACGCACGATCTGACCGTTCTCGCGTTTCGGCGTTTGCAGGCGGCCACAGGCCGTTAGGAGCTACCCCCGAATTGACTTTCGGGGTTTTTTATTTCTGGGGTCGGTGCTATACTAAGAGTGGTTTGTTAATTTAATTATTAATAGCACATAGCATATGCGTACAAAGTCCTCGGTTGCCGTTGGTTTTGCAACGGTAGGCGTGCTCCTTCTTTTGGGGGCTGGATGCTCCACATCAATAGGAGATGTGGGAGATGGTGATGACGCGGCGGTGGCGCCGCCAACGGCTGGCGCTTTTGTACTCACACAGGATAACGATGGAGATCAGTGGTTTGAGGGGAACATTGATCAGATTGACGGTACCATCTATACCGTAAAACTGCGTGCGGATGATAAAATTGTGGCGCGCCCGCTTACGGCCATCGCCCCGTATCCATCAAAATCCGCGAGCGTGAAGGTGGGTGATAAGGTGATAGCCGAATGGGTAACCGACACCTACTACAAGGGTGTCGTAACCGCTGTCGGCGCTAATTCTGCAACGATTAAGTGGGATGACGGAAGCGTGCCATCCGATGTGATTTTGATGAGGATTACCAAAACGTATAAATAAGTATTAGTAACGACGACGCACAAAAATTCCCGCCTTGCGCGGGGTTTTTGTTTTATGGACATTTTTTTGATATACTTTGTGCATGCGAAAAGAAAAAGACGTGGTGGATTTTTTATTAGAGCAAGCGGGCGAAAGCGCGCGTGTTTACACTACGCCGGTTGACGAAGCGGCGACAGAGACGGAGGCGCACGAACCCGAGGGGCAACTGGCCGTTGATATTATTGATACCAATGATAGTTTGGTGGTGGTGGCAACCGTTGCCGGCGCAAGTCCGGAAGAGATTAGTGTTTACGTGCATAATGATTTGTTGACTATTCGCGGCAGGCGCGCGTTGCCGGTTGTTGTTAGTGAGAGCGCGTTTATTCATCGCGAATGTTTTTGGGGGCGTTTTTCACGCACTATTATTTTGCCGCTTGACGTGCGCGCTCCCGGAGTGCGGGCGATGTACAAAAGCGGCGTGCTGGTGGTATCGTTGCCAAAAGAAAAACGCGAATCACGCGTGCCTATTACGGTAGTGGACGAAGGATGATATGAGTGAGGAGCAAGCACATCATAGGAAACGGTTGATTACCATACTCGTCGTCGTGGGAGTGTTGTGGTTGCTTGCCATGGGCCGCGCCGTGTACGCATTTCAGGACAAAAAAGTGATCTATGATGGCGTGAAAATTGGCGCGCAGGATTTTTCCGGTTTAACGTCCGTACAGGCAAAAGAAAAAATACTCGCGTTTGAATCGCGCATGTCGGTGCAGGGGTTATCTTTTTCTTACCGCACGGCGCAGGACGAGGAACGGCAGGCGGTGATTTATCCGGTGGTCTTTCGGAGTGATGGCACGGATTCACGGGATATTATTGATGTTGATGTAGAGGCAACGGTTGATGCGTTATGGGCGGTGGGACGCACGGGAACAGTAGTGCGCAAGGTGGGTGAGCGTATCGCCAGTCAGTGGTATGGGCGCAAGATACCTGCCGTGGTGAGTGTTGATCGCGAGCTTTTCCGTGACGTGGTGCGACTTAATCTTGCTTCCGATGAACAAGCGGCACGCGATGCGAGGGTAGTGTATGAACAGGGTGTTTTTAGCGTAGAACCTGACGAGACGGGCGTGGCATATACCGTTGATCGTGGGCTTGACGATGCCGTAGCGCTTATTCGTCGTCTTGAGTTGCGACCCATTGCGGTTGATAGAACCGTTGATAAACCATCAATTACTGTTGCGGCGCTTTCACCGCTTGTTCCGTTTCTTACGCCGGTGGCTGCAGACGATATAGCGGTGACGTACGAAGATCCTAATAAAAAAGAAAAATTCTCATGGACACTTGATCATGAAAAGATTGCAATGCTTCTGCAAGTAACGCAGGATGAGAAGGCGGGTTTTGTGCTTGGTTTGTCCGAGGAGGCGCTTGGCGCATGGGTCAAAGAAACAATTGCTCCGCAGGTTGAAGTGCAAGCGCGTGATGCCAAATTTAAGATTGAGGGTGAGCGTGTTGTTGAATTTCAATCAAGTCGCACGGGCGTAGAGATCAATACTCCCGCGCTTCTCGGCGCGCTTTCGCAGGTGGTAGCGGCGCGTTTGGATCGGCTCGTGCGCGGCGAGAACGGGCCTTTTTTGGCAGAGCAGAGTACGGTGTCACTCGCCGTACAGACGGCAGAGCCAAAGATTAAAACAGGGGATATCAATAATTTGGGCATTCAAGAAATTTTGGGTATTGGCACATCAAGTTGGCGCGGGAGTCCGGCCAATCGCATTAAAAATATTCGGAATGGCATGAATAAATTAAATGGTTTGCTTATCAAGCCGGGCGAGGAGTTTTCATTACTCGCCGCGCTTCGGCCATTTACTCTTGCCGGTGGGTATTTGCCGGAGCTGGTGATCAAAGGAGATAAAATTGAACCGGAGATTGGCGGCGGATTGTGTCAAATTGGCACCACGTCATTTCGCATGGCTATGAATAGCGGATTGCCCGTTACCAAGCGCACCAATCACGGTTTAGTGGTTACGTATTATAATGATCCCACGAATGGGAATCCTGGAACGGACGCAACCATTTATGATCCCGCGCCGGATTTTCGTTTTATGAATGATACAGGACACTATCTGTTGTGGACTACGTACATGGATTCTGCGGCTGGGAAATTGGAGTTTACGCTCTGGGGAACGTCTGATGGACGCAAGGGTTCATACAGCGCGCCCGTGGTGCACAGTTGGATTGGGACAGGCCCCATGAAAGAAATTGAAACCACCGATTTGAAACCCGGCCAACGTAAGTGTCAAAGCAGGCATCCGGGCGCGGTTGCGTCATTTACCTACACGGTTGATTTGCCCGGTGGTGAAAAAAAAGAAACGCTGTATAAGAGTTATTATCGGCCATTGCCGGAAATTTGCAGCGTTGGGGTGGAGCAGAAGACGGAGGACGGGGCAGCGCCAGTTGAGGGTGCGCCAACGGAAGGAACACCAACTGATGCTCCGGTTGCGGATACCCCACCGGTGTCAGTTGACGATCTTGCCGGATGATTTTATTTAATTTCAGCCAAAAAATACCCCCTTGACAGGCGGTATTTTATTATGGTATGGTGTAGTTTCGCCTAGTGCGAAAGTGGGAAGTGGCCATTCATCCGTAGTCACGACAAGCATGGAGACACCTTGTGGGGTATTGCTGGCCTCCGGGCTCGCACGCTACTTCAAGGTGTCTTCTTGACTACGGGTTCTGTGGTTATTTCTGCAACACAGAGAATACACCACCACCCCGGCTCTGCCGGGGTGGTTTGTTTTTGAGGTTGCTTTATGGGCGTGAAGTATTATATAGTGATTGTGTTATGAAGAAAATGATTATTCCGGCTTTTTTGTTTCTCCTCTTTCTCCCGTATTTTTGGCGTCCGTTTGCGTTGAATTTGAATGCCGATATGGGGCTACAACTGATGGATGTGTTCCGTATGGTGGATGCTCGGTGGAGCATGGCGCTTGATCCAAGCGCCGCTTATGCCAACCCCATCGTGCAGATGCTCGTTGATTTTCACGGCATCTTTCGCCAGCTCATTTATTTCCCCGTGTTTTACGTGCTGGATTTTTTTGGCATGGGCATCCGCGAGGCAACCGTGTATGGTACGCTTCTTGCAGTGGGGATAGTGATAACCTACCTCAATTATCTTTTCGTTCGCGTTCTTGTGGGGGGAAAAAAAGCGTTTTGGTTTACCACCCTCCTTTCGGTTATTCCTTTCTATGCGTTACAAGTGAAAGGCGGCTGGTGGCATGTGTTTGTGTATCCGCTTTTGCTTGCAGGACTTGCGGCGGAACACCGGCTGTTGCAATCTGTCATCCCGAGCGAGGCCGGCGAAGCCGGACGAGTCGAGGGATCTCAGTTTGGTGGCACAAGTAAGCGATGGTATTTTTGGTTCTGTATCGCCGCCTCGCTCTATCTTCTGGCCGACACCGGTTTTGTATTCGGCGGCCTGCTCTTTGTTTTGTACGCGTTCATATTTTTTATACAAAAAGGCGATGGTCTCCGACCAGTGCTCGGGAATATATGGCGCACGATACGAAGTCCTTGGACACTTCTGCCAATCCTCGTTCTGGCTGGCTCGGCTTCGGTAACCTACGTAGGTAAAACGCGTTTTGGAGCCGACTTTGGCATCATGGCACGTTTTTTGGAAAAAGGCGGGCATGTTGGATTTTCCGGATTCGGTGTTTTACCGCATTTTATAAGTCAGGGAATAGGACTTACTGGTTTCATTCTTTTCCCTGCCATGCTCATTGCCATGCTCTCTGTCATTCTGAGCCCCGATCGCAATCGGGGCGAAGGATCTCACAACGATCCACTTGTCACCACACTCGTTATTTATTTCTTTGCAACCTTCATTCTTCTCTTGTTCGCTGGCGGATCAGGCGCGGCGGTGTATGAGTTATATATTCCGGGTTTGATACTGCTGGTATACGCGTTTTCTCGGTTCAAAAAAGCATGGATACAAAATGTGTTCATGACAGGTATTGCCGCCGTGACTGTTTTTCAAACCGTTGCATACAATTTTGAAATAAAACCGCCACAGTTTCTCGTGCGTTCGTATTCGTTCATTCGTCCAAACGATGCGTGCGTGACACTGTGGTGTCCTTGGCATTTTAGCGAACCAAAAAATCTTGGCGTTACTACGGCCGCATTTGTGCTACGAGATTATCTTGACGTCACGCCTGTTCCGTTTACCTCCATGCAGGAGAATTTTTACGACAAACCCAAAGAGATATTTTTTTACAGCAACTACCAACAGGGGCCATCCATGAGCATTGGCCGGCGGATTAGTTATACGCCTGAAGATATTGCGGCCGCGCGGATTATACTCGCGTTTACGCCGGAAGTTTCCGCGCGTGCACCCGGAGCTATTGAGAAAGAGAAAAATCAGGCGGTATGGGATTTTCTTACGGCTCATCCGGAATATAGGAAAGTCGCAACTGTGACACAGGATGGCGCGGAAATGATTATTATTTTTGAGCGTGATGCAACCCATGAGGAGCGTGTATTTTCAGTTGAGGAATACGATGCCAAATTCAACGCGCGCTACGGTCACCTGCGAGATATCGGGTTTATTGATTTGGGATAATATTACGATCGCGCAATTTTCTCCGCCTCTTCCGGTTTTATTCCGTAGAAGTGTTCTGGTTTAGGGAATGCGCCGGTGCGCAGGGCTTGATTTTTTCCCTTATAAATGATATATTGTTAGTATGCATAACTGGTCAACCGATGAGAAAAAGCTTAAAAAAGATCCTGAAAAGTATGCCATTTGGCGGCTTGAGCAAATGGTTAATTTTGGTATTGGCAAAGAGAAGTTGAAAATCTCTGAATTGAAAAAATACTGGTCACGGCTTTCTCTTGATCCGGCACGGCGAAAGTTTCTTGAACTCCTTCTCCATGAATCCTGACATCCTTACCAAAGAACAAATCACATTTCTTGAGCTGATTGGCAGCACTCCGGCGCTTCAAACACATTTTTATCTTACCGGCGGCACACCGCTTGCCGCTTTTTATCTGAAGCATCGTTTCTCGGAAGATATTGATTTTTTTTCCGAACAGGAGGTTGATACCGCCGCCCTCAATGTATTTTTTAAAAAATACAAAAAGGAATTAGGCATCACTCATATTGATTTTGAACAGAGTTACAATCGCAATCTTTTTTTTCTTACCACCAAAAATGGCGTACTAAAAACCGAATTTACCCACTTTCCTTTTCCACGCATTGAAAAGGGTGGTGTGGAGTTTGGTGTAGCAATTGATAGCATTATTGATATTGCGGTGAACAAACTTTTTACTATTTATCAACGGACAAAAGCGCGCGATTATATTGATTTATATTATCTCTGTCAAACCCGTGGATTTATGGTGAGCGATTTAATGGCAAAAGCGCGCATCAAATTTGATACGCACATTGATCCTATTGGGCTTGGCGCACAGTTTATGAAGGCGTCAGAGGCGGTTGACTATCCTCGTATGGTTACTGCCATTTCTCCAGAAACGTGGCAACGGTTTTTTATTGAAGAGGCAAAAAAATTAAAACCAAATGTGATGGAATAGAGCGGTTGTTATATCCTCTTTACAATCTTCTCCGCCTCCTCCGGTTTAATTTCGTAGAAGTGTTCTGGTTTGGGAAAGGCGCCGGTGCGCACATCTTCAACATAGGCGCGGAGGGCGAGGGAAATGAGTTGGCCGGCCTCGCAGTAACGGCGAATAAATTTCGGTTTGAATTGTTCAAAAAGTCCCAGAATGTCGTGAATAATAACGAGTTGTCCATCCACCTGATCACCCGCGCCAATACCGTACACCGGAATGGTGAGCCGTGACGCAATCATGCCCGCGGATTCTGCCGGCATGGCTTCCAAAAGAAGCATTTGCGCGCCGGCATCTTGGAGCGCCAGCGCGTCTTCCAAGAGCGCGTCATAACTTTCTTTGGTTTTTCCTTGCACACGATAGCCGCCCAATTGCGCCATGTTTTGTGGCGTGAGACCAAGGTGCCCCATTACCACAAGACCAGCATCAACCATGGCGCGCACGCGGGACGCAACGCGCCGTCCGCCCTCGCATTTCACCGCATCACAACCGGCTTCTTGAATAAAACGTCCGGCGTTCCGGATGGCAGTTTCATCAGACGGCTGGTAGCTCATGAACGGCATGTCGCCCACAATGAACGCGCCTTTGCCTGCCGCGCGCACCACGGCTTTTGAGTGGCTAATCATTTCATCCATCGTAACTGGAATCGTAGTTTCATAACCAAGCGTTGTCATGCCGAGTGAATCGCCAACTAAAATCATATCCACGCCGGCGCGGTTTGCAAGAAGCGCGAGCGGATAATCATAGGCGGTGATGTACACCACTTTTTCACCCTTTTTCTTTTTATCAAGAAGGGTGAGGAGGTTTATTTTTTTGCGTTCTTCTGTGGGCATATAATTATTTACGGTAAGATCCTTCGACTCGGCCTTCGGCCTCGCTCAGGATGACCTCTCGGCGACCGAGAGGTCAATTAATTTCAGACGATTTTTTTTCACCGCGTCCCTCAAGCGGTTCAATGAGCATGTTGGCATAAAACTCTTCGCGTGGCAAGAACGGCGCCATGTCTTCCAAAGGTTTTGAAATATAGCGACCATCTGCATCGCGATCTGCAATAAGTTTTGGTATAAGTTTCTGGGCAGGATCAACCATAACATCACAAAGCACCGGCCCGTTCATGTGTAGCACATTCTGTATTTTTGCGCGCATTTCCTCGTGGTTGTAAACCGTCATGGCGGGTATGCCATATGCTTCTGCAACGCGCGCAAAATTAGGCCAGCTGTAACCGCGTCCGGAGGCCTCGTAACGGGCATCAAAATAAACTTCCTGAAACTGTTTCATGATGGCCATGCCGCGATTGTTAAGGATGAACATTTTTATAGGAAGGTCATAGTTGCGAATGGTTTGCAATTCCTGAATGTTAAGTTGAAAACCACCGTCGCCATCGATACAAATGATCCGTTTTCCGGTACCAACTGCCGCGCCCATTGCGGCAGGCAACGCGTAGCCCATGGGTGAGTGCGCAAAGGCAGAAAAAAGTTGTTGACCATCTTTGATTTGAAACGCCTGCATTGTCCAGACAAGGTTGCCCCCTTCATCGGGTATAATGATGTCTGTCGTGGCGAGTTCTTCAGCAAGGGTTTTAACAAACGCATACGCGTTGACTGAACCCTCGTGGGCATACCATTCGGGAAGTACCGCAGGATATTTTATTCTCCACGTTAGGCATTGTTTCTTCCACGGTGCGACATCGGGAAGTGATACGCCGGCAAGAGCATTGCCAAGCGCAACAAGAAAATCTTTTGCGTCGGCGTGTATTGCAACATCCGGTTTTACGCGCGTAGGAATGAGGCGCTCTTTTAATAATTCGTGCTCGTCAATATCAACAATTACTTTTTTAGCACCGCGTGCAAACGTTTGTCCTTGTCCGCCGGTTTGTCGCGTATCAAGTCGCGAGCCGATGGCGATTATTAGATCGGCATTCTGTACACAAAAGTTAGTGGCTCTATTGCCGTAAACGCCATATTGTCCGATGCAGAGCGGGTCATCGTGGCCAATCAAATCAAGGGCGCTCCAGCTTGTGGCTATAGGCGCCGAAATGATCCCGGCGATTTCTCTGAATTCTTTTTTTGCTTTGGCAAATTTGATGCCACCACCGGCGATGATGACAGGACGCTCGGCTTTTTGTAATAAAGATATCACTTCCTCTACCTGTGCGGCCAACGTAGTTGGGGGCGTGGTTACGAGTGTATTGGGTGGGGAAAATCCCTCCAGCGTTTCCGGATCTATTTCGCTATGCTGAACATTCATGGGAATATCAAGAAGGACGGGTCCGGGTCTGCCGTGTTCTGCCTCAAAAAAGGCTTTTTCAAGGTGGTAGCGTATTTTTTCAGGTTCGGTAACAAGGTGCGCATATTTGGTAACGGTTTTTATCATGTCAACAATATCTGTTTCTTGAAAACCAATTTGCCGCACGCCGCTTTCGCCCTTGAGTTCACTCACATTTACCTGTCCGCAAATAAACAACGCGGGTATAGAATCAAACCAAGCGCAGCAGATACCGCTGATGAGATTCACCGCCCCCGGGCCGCTGGTTGCCACGGCAACTCCCGGTACGCCGGTGGTGCGGCTGTAGGCCTCGGCGGCCATAGCGCCGGCCTGTTCATGCTGGACGCACACATAGTCAATGTCACGTATTTTTGAGACCTGGCCGATGGAATCAACAATGTGCGCACAGGCGCCGCCGGTAACCACAAAAATTTTTTTAACGCCGCGATCTGCAAGAAAATGGATGATATAATCAGAGAGTTTCATAAGTGTCATTAAATGTTATGTTGATTGCGATGGTCATTGACAATGTCACGTATAATGGCATTCGGCCGGCGTTTTGTTTCTTGATAAATTCTGCCGATGTATTCGCCAATGATAGAAAAGCACAACAATTGTATTGCGCCTAAAAATAGTATAGATACGAGAAGAGTCAAGAAGCCCGTGGGGGCTTTCTGATAGAAGAGCGCAATGCCTACGTAGGCCACAATTGCCACGCCTGAAAGTATGGTTACGAGGCCGGCGAGATAACTGATCCATTCAAGCGGAGAAGAGGAAAATGCAAAAATCATGCGTTTTGCCCAACGCACATTATCTAAAAAGGTAAGATTGGTTTGTCCTGAAAATCGTTCCGCACGTGTGTAGGGGATGCCTGCGCTTTTAAAGCCGGTCCACGCCCGAAGCCCGCGGATAAAGCGGTTTGTTTCCGGCATGGCGTTAATAAGATTGATAACTTTTCGATCAATGAGACCGAATTCGCTGGCATCAAGGGGCATCGGTACTTCGGCTACGGTTTTAAAGATGCGATAAAATAATTTATAGCCCGCGCGTCGTATAAGCGATCCTTTACGTCGTGTCCGGATGCCATAGACGATTGGGCATCCTTCAAGCCATTTTTTGACGAGTTCAGGGAATAGTTCGGGCGGGTCTTGTATATCTCCATCCAGAAGAATGGCAGCGTCGCCCGTGCAAAGATTGAGTCCCGTGGTATATGCTTGCTGTGTTCCAAAATTACGAGTGTGGTTGATGAGCATAAGCCGTTTGTCGCGCGATGCGAGTTCTTGAAGAATTTCTTCGGCGCCATCCGGACTGTTTTCATTAACATAGACAATCTCGTAATTTGATGTAATTTCAAGCATTATTGACGTCACGCGACGATACATTTCACGCACACTTCCGCCGTCGTTGTAGCAGATGACGATGATGGAGATTTTCCGGTCAGTCAACATAGGGTTGTAGCTTAACATGTGCCTTTGGATTTAAGCAAGACACGGGTAGTGGGTTCTTTGACGAGGCCCGAAGAGGTGATATACTGGCGCCCTATGCATTTGAGGGAAGCCAAGTGCGCTATTTGCGGAGGTCTCGGTGACGCGCAAGAAATCTACCCCGCTGCGCTTAGCGGTATCACGCTTGACGAACACGCATTTACGGCGCGACGCATTGATAATGCGGCAAAAATTCATTTTCGCATGGTGCGTTGTAATATCTGCGGCTTGGTGCGTTCTGATCCGCGTATTGACACGGCTAAAATTGAAGAGCTCTATCGCGGCAGTCATTTCATTTATGCCGATGAGACGCGTAACTTGTCTAGAACGTACGGGCATTACTTGTCACGCGTCAACCGTCACGTGAGTACTAAAGGACGGCTTCTCGATATCGGATGCGGCAACGGGTTTTTTTTGGAGGAAGCGCGGCGACAGGGTTATCAGGAAGTGTTTGGTGTTGAACCAAGTCCAGAAGCGGCAGCACAAGCGCCCGAGGCCATTCGTCAGCACATCACGGTCTCTATGTTCCGTCCCGATCTTTTCCCCGAACAATTTTTTGATGTCATTTGTTTTTTTCAAACGCTTGATCATCTGGAAGATCCCGCTCGTGTCATTGCTGATTGCTTTTCGCTTCTGAAACCCGGCGGTGTTGTGTTTGCTATCAACCACAATGTACGCTCAATCAGCGCGCGAGCGCTCGGCGAACATTCACCCATCATAGACGTGGGACATACCTACTTATATGATAAGAAAACAATCAAAAAATTGTTTGAAAAGAATCATTTTACGGCGCTTGATGTGTGGTCCTCTCTGAATGTTATTTCTTTGGAGTATCTTCTTTCACTGATGCCGATACGTCCTGTTGCTCTCAAAGATCGTTTGATTGCCTTGGTGCGTTTTTTGCGCGTAAACCGTGTGCCGCTTATTATACCGCTCGGTAATTTGGGGATTATTGCACGGCGCGATGTTTAGATTATGAAAATATTTATTACCGGCATTTCTTCAGGCATTGGAAGGGCGATGGCAAAACAATTAGTTGGAGCAGGGCATGAAGTGTGGGGTATTGCGCGAAGAAAAGAACTGCTCATATCACTTCAGGATGAGTTGCACAGCCCGCTTTTTCATTTTTCTTGCGGTGATGTTAAAGAACTGCAGCAGATGACGGCGATCGCACAAGAATTAATAGCGGCTCAATTTATTCCTGATGTGGTGGTCTTAAATGCCGGCAGTTATTTTTATGATATAAAAAAAGATGGGTTTGATTGGGGGATCTATAAAGATGCGTTTGCCACCAATCTCGATGGAGCGCTTTTCTGGGTGAGTACGTTTTTAGCGGATTTTTTGCGCCGAGGTTGCGGTTTGTTTATTGCCATATCGTCAACCGCGGCATTACGGCCAAGTGGTAGTGCTTCGTATTCGGCAAGTCGTGCGGCGATCAGTATGGCGTTTCGACAATTGCGTTTGAGTTTTGATAGGAGCGGCGTTCGTTTTTCGATCATACATTTTGGGCCGATAGCAACGCGTCAGTGGCCGGGGAGACGTATGTTCCTGGTACCACCTCCGGAAGCCGCCGCCGCCGCCACGATAACGCTTCTGGACAAGCGTAGCGGATCCTATTTTTATCCCTGGCTCACGACGACATTGCTACGCGTATCGCTCTACGTGCCCGATCGCGTTTTTAGATGGGTAGCGGGTCTGCTGCGGCCTGAACACTAAAGGTGTTCAACGTACTGTTTGATAATACCGAGAAGATACTCAACCATGGATTCGGTGAGCGCATGATTACAGCCGATGAGAAGGGTGCGGCGCATGATTATTTCAGCGCCGGTTAGTTCCCCATGGACGCGCTTGGTGATGTTACGATACGGTTCATGATGAAGAATGTTGCCGGTAAAAAGCAGGCGTGTTTGTATGCGGTTTCGTTCAAGATAAATAAGAAAATCACGCCGATTGATGGGAGAAGTTTCGCGGAGCGTAACGGGGAATGCCAGCCAGTACACGGTTGCTTTTGGATGAGATTGTGGTAACACAAAATGTTCGGGATATTGTGAGAGGAATTGATAGATTTTGTTAAAGTTACGCGCGCGGATGACATTGAAATAGGGGAGTTTGCGGAGTTGCACCAGACCGAATGCCGCCTGCATTTCAACCGGTTTGAAGTTATAGCCGATTTTTATGTGATAGAATTTGCCATCGTAATCTACGTCACCCAATTTATAACTGAAGCGCTGTTGGATGTCTTCGTCATTATTTTCAGGCAATGCACGGCCCCAGTCACGATAAATTTTTGCTTCCCGAATGAGATCCGGGTTGTTTACCATCACCATGCCGCCGCCACCGCCCGCCGTAATGTTGTGCGAGGCATAGAAACTGGTGGTGGTGATATCTGACCAAAGACCCGGTGGTTTACCATCGTACAAACTGCCGTGTGTGTCACACGAGTCCTCAATAAAGAGGAGGCCATATTTGTCACAGAGTGCGCGGATGCGTTCCATGTCATTGATGTTGCCCAGCGCATGCGAGATAAAAATTGCTTTAGTTTTGGGTGAAATTGCGCCTTCAATTTGATCAACATCAATGTTATAGGTGCCCACTTTGGAATCAACAAAAACTGGCGTATGCCCTTTGACGATAATGGGATTGAGAGTTGCGGGGAATGTGCAGGCCTGGGTTATCACTTCACAATCAAGTGGAAGATTGGCAATTTCCATGGCAATTTGATTTGCGGATGATCCGGAATTCACAAAAAGTCCGTAGCGTTTTCCAAACAGCGCGGCAATTTTATTTTCAAATTCATCCGTGAGAACGCCAGGGCCGAGCCAGCCATCTTTTAAGCATTGCACCACGGCATCAATTTCTTCTTGATCATAGACGGCTTTGGTGTAAAAAATGCGATCTTTGCCCGGAGTAAATTCTGCAGAGGTCATAGGATAACTATTGATCTAATTTTTGATTTGGCGATCGTCCATTGATAACATCACGCACGACAAAATGCGGCCGGCGTTTCACTTCCTGATATATGCGTGCGATGTATTCTCCGATAATGGAAAAGCAGAGCAGTTGAATGGCGCCTATAAAGAGCACGACGAGTATGAGTGTGGGCCAGCCGCGGGGCACATCGGTTGTAAATGCAAGTATGAGATATACTATCATACCGATTCCCGAAAGCACCATAATGAGCGCGGCAAGATAGCTGATCCATTCAATGGGTTTAAAAGAAAATGCAAAGATAAGGCGTTTGGCATAACGCACATAACCAATAAAACTATAATTGGTGATACCGGAAAAACGTGCGTCGCGCGTATAGGGAATGCCGATACTTTTAAATCCCGTCCATGCGCGCAGTCCGCGCAAGAATCTATTAGATTCCGGCATCTCTTGGATGCATTGAATAACGCGGCGGTCTATTAAACCAAAGTCGCTCGCGTCAAGCGGGATGGAAATATCAGAAAGCGCGCCAAGAAGGCGGTAAAATAATTTATAAAAAACAGCGCGTAGCGGGTTGCCTCGGCGATGTTCTCGAACGCCGTAGACAATGAGGTATCCCTCAAGCCATTTTTTGACGAGCTCGGGGAATAATTCCGGCGGATCCTGTATATCACCATCAAGCATAATGGCCACATCTCCGGTGCAATAGGAGAGGCCGCTGGTGTATGCTTCTTGGCCGCCAAAGTTGCGCGTATGGTTGATCACGATAAGCCGTTTATCCTGTGTCGCGATTTCTCGCAATATATCTTCTGCTCCGTCCGGACTGTTTTCATTAACATAAACTATTTCGTAGTTTGGAGTGACGGTTTCCATAACCGCTGTTACGCGACGGTACATTTCTCGCACGCTGCCTCCATCGTTGAAACAGATTACGATAATGGAGATTTTTTTATCAGTCATCATAGGTTTCATTGAGAGCCATGATTTCCACTCTAGCACGAGGAATGCCCGTGGGGCAAGAGTGGGAGTGTCATACCTTGATTTTTGATTGTACTAGTGGTATGCTGGCTCGGGGAATACCGTTATGGTTGATTTTTATCATAGCAAAAAAGTTCTGGTAACCGGCGGCGCCGGATTTATGGGGTCGTTTTTGGTTGAAGAGCTGGTGCGGCAGGGCGCCGAGGTTGCGATTACCATGCGGCCCGGCACCCGGCCGTGGCGTTTGGCGTCAGTGATGAATCACGTGCGGGTGATTGAAATAGATTTGGCAGATCCCTCGTCGCGCGAGCGGCTCTGTAGCGGATGGGTTCCGGAACTCATCTTTAATCTTGCTTCACTGGTGCGGACACAGCAGTCGTTTGATGCGTTGGAACCGGTGCTTGATGGTAACGTTACCGTCGCAAAACATGTATTTCAGGCGGCCGTTGCCGCCGGTGTGCAGAAGTGTGTCCATGTGGGGACCATTGAGGAATACGGACGCGCCGCAGTGCCGTTTGTTGAGTCCGTGCGCGAGGCGCCTTTTTCTCCATACGGATTAGGCAAGGTGTTGGCAACGCATCTTGCGCTCATGACCCATCAACTGACGAACCTGCGTGTTACCGTGGTGCGTTTAGCTGCTACGTTCGGGCCGCGACAGGGATGTGTGATGTTGACGCCGGTGGTGATTCGCGCGTGCATGGAGCGGAAGGATTTTTCTATGAACGCGGGCGAGCAGATGCGGGACCTCATGTTTGTCGGAGATGCGGTGCGCGGTCTGATGGCGGCTGGCGCTTCGGAAACTGCCAATGGCGAAGTTATCAACATTGGTACTCTGCGGCCACAGCAAATTAAAACGATTGCAACACGGATTAATGGGCTAATGGGCAATCCTATAACGATTCATTTTGACGCGCCTCCCTACCGGCCGCTTGATACTATGGTATTTTATATGGATGTCTCAAAAGCCGAACGGTTGCTCGGCTGGCGCGCCACGGCGGATTTTGATGTTGCGCTGGCGGAAACCGTTGCGTGGTATCGTACTCATTGGGATTTTTTGCAGCGTGAGGGGCTGGTGTGAATATGGATACCAGTTTTGAGGAACTCTATCATGAGAGGGAAATGCGGCATTGGTGGTTTTGCGGGAGGCGCGATTTTATTGCGCGGTTGCTTGATGCCGTTCCGCGCGGGGACGCCTTACTTGATGTGGGTTGTTCAGGGGGCGCGCTCCTTGATGCGCTTCGGACGCGGGGATTTACGAATCTTACGGGTATTGATATTTCGCCTCGTGCGGTCGAGCGGTGCCATACGCGAGGATTCACACACGTGCGAGAGGCAGACGCCTGCGCGCTTCCGTTTGCTGATAACACGTTTGATATCGTGGTTGCCAGCGACCTGTTGGAACATATTGCCGATGCCGATCGCGCCATGGTAGAGTGGTATCGCGTGCTGAAACCCTGCGGGCGATTGCTTGTGTTTGTCCCCGCGCATCAATGGTTGTGGAGTTACCATGACACCATAAATCATCATGTGAAACGGTATCGTTACGACGAACTCATCGCGTGTATGAACAGTCAACATCTGCGCATCGTTCGGAGCGGGTTTTGGAATACGTTTTTGTTTGTGCCCATTGCGGGCGTGCGGTTGCTTGAGCGGTTGTTCCGCCATACACCTCGTTCGTCATCAGGAAATCTCAAAATGACACCTACGCCAGTGAACATCCTGTTGGCGCACCTGCTCATGTGGGAGAATAGATTGCAGATGCGTGGTGTTGCGTTCCCCTGTGGGGTCAGTATTTTTGCGGTGGGAGAGAAAATATGATTTTTTTGTTTATTGGAGTGGCGGTCTGGTTGTGTCTTGAATACGTGATACTCGGTCCGTATTCGTACGTGCGCATTGGCGATAATTTGGATATTTTCATTCCACAGCTTGCTGGATTGTGGCGTGGTTTTTTGTCATGGGGAGCCGCGTATTGGAGTCCTCTTTTTGCTGGTGGTATTGATCGGCTCGGGAGCGATGGCGCCTATTTCAACGCGGGAAGCATTCTTTTCGCGCTGTTCCCCACGTGGCTTGCCTATGGACTCGTGTTGATGCTCGGCGCGTTTTTGGCGGGATGGTTTACGTTTCTTGTGTGCGAACGACGGCTCGGTCTTTCGCGGCTCGCGAGCGTGGTGGCCGGTGTGTTGGCGGCGCAGGGGGTTATGCTGGTGGATATTATGCCGTTTGTATTGGGGTTTGGCGCGTTTCCGGCAGCCATCTACTATCTTGAGCGGTTGTGTATGGAACCTCGAATGAAACGCGCGGCCGCGGGCGCCGTTGCGCTTGGCCTCGGCTTTGCGTTTTTTTCTTCGTTAGCGTTCACGTTGCCGTTCACACTCGTGGTTGCGGCGGTGTGGGTTGTGGTGATTCGACGGTTTGTCAGTTGGCGGTCGTTTTTTGTCGTTGGTTTGTTTGGTGTTGTCGCGATTATTCCGCACCTGCCGGAGTTTTGGAGTTTATTCTCATTCACCCCGTTTTCCATTCGCGGCGGTGAGTATTACCGGACGCCGTGGGTGTACGGCATTGTCCTCATACGATGGCTTCTTGATTTTTATTGGGTTGGGGCACTCATGCTTGCCATCGGTGTGGCTCTGCGTATCCGTGGCCGGGTCTGGTATGGCGTGGTGGCGCTTTCGGTTTTATTTTTGTTTGTGGCGCCGTGGTACCAGCCGTTTTCCGCGGCGTACGGGCAGTATTTCGGGCGCTTTCGTGATTTTGGGTTTGAGCGTTTTTATTATCTTCTGCCGGTGGTGCTCGGTATCGCTACCGCGATGGTTTTAGAGCATTTTTCTGCAACGTATACGATTCGTGGGCGACAGGTGCGTTTGCGGGAGCTGGTGGCGGGTGTCGTTTTGGCGGCGCTAGCGCTCGGAAGCGTGAACACAAAAATTGTTCATGCAAAAGGGTGGTTGCGAAACGGTAGTTTTTATACGAACGCCTACAGTCCGGAGGCGGCTACCGTTGTTGGTGCGCGCACTGCGTCAGGCACGCCGTTTCGTGTTGCCACTATTGCCGATGAACGCACCGGCCTGTTGCCTTCATGGGCTGTCATGCAGGGCTGGGAGACGATAGATGGGGATATCACTTTTGCATCGCGGCGGTATGCGGCGTTTTTTAAGGAGCTCACCAAGCATTCCGGCCCGGAGCCAAAACATAGTTTTTATTTTATGTGGCAAGCCACCGCGGATGACCGTGCGCAGGCGGGGCGCGACGCAACTCGTTTTTTGAGCCCCGCACTGCTGTCGCTTGCGAATGTGCGGCATCTCTTTTCGCCATTCCCCATTTCACTTCCGGGTTTTCGGTTGCTGTCGCCACAGGATACGGCATTGCCAGCCGAGTTACCCGACGCCTCAATCGCCGAACGCGCGCGTGCGGCCTTCCGCGGACGTCCTCTCATGGTGTATGAGAACGAGGACGTGTTTCCTCGCGCGTTTTTGGTGAACGACGTGCGGGTATTTGCGACGGATGAGGAACTCCTGCAAGCGCTGGGCGAGGCGAGCACCTCGACGCTTCGTACCACCGCATTTGTGAACGTCGCGGATATGGATGCGGTTTCTGCGACTGGCGGTACCGCAGCAAAGGTAGAAGTGACCGCGTCAACGCCGGATGAAATAATCGTTACCGTACAATCAGATGCGCCCACGATGCTTGTGCTGACCACCAATTATCGTCCCGCGTGGCGTGTGCACGTTGATGGAGAGGAGAAAAAAATAATTCCGGTTTACCATACGTTTATGGGAGTGCCGCTCGAAAGCGGGAATCATACCGTGGTGTGGAAATATAAACCATGAAAAAAAAAATCAACAATCTATTGCGCCGGTTTGGATACGAAATGCAAAAATCAGGCGGCCAGAGTTCGCTTGCGGCCGTACTTTTGCGTGCTAAAAGACAAGGTTTTGCGCCTGCAACAGTGATCGATGTCGGCGCGGCATGGGGGAATTGGAGCCGTGAGTGCGCGGCCGTGTTTCCCAATGCGCGACATGTGCTTGTTGAACCGTTGGTGGAATATCGTACATCGCTTGAGAAGGCGGTTAAAGAATTGCCGAGCGCGGTTTTGGTGCAATCAGTTGCGGCATCGGCGCCGGGAACCGTGACGTTTCATGTGCATCCTGATCTTGAAGGGTCGTCCGTGTATCGCGAAGGCGATGATCCGCAGATCAACGGCGTACCGCGCGAGCTTCTTGCGACAACGCTTGATTTTATCGCTAAGGAACATCACATTGAAGGGCCGTGCCTTTTGAAACTTGATGTGCAGGGAGCGGAACTTGATGTGCTCCGTGGAGCGGAAGAAACGCTGAAAAAAACAGAGTACGTGATTCTTGAGACCTCGCTTTTTTCAGCGTATGACAACGTGCCGATTTTGCATGACGTGATTGCGTTCATGGCCGCGCGCGGTTTTGTGCCGTATGACATTTTGGGATTGCTCTACCGTCCGCTTGACGGTGCCCTGTGCCAAGCCGATGTGTGTTTTGTAAAAAAAAATGGCATGTTTCGGCGCGAGCGGGCGTATCGAAAAGTCAACGATTGATTTTTTGATGCCTTGATTTTTACTCTTACGATCATATATCATACCCTTATGCACATCATTGATACTCACATCTCGCATGAAGAATTAATTTGATATGGCCTTCCAACATCGCGAAATGGCAGCGGGGCGATGGTACACGTTTACGCTCGCCGAACAGATGGGGAACATTGGAAGTGATGTGCAGCGCGCTATTGTGTGGCGCGAGCGTGGTCAAAAAGATAATTTTAAAAATGCCTTTGAGCGCGCGCTTGAACTTTTTGATCTCACACTTGATGATCCGCGGTGGAATGCCGCTCGTAAACGCGAGATTGGCCGCGCGCGGGAAGTATTTTGCGATGCGCTGTGGGGCGACAATGAATACAAAACCGACCTCACTTCTCTTGATAACTATTTTTTGCAATTCGGCCTCGCCGCGCGGATGGCGATTTGACGCCACTATCGGCACTTGATTTTTTTACCTACCCATACTATCATTTAAACAGGTCTCAACCGAGAAGAACGAAAGGACGGGAAAAATGAGGTGGCTCCGTTACTCGTTAGCGCTCCTCTTCGGAGCACTGGGTACGTACTTTAGCTACATCGCGCATGACCGTTTTTACGGTGCGCTTGATCCTGCGCAGACATACAATCTGATGCTTCCTGCAAGCGCCGATGTGCGTCCGCAAGATGCAGTAAAGCCGGGGACATTTACGGTTCAGGTGTCTACCGAAGATTTTCGTGACCTGGCGAAGAGGGCTGACCAGCGAATGCTTGCCACGTACGGCGTCCCATTTGAGGAATCAGAAAGCGAGGAACTGATCCTCAAATACTGGTTGCCACGAACCGATGTTGTGGGCACGTTCTACTACGCGGAAGAACACGTCAGGATGCCCTTTTTGCATAGGGCTTCTGTCATCAGAAGCATCCACACTGCAAATGGGATTCTGACAGTGGATACGAAACGCACGGGATGGGGGATGGGTTGGAGTTTGGGTGCATTGTGCCTCTTTGTCCTTGTTGGTGTGTGCTTTCATCCGACAAGAAAGTTGATGAAGAGGGTAAACCAGTGGTTGGACACTATGTAGGTTCCAATCTTCAAAGGCCAGTTACGTTCGCCATCAGAGGATTCGTTCTGCCGACTAGCGGAATGGAGCTCTGATGGCGTTTTTTATCGCCCCTGTATAGCCAATGACCTTTTCATTTTCGTCGTATGATTTTAGAGTTATCAACCATTGACACGAAAAGAATGCTGTAATATAATGTAATAAAGAATAACATTTCCTTATGCGTAACGTTATTAACATTTCTCTCCCGCCAACCCTCACCAAAAAGGTTGAGGATGCGGTGCGGATGGAACATTTCGCTTCCAAGAGTGAATTTTTTCGTCACCTTTTGCGTGAATGGATGGCTGGCCGTCTTGCGCAGGAGTTTGAGGAGGGGCGCAAAGAGTATCGGGCCGGAAAAACAAAACGACTGACGTCAATGAAGCTCAATGCATAAACATCGGGAAGGTGCATAGGTGCACCGTGCGCCTTCCCCGTTTTCTCCAGACCGTAAATGCCTGCCCTACGCAGCTTCGCGTAGTAGGGGTTTACGGTTTGAAGGTGAATGGAGGAGGTGAGGTGATGGAAGCAACACAGGAATACCAAGAATACATCGTGAACGTCTGCGACCTCTGCGGGAAAAAGCAGGGAACGATTCGCAAACGCTGCGCGGCGTGTAATCATCCGTCGCTCACCGAAACCGCGATTCCAGTGACCGAGTATTGTGTGCTGGTCGGCCATGACGGCGGAGAGATGTGCCTGCCAGATTCCGCGCGCAAGGAGCGAGTACAGTTCGTCCCGCTCGTCGAAGATGGATTGACGATCGGCGGGAGAGACGAAGACATCTACAGCTACGAGTACCTGTTCAGCTGCGCGCGGTGCGGGTTTGAGCAACAAACAAGGAGATAGACCGATGCCGATCATAAACGTGAAGAACTGGCCGAGCATGGTTGCCGCGCTTCGATCAGGTCTTCCGTCTTCCGATACGGTCACCCGTGAAATCGTCATCGACAACCTGTATAAGCAGAACTTCGCCCAAGCTCTGCGTGCGGCCGTCATCTCGGAGGACATTCCGGGAATTGATGACCCTCGTCTGGTGACGGTTTCGTTCGACAACGGACGCGCGATCGCGGAAGATATTCTACTCGTCATCGAGGTTACTGGTTTGTTTGTCAGGCCGGATCGGACAAAAGTGGTCCGCGATCGCCTTGCCTACGCGCTTAAGGAATGCGGAAAGGCACACAACAACACGCTGGGGTGCGAAGTGCTCATCCATCGTTTCGATCCGAAAAAGGACTCGTACGCGAGGGGGTAGTCTCTGCCTTCATGCTCACGCCGGGCATTCGTCCTATACGAAGCCCGGTGTTTTTTTATCCAGACGAGATTGCTTCGCCTCCTTCGGGGCTCGCAATGACAGGCATTGATTATTCCCTAGGGCTGTGATATTGTTTGAAGAGCTTTATGCCCACCATTTCTATCGTAGGTTTAGGCAAATTAGGGGCTTCTATGGTGGCCGCGTATGCCGACCGCGGATTTTCGGTTATTGGCGTGGATATTAACGAGCAGGCGGTGGCGGCTATCAATCAGCATGTCTCGCCGGTTCCGGAGGCGCAGGTGACGGAACTTTTGCAGAAAAATGCCGCGCGGGTGCGGGCTACTGCCGATGTGCGCGAGGCGGTGTTTTGGAGCGATATCACGTTTATCATTGTGCCGACGCCAACAGACGAAACCGGCGGGTTTACGCCGCGGTATGTGCTGGAGGCGTGCGAGGGTATCGGGCGGGCCATTGCGGAGAAGGGCGCGTATCATCTGGTGGCGATGACCGCAACGCTCATGCCCGGGCATTCCACGGGACTTGTTATTCCGGCGCTTGAGCGCGCGTCCGGAAAGACGTGCGGCAAGGATTTTGGGTACTGTTACAATCCGGAATTTATCGCCATCGGCACGGTGGTGCGCGATCTCCTGAATCCGGATTTTGTTTTGATTGGCGAGAGCGATAAAAAGGCCGGAGACACATTGAACACATTTTATACTCAAGCAACGCCGGGCGCGCCGGTTAAACGGATGACGCTGACCAGCGCGGAGATTGCTAAATTGTCCCTGAACGTATTCGTTACCATGAAAATTTCGTTTGCAAACGCACTGGCGGAAATTTGCGAGCAGTATTCGAGCGCGGACGTTGATGCCATTACGGATGCTATTGGCACCGACAGCCGTATCGGGAAGAAATATTTGAAAGCCGGCGTTGGTTTTGGCGGCACCTGTTTTCCGCGTGACAATCGCGCGTTTGCAAAATTGGTTTCGCCGGAAAGCGGTATTATCCTGCACGCGCCGGTGACGGATGCCATCAACGAACGTAACAAGCAAAAGATTGCCGCGCTTGTTTTGCGAGCGTCCGAGGGCGGTAAACGGGTTGGCATCTTGGGACTTGCGTACAAGCCCGGGACGAATGTGGTGGAAGAATCTCACGGTGTGTATGCGGCGCAGGCGTGTGTTGCTGCTGGCCGGACGGTCTCGGTGTTTGATTCGGCTGGCTATGACCATGCGCGCAAGGCGCTTGGCGACGGTGTGACGTATACCACCACATTGGAAGAATGCGTTGGTGGTTCCGATGTGGTGCTAGTGGTGAACATGGATCCCGCGTTTGAGGCATTGCCCACGCTTGTTCGTGATGGGCAGACAGTTATAGATCCGTGGAGGATGTTTCGTTCTAAACTCCCAGCAGGTGTTATTCATACAATGATGGGAGTTGGAACATGATGAGATCCTTCGACTTCGCTCGGCTTCGCCTCGCTCCGCTCAGGATGACAAATTACTATGAACATCTATCCAAAAATCACGATTATCACCGCGTGTTTCAACCACGAGAAGTACATCGGTGAGACCATTGAGTCCGTGCTCGGACAGAACTACCCAAATTTGGAATACATCGTCATCAACGATGGCAGCACTGATGGCAGTGAGCGCGTCATTCAAAAATACGCTGACAAACTGACGTATTTTGAAACATGGGAAGGATACCGCAAGACCGTGGCCACCGCGCTTAATCGCGGTTTTGCGCGATCCACGGGCGAGATTATGGGATGGATCAACAGCGATGATCTGCTTATGCCGCGCTCTCTTTTTGTGGTCGCGGAAATTTTCAGCCAATTTGAAAACGTGGAGTGGATGACGGGCGTTGCCACCACCTTGAACCATAAAAGTAATATCGTGAGCATCTATCCGTATCGCAAAAATATCTATGACTACCTTTCCGGCAATTGGTCAGTCATTCAACAGGAATCAACATTTTTCCGCCGGTCACTCTGGGAAAAAGCGGGCGGCCGCCTTGATGACGCCTATATTCAGGCGTTTGATTCAGAACTCTGGAGCCGGTTCTTTCTGCACGCGGAACATTATCATGTAAACACGGTGCTCGGCGCGTATCGTCTCATCGGGCAGTCACGCAGTATTCGCGCAAAAGATGAGTTTACCATGTACACCCAGCAGGCATTGAAAAAAATGCGCGCTGCCGCCAAACAAAAGGACTTGAAACTGGCGCGCCGCGCCGGTTGGTATCGCCGATATCTTCGCTATTTCTTGCGCCTCCTGCCGCATCGCATCTACATGAAATTACCAATCGCCAAGGAGTATACGTATAAAATGATAGAGTATAATTTTTTGGACGATCGGTGGGAAATTCGAGAGAAGAATCCTTTTAGACCCCTGTATTAATATGAAAGTGCTGGTGACCGGCGGAGCGGGATTCATCGGTTCAGTGCTGGTGGAACTCTTGCTCCAACACAACCATCATGTGACGGTTCTGGATAATCTGCTCTATCGGCAGCACACGTTGTTGTCGCATTTTATCAATCCGTATTTTGAGTTTATTCACGGCGATATTCGTGATGCGAAAACCGTTCAGGATGCGGTGCGCGGTGTGGATGCGATTGTGCATTTGGCCGCGATTGTGGGCGCGCCGGCGTGCAACAAAAATCCGCAGCTTGCCGAAGAGGTGAATGTCGCCGGCACCAAAAATCTGCTGGACGCAACCGCGCCGGAGCAGTGGCTGTTGTACGGTTCAACCGGCAGTAATTACGGAAAAGTGGACAGCATCTGCACAGAAGAAACGCCGCTCAATCCGTTGTCCATTTATGGCATCACCAAAACGCGCGCCGAGGAATTGGTCATGGCGCGGGGGAATGGCATCTGTTATCGGTTTGCGACAGGTTTTGGTTTATCGCCGCGACTGCGGCTTGATCTTCTGCCCAATGATTACGCGTTTCAGGCGGTCAAAAATGGCACGCTTATTGTGTATGAGCGTCACATGAAACGCACGTTTATTCATGTGCGCGATATGGCGCGTGCGTTTCTGCACGGTTTGGAACAGTTTGAGACCATGAAAAATAATGTGTATAACGTTGGGTCCAACACGATGAATTATTCCAAACAGGATTTGGCGCATGTGCTGTTGCGGCATGTTGATTATTACTTGCATTTTGCGGAGGTGGGCACGGATCCGGATAAGCGCGATTACGAGGTGAGTTATGATAAAATTGCGAAGACCGGATTTACCACGCAGGTTGATATGGAGCGCGGGATTATTGAATTGGTAAAAGGCATGCGCACGGTTTCCGGATTTAATCCGTACATTAATGTCATTCATTAACCATGAAGATCGCGCTTGCGCAACATAATTATACCGTGGGTGATATCGCCGGCAATGTGGCGCGCATTGTGGCATCTATTGAACAGGCGGCGAGTGCCGAGGCGGATGGCGTGGTTTTTTCTGAAATGGCGGTGACGGGATATCCGCCTATGGATCTCTTGGATCAAAAAGATTTCGTTGCCGATGCTCTACACGCCATAACCGTGTTGCAAGAAAAGAGCCGGGCATATCCGCTGGTGACGATTGTGGTAGGCGGTATTGATCGCACGGAGTTGGATGGTGTGGTGTCACTTTACAACAGCGCGTATGTGCTCCGGGGCGGCGAGGTGGTGGCGGTGTATCATAAATCACTGTTGCCAACCTATGACGTGTTTGACGAGCGGCGATATTTTGCGTCCGGTTCAACGCCGTGCGTCGTGGAAATTGCGGGAGAGAAATGCGGCGTCACTATTTGTGAGGACATTTGGAATGACCGTTTTTACTGGCCGAAGCGGCGGTACGGATATGATCCGGTGGAGGATTGTGTGGCGCGCGGGGCACGGATGATTATTAATATTTCCGCATCGCCCTATCATGTTGGTAAAGAGCGCGAACGCGAGCAGATGGTGGCGGCGCTCGCACAGCGCCATGGGGTGACGATGGTGTATGTGAACCAAGTGGGTGGGAATGACGAACTCATTTTTGACGGGCATTCGTTTGTGATGACGCCGGAAGGGTGTATCGTGCATGCGCCGGGGTTTGAGGAGGCAGTTGTGACCTATGACAGTCATTCTGAGGACGAAGTCCGAAGAATCCCGTCAGTTGCCGTCATGCGTACGGGATCCTTCGGCGCGGCGCCTCAGGATGACAGTGAATCCGTCGTTAGCGCCCTCACTCTTGGCATCCGGGACTACACCCGTAAATGTGGTTTCAAAAATGTGGTGCTCGGCCTGTCCGGCGGCATTGATTCCGCCGTCACCGCGGCGCTTGCTGTTCGGGCGCTTGGGCAAGCGCATGTGCGCGGCATCGGGATGCCGTCAAAATTTTCTTCGCAAGGATCCGTTGATGACGCGCGGCAACTCGCGAACAATTTATGTATTCAGTTTGATTTGTTGCCTATTGAACCGATTGCGCAGGCGTATGCCGAGGCGCTTGCGCCGGTTTTTGCCAGCACGGCACCCGGCGTGGCTGAAGAGAACATTCAGGCGCGCATTCGCGGAGCGCTCCTTATGGCAATTTCAAATAAATCGGGCGCGCTCCTTTTGACCACCGGCAATAAAAGCGAACTCGCGGTCGGTTATTGCACGTTATATGGCGATATGTCTGGCGGCCTTGCGGTCATCGCGGATCTTTCAAAGGGTATGGTATATCGCGTTGCACGGTTTATTAATGAAGAAGCAGGGAGAGAAATTATACCCGCGTCAACACTCACCAAAGCGCCATCTGCGGAATTGCGACCCAACCAGACTGATCAGGATACTCTGCCGCCGTATGATACGCTGGATGAAATTATTTATCGGTATGTTGAAGAAGGGCAGGGGGCGACAGAAATTATTGGCATGGGTTTTGATCCAGCGGTAGTTGGCGCGACGATGCGCATGATTAATCAGAATGAATATAAACGACGGCAGGCGGCGCCGGGACTCCGGGTAACAAGCAAGGCGTTTGGCGTTGGTCGGCGTATGCCGATCGCGGCGAAACGAACGCGCAGTTAATATGGGACATATTAAAACAATCGGCATGGGCACAGTCACGGGAGCAATCTCCAATGTTGTCGCGCTCGCGGCCGGCATCATCACGGTGCCGCTTTTGATTAAAAATTTAGGCATGGATGCGTATGGTCTTTTGGGCGTGGTATCCGCGCTGGTTGGTTTTGTCGGTGTCGCGGATCTGGGGCTCACCTCAACCATTACGAACGCAATTGCCTACGGAAACGCGCGCGCTGATTATCCGCGCATCAACCGGCTTTTTTCCGGCGGTATGTTGCTCTACACGCCGCTCGTGTTCGCGATTGTCGGGTTCTCGGCATTTTTGGCATACGCGCCATGGTTTCCGCTTGCATCGCTGTTGAATGTCACCCCTGAAGTTGCACGCATTGCTCGTTTGGTGATTGTCATTATGCTCTCTTATACGATGGCCGGCGCGTTTTGGGGCGGCGTGTTGAAGTCGCTCTATCATGGCGTGAACGATATTGTAATTTATAACGGCGTCCAGACCATCTACAATATTTTCTTTGCGCTTGCGTTCATTGCGTATCTGTTGTTTGGGCAGGTAACGCTCCTTGGCGTGGTGTTGGTGCAAGCGGTTGGCGCGCTGGCGCGTCTTCTGCTTTTTGTCGGTATTGCGATGCGACGGTACGCGTGGTTTTCTTTTGTGTGGTCCCGTGAGAGTGTGCGAGTTGTCATGCCGCTTCTCAATTATTCCGCGATATTGTTTTTATCCATGGTTTGTATCGTGATTCTTGAGCGAAGCGATAATATCGTTTTGGCGCACTACCTCGGTGTTGCGGCGGTTGCATCATATTCCATTGCCTATAAACTTTTTTATCTCCCCGCTTCCATGTTGCCAATTGCAACCGCAAGCGCTCCCACCGTTGCCGCATTGTACGAACAAAAGGACTGGACGGCGCTCTCCACGCTCTATCGCCGTATTTTGCGCGTGAATATCATTCTCAAGTTCATCGTGTTTGCGTTTCTTTTGGTTTTTGCGCGCGAGATTGTGGTGCTCTGGGTCGGTGTTAATTTATTTACCGGTTACGGAACCGTTGCCGCAATTGGCGTGACCTATCTTATTTTTGCGTGGAACGGCACGCATGTGTTATTTTTCAGCGCCATGCAGAATTTCAAGCCGGAATTGCGCGCGAACGTGATTTCCATCGTGTTAAATTTGGCGTTCTCTATTTATTTGGTACAGAAAATCGGTATGGCGGGTGTGCCGCTTGGAACGCTGTTGTCACTTCTTTTGGTTAATGCGTGGTATTTGCCGCGTACACTGTCGCGTCTTTTGGATATTCATCCGTGGCGCGAAGCCGCGCGATTGCTGTCTCGGATTGTGCCGTTGTTGTTAGCGCTGGTGGCCGTGCATTATCTTTTGATTACGCTCGTGACCGATAATCTGCCGCGGTATATTCTGGCGGCTGTGATAGGCGCGTTATTTGCGCTCGCGGCATTTTTGGTAGCGTTTGGTTCAGGTGAGAAACAGTTTATGGTGGCTGGTGTGCGGAATAAATTACAGGGTTTATTGCGACGCGTATGAGTAACCCATTGGTTTCCGTTATCATGCCTACGTATAATAATGCCGCGACCATCGCGGTTGCGCTTGATGCGATGCTTGCACAGACGTATCAGCCGCTTGAAATTATTGTGGTTGATGATATGAGCGATGATGATACCGCCGCGGTGGTTGAGCGCTATCGCGCCGCGCATCCGGATATCATTCGCTACGTTCGCGTTCCGGAAGATGACCCGTATCGATATAATGATAAGGGTATTAATATAAATGCCGGGTGGAGCGCGCGCAATTTTGGCGTGGAACAGGCGCGCGGAGAGCTGATTACGTTTCAGGATGCCGACGATGGCGCGTGCGCGAACAGGATTGAGGTGCAGTATGAACTGATGCAAAAGTATAACTCGCATCATGTGGTGGTTGATTGGCAAAAGTTTGATGAGGCGTTGAATGGGAAGGTGTGGCCTGTGTCATTGCGAGGAGTGAGCCCTGCGAACGACGAAGCAATCCCGCAATCTGACGGGATTGCTTCGTCCCGACAAGTCGGGACTCGCAATGACGTGCTTATACCAACAAAAGAAATCCTCCGCCTCGTCTACAAAACCCGCCCGCGCCGTTTTTTCACACGCTGGGACGCCTACCCATGCGCCGGCAGTAATCCGCTCGTGCGGCGCGAGGTGTTTGAAAAAGTGCGTTTCCGACCGCTCTGGGAACGCACGCGGCCATCTCAAAAGGGGAGAGGCGCGGATCGGGATTTTAATTTTTGGGTGGCAGAAACATTTGGCGACAGCATCGCGGCAAAAATTCCACTCGTCTTGTGGCGCGTGAATAGCCAGAATCCGGCGTATCAACTTGACACTATCCTGCACACGTGATATCGTCGTTTCGACACTGGGAAAAGGAGTGTGGGCATGAGTACGAACAGGCGGTCTCTGTTATTTGGTTATTTCTGGTACGTAGTATTTCTTCTGGCCGTTGGGGTGACTGTTACGGTTTCACCTTTTTGGCGCGATCAAATACTTGTCACCTTTAAAAATGTATGCTCTTTCACTGTAGGTGACATAACGGTTATTGCGAACCATCCAGTCGGTTATCACGAACAGTTTTCTGTTCTGGTGATATATCTAACGTTCTCCTCTTTGCCTTTCATGGTTATTCGAGCAGCGCGTCGTTTCAAGTTAGATAGCGCCGAAGAGATGAGCATGACGGATTTTAATGAGCTACTTCGTGATTGGATCTTAGATGATGAACCATTGGCACGTATAGGTACTGCGGCAGTGTTGGGTCTCTTAAAGTATGGCGCGTTGGCGGTCTTTGAAGAGTTCCTTTTCCGCTATATAGGTATAGGAATACTCCCAAAATGGATTCCGAGTGTTCCTCTCTATACATGGATTCTGATAAGCACCGCAAGTTTTGGGGTATTGCATATCTTCAAAACACAAGGAGGGGTGAGGGTGTATCCTCTGTGGCCACTACGTATCGTTGTCACGATGATTGCTGGGTTTGCATTCGCATATCTTTTCATCAAATACGGTTTTTGGAGTGCCTTATTCGTCCATATGGCAACGAATGTCATAATAGTGCTTTTTTCCTTTGTACCACTCTTTGTGTACCAGCTTTACAGACGGTACGAGGAGATAGCGTAGGATTCATCTGTGAGTCGCCGGGGATTACCTCCCCGGTTTTTATATAAAGAGGGGGTTGTCAAGGGAGCTTGACTGCGCTATGATCGGAGGGTTATGTGCGGCATTTTAGGTGCGTTTGGGGCAGCACTGCCAGAACGCGAGACATTTCAAAAAGCGCTGAATACACTCGCGCGGCGTGGGCCGGATGGCGAGGGCATCTTTGCAACGCCAACCTGTTTACTGGGCCATCGGCGGCTCGCCATCATTGATCTTGCAACCGGCGCGCAACCGATGACTTCTTTTGATGGGCGGTTCACCATCACGTTTAACGGCGAGATTTATAATTATCGCGAGCTGAAAAAAGAGCTGGAAGGCGGCTATCCTTTTTCAACCAATTCCGATACCGAAGTCATTTTGGCCGGCTACCGCGCGTGGGGCAGGGGGATACTGGATCGTCTGGAGGGCATGTTTGCGTTTGCCATTTTGGATACTGAAAAACAGGAGTTATTTTGCGCGCGCGATCCGTTTGGCATCAAACCGTTGGTGTATGGCGTGCGCGGAAATACCTTTTTCTTTGCGTCAGAAATTAAGGCGCTCCGCGCGCTTGGTGTTTTTGATGGCGGCATTGATGAGGCGCGTATTCCGGAATTTTTTGCGCTGAAACACATACCAGCGCCGCACACTATTTATCAGGGCATTAAAAAATTACCGGCTGGACACTTTTTGTGTTCACGCTTTTCCGGCACCGCATTGACGATAGAGGAGCCCGTTCAGTATTGGAGTCCCAATTCGTCATTTCGAGCGGAGCCCCGCGAAGCGGGGCGCAGTCGAGAAATCTCATCGATGAGATCCTTCGACTCCCCCGACTTCGTCGGGGTCGCTCAGGATGACGTTCGTTCGTGGCTCCTCGACTCCGTAAAAGCGCACCTCGTTTCAGATGTGCCGGTTGGCGCATTTTTGAGCGGCGGATTGGATTCTTCTTCCATCGTGTGGGCCATGAGCCAGTTCACGCGACCAAAAACATTCACCGTCGGATTCAAGGAGATGCCCGATGATCCCGATTTACTTCACGCGCGCCTGGTTGCCGAACATTTCAACACCGAACATACGGAAATTCTGCTGGATCTTGATCTTCGCAACACCTTTTCCAACGTGATGCGCTATTTTGATGAACCGTTTGCCGATCCGGCGACGGTGATGAACTGGTACGTGGCGCAGGCAACCAGCGGACAGGTGAAAGTGGCGCTCTCCGGTGATGGCGGGGACGAGCTCTTTTTTGGCTACGATGCGTACGCGGCAATTGGCGCCGCCGCCACGATGCGGCGTCTTTTGCCGTGGTTTGATGCGCGTTCGTTTATTGTGCAACGCTATTTTGGCTATGATCCACGCGTGCAAAAGCGGGTGGTGCGCGGGGCGAAAACCATAACGCAACCGTTTGTCGGCTGGGAAGTTGCTTGGCGCGGCCTCAAAGAGGCCGTTCGCCAGATGGATCTCATGTACACCTTACCCGAATATTATTTGCGTAAAGTTGACGGCGTCAGTATGATGAATTCTCTTGAGGTGCGGGTGCCGATGGTGAGCCGCGCGTTTGCCGCTCATATTCTTCCTCTACCGGCGGCACTGCATTATGACAAGAATGTTGGAAAAGCGCTCTTGCGAAAGGCGATGACCGGTGTTTTGCCGGAGCCGGTGCTGACGCGAAAAAAACAGGGTTTCACGCGCCCATGGAAAACGCTGTTTGCGGGATCAATGCGCGATATGGTGCGTGAACGTTTGTTGTCGCAGGATATGGCGCGATCAGGATGGTTTTCCATGGATCACATCGGTCTGATGCTTCGCGATCAGGAAGAGGGGCGGCGCGATTACGCGAATATGCTCTTTCGCCTTTTGGTTTTTTCTGAATGGCTTGATACGCAAACCGTATGAAGAAATCACGCTTACTTTTTGTTTTTCGTTTCAATTATTTACAGGAGGTGTTGCCGCATTTTCGCGAGCCCGGCCGCGCGCCGATGGATTTTTTGTACGGCATGCAGGCGATTGATCGCGATCGTTTTGAGGTGAGTTACGTGAACGCTCCACAGGGGCCGCGCAAAGAATTTGTGTTGCGTCTCTTTTCCCCGATTGAGCAATTTTTTGCAAAACTCACGAAACTCGGTTGGCCGCTTGAGATTTTCTTTTTGTTCCGGCGCGAATTGCGATCAGCGCCGCACATTTTTTGCGTTAATGACCCCATTGGTTTTGCCGTTCTTTTCTGGAAACGCCTCGGCATGATTTCGGGTAACGTGTATATTATTGCGCAAAGCGCTCACGAGCGCTGTCGTGAGCATTTCAGAATAGCATGGTTTACGCGCCGTCTGGTGGGATGGCTGCTCCGCGCGGCGCGTGGCGTGTTTGTGCTTGCGCCATCGGCACGGCAATCAATCATGAATTATTTCCAGGTGCCATCTTCATGCGTACATGAGTTTGTTTTTGGCGGCGATGCTGATTTTTGGACGCCTCCGCCAGAGGCGGACGTGCGGTCGGCACGCGAATCGTTTGTGCTTTCCATCGGGAATGATTTTAATCGTGATTATCAGACACTCGTCCGCGCTCTGCCGGATGGCGAATCACTCGCCATCATTACCACAAAACCGGTAGAGAAAAATGGCAAAAATATTATGCTCGTGAATGGATTACCCAACGAAACCGTGCGTGACTATTACCGCCGCGCCGCGGTGGTGGTGATTCCAAGCGTGCCGCTGGTGTATGAATCATCGGGATTATCATGCGCGTTACAAGCCGTGCTCTGTGGTTCGCCGCTTATTATGTCTGATGCGCCCACCATGCGTGATGTGTTCATGGAAAAGGAGCATTGTCTTTTTTACGAGGCCGGCAATCCGGACGCGCTTCGTACGGCGCTCATGTATGCCAAAGAGCACCCGGAAGACATGCGCGCTATGGCCAGTCGCGCGCGTGCTCATGTGCTTGCGTGCCGCACGCCGCGTCATGCCGCAGAAAGTTTAGAACGAGTATTTGAACAGTATGACACTGCCGAATAAACAACAACTAATTGCGTTTCTTCCGGTGGCGTCTCTTTTTGTTGGCGCGGCGGCGTTGCTTCTGGTGAACATTGGAGAGCGATCGTTTTGGACAGACGAATGGTATGCGTTCAAATATTTTGACCTCTCTTTTTTTGAATTTTTTAAAGAATACTGGCGGAATCCGGATAATCATCCGCCCGGGTATTATCTGATACTCCTCGCGTTCATAAAATTATTTGGACGCCACGATATTGTGGTGCGTTTGCCGTCATTGCTTGCTGGTTTTGGCGCGCTGGTGATGACCTATCGGATTGCGCGTTTCACCCGTGAACGCACGGAGGAGCAGTGGCCCCTTGTTGCGCTCGCGCTGGCGGCGCTGGCGCCGTATCTCATTCTTCTGTCGCAGACCGCGCGTTATTTTTCCTTGGCCGCATTTCTGGCGCTCGTAGTAACCTACGCTGTTTTAAAAATAGTAGCGCATGATAACCAGCGCTGGTTGATTGGCTACGCCAGTGCGCTCGCCGTCACAAGTTATGTGGATTATCCAACCGCGCTTTATGTGGGTGTGGGGAGCGCGGTGATTATCACGGTATACGCATTACGAAAACGCGCGTGGCGTTTACTCCGTTGGTGGTTGGCGGCGGTGGCTGCGGTTGCGGTGGTATCATTGCCGCTTGTTCAGATTGCGCTTGCCGAGGCGCAGGCCGAGGCGGCGTATGGCGGCGATGTACTGACGAGCGGCCCGCTTGCGTGGCTGTTGCGCCTTGGCGTTTACGGATACGCCGCGCTCTATGGTATGGTGGCATTTCCATGGGATCGTGAAACGACAATCCCGCTTGCGTTGGCGTTTTTGCTTTTGATTATCATTGGTTTTTTGGATCGCGGAACACGCGGGCGTTTTTGGCGAAGACCGGAAATAATGGTTGTTACGACAATGGGCCTACTCGCCCTTGTTTTCAACACCGCGCTGTTGTCATTTTTGCCGCGCTATACGCCGCTTGCGTATCCGCGGTATGTGAGTTTTGCGTTATATCTTTTCTTTCCGCTTTTTGCGGCGTTGGTGTGGTGGATTACGGACAAACGGCGTGCCGCGCGTTGGGTGGTTATTGTATTATTACTTGCCGCATCCGTGTCGTTGTTTACGCAATTTGACCGCCCCTTCGCTGATTCAACATTGTTTGCGAGAGACAGGTCTTTGTATCGCGAAGTGAAAGCAGGTGATTATGTGATGATTAATGATGATTTTCCGCGTGTAATTTTTGACTGGTATCGCGAAAAATACTTTGCAAACGTGACGCCGCTTGAAACGCCGCCCGATCAATCATTTTTTGAGAGCGGGAAGCGGCTCTGGGTGATTGGCTACGGGTATGACGATCGCGATGGATTCCGTGAGCCGCGTCAAAAAGCGGATGATATTATGGAGCCGCTTGGCGATACCGTGCGTATTGCTGAAGAACTTTATGAACCGTCGGTTAATCTGTCGCTCCGCGCGTTTAAAAAACGGCTCACCGGCCATGATACGTACGAACACAAGATTGGGTTGTTTTTAATCACGGCGGCGGATAAAAAACCGTAATATGTTCACGTGCGTTGTCTGTCACGGCACATCCCATAGCCCGTATCACTCAAAGAAAAATTTTGATGTTTTTGTGTGCGATGATTGCGACACGCTCCGCATACATCCGTTGCCTACCAAAGAGCAGTTAGACCACGCGTATGGCGCGGGATATTTTACGGGTGATGCGGCATGCGATGGGTATATGGATTATGAGTTTGAAAAAGAAGTGACGCGGCGTACCTTTGAGGAACATCTTGATGATATTGAGGCGCATCAGGCGCCCGGCGAGTTATTTGAGGTGGGCGCGGCAACCGGTTATTTTTTGTCACTCGCGCAGGGGCGCGGATGGCGCGTTCGGGGCGTTGATTACTCATCCTTTGCCGCGGCGCGGGCGCAAGAAAAGGGCATTCCGGTTACCGCTGGTGGCGTGGAAGCGCTGGCACAGAGCGAGAACCAGTATGATGTGATCGCGCTTTTTGACGTCATTGAACACCTTTTGTACCCAGAGGAGGAACTGGCGCAGATGGTGCGAGCGCTTAAGCCCGGCGGGCTCTTGGTGTTTGCAACGCCGGATCGCTCAAGTATGTTTGCCCGCTTGACAGGCAGGTTTTGGCATGCCATTGTTCCTCCACAGCATGTGTTTTTGTTTGGGTCAAAAACGATTGATCAGTTGTTGCGGCGGCACGGTCTCGCGGTGCTTGAAAAATCGCGGCCGGGCAAATGGTTTACCGTGCAATATTTGTTTCGCGTGTTGTACACATGGCTTGGCTTTCGTTTTTTATACACCATAGCTGAACGCGTAGCACACACCCGTTTTGGCCGTTTCGCATTCCCGCTTAATCTGCGCGATACGATGTTCGTGATCGCGCGAAAAGTATGACCGTACTTCACATCAATAAATTGTACGCACCCGCCATCGGCGGCATTGAAACCGTGGTGCAACAACTGGCGGAGGGATTTGTGTCGCAAGGTGAATCGCGGGTACTCGTGGTGCGCGACGGTTTTGGTTTTGGAAATATTGAACACAAAAACGGCGTCTTCGTGCGACGCGCGGGGAGTGTGGGACGTGTGCGTTCCATGCCGGTTTCGTTTTCTTTTATGTATTGGCTTTGGAAAGAAAGCAAAACCGCTGACGTGGTGCATGCGCATTATCCATTTCCACTTGCCGCGTTCGCGTTGTGGCTGGTACGGCCAAAAAAGCCGCTCATCATCACGTGGCACAGTTCTGTGGTACGCCAACGGCTGCTGAATTTTTTTGTTCAGCCGTTTGTGCGATGGACACTCGCGCGCGCGGAAAAAATTGTGGTGACGTTTCCGCACGCGGTGTCGTATTTTACGGAGCTCACGCCGTTTCGTGAAAAATGTGTCACGATTACTCTTGGTATCGCGCCGCTCGCAACGCAACCGGAAACAATCAGCGCCGTGCTTCCGGACGGTGAGCGTCCAATGTTCGTTTTTGTGGGGCGTTTTATTTATTACAAGGGACTGCCGGAACTAGTAACCGCGTTTGCCGCTGTGCCGCGCGGCATATTATATTTGGTAGGCGATGGCCCCATGCGACGTACGGTTGCGCGCCTGATTGCAAAAAAAGGTCTTGCCGCGCGCGTAAAAATTATCGCGACGCGTGAGGGCGAGACGCTCCGTTCGTATCTTAGTGCGGCTGATGTGGTGGTTTTTCCATCAACGCAACCGTCAGAAGTGTTTGGACTCGTGCAACTTGAGGCGATGGCGGCCGGAAAACCCGTGATCAACACCTCGCTTCCAACCGGCGTGCCGTGGGTTGCGCGCCATGAACAGGAGGCACTCACGGTGCCGCCGGGTGATGTGCCGGCGCTCACCCGTGCCATGGAACTGCTTGGAAATGACGCGGCGCTCCGCGCTCGTTTAGGGCAGGCGGGAAGGGAACGAGTGGCGCAGGAATTCACACTCGCCAAAATGCGGGCTACCTATTTTGATCTCTATCATCTTGTTAAGCAGTTAGAATTTGACAGGAATCGGTAGTTGTGGTATGGTGTTTTGTAGTCCCGTGTGGTGCGGGACGCCCGTGTACGGCGGGTTCCGTATATGCGCGAGGTTCGCGCATGGGGCCTGTGTGGTGAATCCGGTTTGGTCCCGGGTAGGGGCTTTACCGGACTGCCCATAGGTCAAAGGAGCAGCAGCAATGAGCGGATTCTTTGAAGAAGTAACACACGGACAGATTCGGGATTTCATGAGGCGAACGGACCCACGGGTGGAGGGGGCGATCAGCCGCGCGTGGTTTCAGGCCTTCCTCGACGGCCATCTCGTCCCTCGTGACGGGGTAGACACAGAGGCTGGCGCAGGTAGGATCATGGACATCTCCTCGCTCATTGAGGCGATGATTCAGCACGGCGTCCACAAGGTGACGGATAACGGCAATAGCATGAGAGCCGCGCAGTACCGCAAGCTCTGGCCGAAGACCGTTGTCCAGCCAAATGAGTACGCCAGCCGGTTTGACCATGTGCTCCTCGTGGACACCACGGTAGAGCTCGCCGCTCTCGTGGCGTGCGGCAACGCGGTGCTCTACACGAACCCCGCTTCCTGTCAGGACAATGTCCCGGTCCCCACCAGGGAAGACGGCGCCCCGCTCACGCGGTACGTCGCCTTCTTCCAGGATGGTGCCAAGAACAAGAACCGTTCGGTGGAGGACTGCTGTGACACTTTCGCTCCCGACGAGGTCGGCCTCGTGACTGCGGAAGGTCTCCATCTTCCCATCCAGCATGGGCCCATTCTCCGTGACCATGGGGTGGACATTCCGGGTTCGCGGGACGATGACTGGTACGCGCTGGGCGTGGGTTGGTTCGACAACGCTCAGCCTGGGTTCGGTGTCAGCGGCCTCCGGTACGGGAATCCGCGCTATGGTTCCGCGTCCCGCGGGAGTATGGTGATTCCTGTGAGCTAGAATCGGCTTTTCTGGATGCCGCCCCGGATCAAGTCCGGGGTGACAGGCGTCCGGCATGACATTCCCCACGATTGCACATGCAGTCGTGGGGAGTTTTTTTATTGTGTCATCCTGGAGTCCCGATAGCGAGTCCCGACCAGTCGGGACGAGCGTATCGGGACGATAGGATCCCGACGGGATTCTATCCCCCGGATCAGGTCCGGGGCTGCGCTTCGCTTGGCTATTTTGGCTCGCTCCAGAATGACAGTTTGCGTATTGACGCTCGCGGATCCGGCTGATAGAATAGCCACATTATGCACTATCTCGTGACCGGCGGAGCCGGATTTATTGGAACGAATATCGTGGAAGCGCTTTTGGCGCGCAACGATAGCGTTCGCATTCTTGATGATTTTTCCACCGGCAAACGCGAGCGCGTGCCCGCGGCCGCGGAACTCACTGAAGGCACCATAACGAACCTTGAAACATGCCGCCGCGCCTGCGCGGGTGTTGATGGCGTATTCCATACCGCCGCACTCGCGCGTATGCCGCGCTCCATTGAAGACCCCATCGGCGCCAATGACGCGAATGTGAACGGCACGCTCAACATGCTCGTTGCCGCGCGCGATGCCGGTGTGAAACGGTTTGTGTTTAGCGGTTCGTCATCCGTCTATGGCGTGCAAGATACCATGCCGCTGAAAGAAGACATGAAACCGCGGCCGGGTAATCCGTACGCGCTGCAGAAACTCGCGGGAGAAGAGTATTGCCGGCTTTTTTGGGAGTTGTATCAATTTCCAACCGTGACGTTGCGGTATTTTAATGTGTACGGCGGGAAGTATCAGACCACGGATGGCGCGTACGCGCTCGTGTTCGGGATTTTTATCCGGCAAAAACGCGCCGGTGAACCATTAACGCTCTGCGGTGATGGAGAATATCGCCGCGATTTTACCCACGTTGACGATGTCGTCCGCGCGAATCTTTTGGCAATGGACAGCGCGACGGTTGGCCGCGGCGAGGTGATTAACATCGGCGCGGGGGATAATCACACCGTGAAAGAATTGGCCGCGCTGGTGGGCGGCGAAACGGTTTTTATCGCGCCGCGTCTGGGCGATGCGCGGGATTCATTGGCCGACCGCACGCGCGCCAAGGAGCTTTTGGGTTGGGAGCCGGCGGTGAAATTTGAAGACGGCGTGCGCGAGACGCTCAAATTCATGGGTCTCGCGTGATTAATAGCGCCCGAGAGGGCGCAAAAAGTTACCGTAACCGCCATCCAATGCGGAGAGCTTCAAGAATCATCTTTTTTGAGAATTTTGAGTAGCCGTTGTAACGGTCACGAAAAACAATGGGTACTTCCTTAAACCGCGCTCCCGTGCGATGCGCGTGGTGCTTCATTTCAATTTGAAAACCGTAGCCGTCTGATTGAATAGCGTGAAAGGGGATGTGTTCCAGCACGTGCCGGCGGTAGCCCACAAAACCGCCCGTGATGTCCTGAATTGGCAGGCGGGTCAGCGTGCGGGCATAGATGTTGGCCGCGCGCGAGATCAGTTTTCGGTGCCATGAAAAGTTGGAAATGTCGCCGCCCGGCACATAACGGGAACCGATGACGACATCGTGATCTGCCAATGCGTTGATGAGCGCGGGAAGATACTGCGGATGGTGTGAGAGATCCGCGTCCATTTCAAAGATGGCCTCGGTTGCGGGGTCAGCGAGCGCGGTTTTGAATCCTTCAATATATGATTGCGCAAAACTGCGTGGATTGGCGCGGCGAATAATAGCGACGCGCTGGTGAACACTAAAAGTGTTCATAACGATATCCGCCGTGCCATCAGGCGACTGATCATCAACAATAAGGAGGCGAACATCTTCCGGCGCATGGCGAAAAATTTCTTCAATGGTTCCAAGAATTGACTCCGCTTCGTTATAGGTTGGAATGATAATGGTCGTTTTCATCTTCCCATTGCCTTTACAATAATATGAACGGTTTTGAGGACGATCACGAGATCAAGCAGAAGTGAGCGATGTTTCATGTAAAAGAGATCATATTCAAGTTTCACCAAACTTTCTTCAAGTGTCGCGCCGTACCGGTAACTGATTTGCGCCCAGCCGGTGATGCCCGGCCGCAACAGGTGGCGGATGCTGTAAAACGGGGCGCGTTCTTGCAGTTGCTCAACAAACTCCGGCCGCTCGGGTCGCGGCCCGATGATATTCATGTCGCGGCGCAAGATATTCCACACCTGCGGCAGTTCATCAATACGGAAGCGGCGGAGCCATTTGCCAATGCGCGTGACGCGGTGGTCATTCACTTGCGTAAATTGCGCGCCGCTAGTTTCTGCCAGGCCGCTCTTGTTTTGCGCATACATGGTGCGGAGCTTCACGATGGTGAATATCTTGTTGTTGTATCCCACGCGCGTTTGTTTGATGAAAACCGGCCGGCCGGATTCTATAACAATCGCGAGCGCCACAAAAGGAAACATGATGAGGAATGCCATTCCTAATATGACCGCGGCGAACATATCAAAAATGGTGCGCGCGGCGTCGTAATATTGTTTGCGACTTTCGCGAAGATTCTGCACAAACCACGCCTCGGTTAACATGTCGCGGTTCACGCGACCGGTAACATTTTCATAAAATGACGCAAGATCAGCCATTTCCACGCGCCAAAAAAGGAGCTCGTATAATTCTTTTTCAAGTTCCAACGTGCGCATGAGGGCGGGTGAAATAACCACCAGATGTATTTCTTTAATATCAACGACCGCGCGAATGCGCAGCGGGTCAGTGAAACATTCAACCGCGCGTTGCAGGTGTTCGGGGATATTTTCATGATGGGGATCCACAATGGCCGCGGTGGTAAAGCCAATTTGCGGATCGTTCGCAAAGATGGTGATCAATTCTTCTAAACGCGGATGATAACCCAAAAACAGAATACTGCGGCGCCAGAGCGATGGCCCCAAGAGCCAGTTAAAGAGCGCGCGCCAGAGCGAGACGAGGGCGGTGGCAAGGAGCACCACCAGAATAAGATTGGTTTTCGGCGTGATGCGAAACGCGGGAATAAAATAAAAAAAGGCCAGCCCGAGGAAAAAATTCACCAGAAAGCTCAAGGAGATATTTTGGAAAAGGACGATGGTGTTTTTGGCGCGACGCAAGTCATAGGCATTATTGACAAACAGAATCACCACCCATACCGCAAAGAGCATGCCAAATGATGTGGCGTGAGCATTCCAGTGTTCACTAATGTTGATGGTTCGGTAGCGAATCATGAGGCCAAGGAGGAGCGCGGTGAACATCATCAGAAGATCTCCGGCCAGAAGAAGCGCTTGTTTTATGCGTACGATGCCGTTGGACATAGGAGTAAGTTATAGAGAGCATAGCAGAACCCGCGGATAAGTTCAAGGCAGACGCTCCGCTACGCGCATCCCTTCACAGGCGACGCGCGGGTGTGATATAGTCGGAACATTATGTTGTTTCGTCGTTTATTTTTTTCATTACTCGCGAGTCTTTTTTTAACGACACCGGTTTTTGCTGCCAAATATCCCAATGATCCATACGCCATTGACCAGTGGTTTTATGAAAAAATCCGCATGCCGGATGCGTGGGAGAAAACCACGGGTTCAAAAAAAGTGGTGGTGGCGGTAATTGACGGTCCCATGGACATTGACCATCCGGATTTGGTGAACAATTTGTGGAAGAATCCCGTTGAATTAAAGAACGGCAAGGATGATGACGGCAACGGATTGACTGATGACATTCACGGATGGGATTATATTCATATGGACGGCGATCCGTCGCCGCAAACCACAGGGGTTGAGGATACGCTTTCTTTGCATCACGCCACCACCGTTGCGGGCATCATCGGCGCGGAGGGCAATAATAGTATTGCAGGAGCTGGCATGAATTGGCAGGTGCAGATCATGGCACTGCAGGCGCTTGATGAAGAGGGCACAGGGTTGGTCAGTAATGTGATTCGTGCCATTAACTATGCAATTACTAAAAAAGTTGACGTGATTAATTTGAGTTTTGTCGGCGAAGGATTTGAAACGTCATTTCACGATGTGATCCGCGAGGCCTATGACAAGGGGATTGTGGTGGTGGCGGCGTCTGGTAATGATAACGATGCGGAAAATGGCGGCAATTTGAATTTCAAGAAGAAGTATCCGGTGTGTTATGACAGCGATGTGGACACGCCGTTTATTTTAGGGGTGGCGGCGTTGCGGCAAGACGACACGATGGCCTCGTTTTCTAATTACGGAAGCGGCTGTATTGATATTTCCGCGCCCGGCGCGTCCATCTCAAGTTTAGGTGTGCACGATCCCGCCGCCGGATTTGGTTCACAATTTATAACGGGTTTATCCGGCACGTCCATCGCCGCGCCGTTTATTTCTGGAGCGGCGGCGCTTATTCGTTCGCGCTATCCCAACGCAAAACCCGCGGATATTATTCGTGCTTTGAAAAGTACCGCGGTGTCCATTGACGTAGTGAACTCTACGCTCGCGCGCGGATCGCTTGGCGCGGGACGTCTTGATGTCGCCGCCGCGCTTGATAGCATCGGCGGCGCGCAACAGAATTTAAAAGGCGGCGAGTTTGTGGTGATGTTTGACGGCGGCGAGTGGACGAACGTGCGTCATTTCTCGCGTGATTTTAAAAAGAAAACGCAATTTGTGGTGCCCGTGCCGTTTCCGCAGATCATCACGCTTGAGGTGATTGACGTGAATCGCGATGGCGTGCAAGAAGTGGTGTTTGTGTACGCGAATAAAAAAGTGGGAACGCAACTGGTGGCGTATTCATTGGAGGGCTTTAAGATTTTTGAATCGCAGATTTCAGCCAAGGAAGTGCGGACGGTTGGCGTGTCCGGTGGCGATGTGATACGCGATGGAAAAGGCGGTATTACCGTTGCGTTACCGGAAGAAGGAAAGTTGAAGGTGGTGCTTTATCGTCGCGACGGGCGAATTTTTCACTGGTTTTATGGCGCTGATTTAGGCGCCACGGCAGAATCTATTGCCGTGCGTTTTTCTGACACCGGCTTTATTTACGGCGTGACGCATTATGGTTCATTTGTTGAGCGATACACCTGGAATTTTATCGGCGCGCCCGTGAATACCAAACGGTTTGATGTGCCCGATGGCGCTAAGCGGCCGGTAGCGATGAATGGCAATGGTACCATCATGGCGTTTGGCGCGGCGCGCGGTCGCGCATCGTCGGTTGCCGTGCTGGAAGAAGGAAAGACCACACTCGCCACCTTCAGTCCCTACGGCGAATTTGCCGGCGGCTCAAGCATCACGCTGATTGACTGGGATTTTGACGGCGCGCAAGATGTGGTGGTGGGCGCGGGGCCGGGCGGCGGGCCGCACGTGAAAATTTTCGCGCTTGATGGCGCTCTGAAGGGTGAATTTTTTGCCCATGGTCCGCAGTACACCAGTGGCATCATGGTGCGGGCGTTTAATCGTTAGGTGTGATATACTATAAAAGGTGTGCTCGTGAATAATCATTTTTAACGGCTCTATGAATAATGAAAACGTCGTTTTTGAAAAAAAGAACGTCCTCGTGACCGGTGGCGCCGGTTTTATCGGTTCGCATTTGTGCGAAGAATTGCTCAAAGAAGCGCGCGTGATCTGCATGGATAATTTTATCAACAGTTCCGCGTTCAATATTGATCACCTCTTGCCGTACGATGATTTTGAATTCGTAAAACACGATGTCTCCGTGCCGTTCAAACTGACGGATTTTCCGGAAATAGAAAAATTCGCGGTTGAATTTCAGGGCGTGCAGGAGATCTATCATTTGGCGTGTCCAACCAGTCCTAAAAATTTTGATAAATTGAAAATTGAAACCTTGCAAGCGAATAGTTTGGCCATGAACAATACACTGGAACTGGCGCGACAGTACAAAGCAAAATATCTGTTTGCGTCAAGTTCCGTGGTGTATGGATCACCGCCGCCTGATCCGGATCATCGGTTTAAGGAAGATGATGAGGGAGTAGTGGATCATATTTCCGGCCGCGCCTGTTACGATGAAGGCAAACGGTTTGCGGAAACGTATATTGATACGTATCGTCAAGTGTATAATCTTGATGTGCAGATTGCGCGCATGTTTCGCGTGTACGGCCCGCGTATGCAACTGCGCGAGGGGCATCTGATCCCTGATTTCATCATTGACGCGCTTGACGGCGGAGACCTCGTGATTTACGGCGATGAGAAGTTTTCAACGTCCCTTTCATATGTGAGTGATGTGGTGGATGCTCTGTTGCGCCTCATGCATCTCAACGGTTACATTGGGCCGGTGAATATCGGAGATGACAAGCGGTACTTGATGAGCGAGATTGCGCAGAAGATTATTGAAATGACTAACTCGTCATCGCAGATTAAATACGAGCCGCCGCTTGAATTTTTGACGCAACTTGGATTGCCGGATTTAACCAAGGCGCGCGAAGAACTTGGTTGGGTGCCACTCGTGCGCTTGGAAGATGGGTTGCGAAAAACTATTGATTATACAGTGGCGAACAAAGATGCGCTGGGAGTGGGGAAGTAAGATATATTTATTACCTTAATTTTAAGCGTATGGAAACAGAAATGCGCAGAGATCCCAGTGGGGAGAAAGTACACCAACCGGGATCGTTTGGGGATTTGTTACGTAAAGCCGAGACCGATGTTGCAAGCTGGGAGGGTGCGAGCAGAGCATTCAAAGAGATGGCCGAGGCAGCTCAAATCGGTGTGTTGGTTCAAGAGTTGGCTGCTGCAGTTCAAGACAAAACACTTGGCAAGCCTGATTTTGATTCACTGTTGAGACGTTTGAGGAATATTGCTGATACGCCGGCAGCAAATAAAGATTTGTGGAAGGCCGACCTTGAAAAGTGGAAACATAGTGCAAACGCATTACTTGGCGAAAAACCAACTGTGTGACCTGTGGCAGTGAGAAGTTCTTAAGGCCCGTCTTATAAACAAGCGATGCGGCGGATGCGCTTGGGGTGGGGAAGTGACAAAAGCGGGCGTCAGCCCGCTTTTGTCATCCTGAGCCCCGACTTTTCGGGGCGAAGGATCTCATGAGAGCGGCGATAGAGTTGTACGTCAGTGGGACTCCCTGTTACACTGTCCTCATGCGCACGGTGGTTGTATTGCCTGCTTTTAATGAAGCCGCTCGGATAAGAGAGACTGTCCGAGCGATTTTTGCGTTGGAGCATGGGTATAAGGTTGTGGTAGTAGACGATGGGTCAGAAGATGGCACTGGAGAGGCGGCGCGGTTTGCAGGCGCTACGGTGTTGCGACATGCGGTAAATCGCGGACAAGGGGCGGCGTTGCAGACTGGAACCGAATGGGCGCTTGCGCAGGGCGTTGATGCGATAGTGCATTTTGACGCCGACGGACAGTTTGACGCGGCGGATATTCCGCGGGCGGTTGATCATCTTGCCGAGCGCGGCGTTGATATTGTGCTCGGCTCGCGGTTGCTTAGATTGTCATCTCGAGCGGAGTCGAGAGATCTCAACGTTGAGATTTCTCCACTCCCCCGGATCAAGTCCGGGGTCGGTCGAAATGACATATTTAATAGCATCCCCGCAACAAAACGATATGTTATTTTGCCCATCGCACGGTTCGTGAACTGGGCGTTCACGGGTGTCTGGCTCACGGACGCGCATAATGGATTCCGTGTACTCTCGCGTCGCGCCGCGGAACAGATTGTGATTCATCACGATCGCATGGCGCATAATACAGATATTGTGGCGCAGATTCGCGAACGCGAGATTTCGTTTGCCGAGATGCCGATTCGTGTGCGCTATAACCGCTATGGACAAGGATTGGGCGGTGGTGTCAAGATAGTGGCTGATCTTTTAGTGGGGTGGTTTTTATAAGGGGTTGCCGCCGAATGCGCTTTCATAACGAAATTGCAGAATTTCGAGACAGAATTATTGAATAAATTTTGAGGCTTATCTGGAAGATAAACCGAAAAGTTTTGAGATAATTATGGCCGAAATTCTGCGATTGCAGTCGAAATGGCATTCGGCGGCAACCCCTATCATATGCATATCATTCAAATCGTTCTACTTCTTTTCGTCACCTTCGCGATTTTGAAAACCGTTGGCCGCGCGGTGAAACGTGATGTCACGCGGACGCAATTGGTGTTTTGGTGTTTGGTGTGGCTTGCGATCGCGGCCGCCGCGATATTCCCGCAGTGGACGGTGGTTGTGGCAAACCGATTAGGCGTGGGGCGCGGCGCTGATTTTGTGTTGTACGTTGCCGTGGCGCTCTTGCTCTACATCGTATTTCGTCTAACCGTGCGCATGGAGCGCATGGACCGCGCGATTACCAAAGTGGTGCGCCGCGATGCGCTCTCTGTCATCCTGGAGCAAGGATCTCCTGGGCCTGCGCTTGCTCGTCCTGGGCCTGCGCTCACTCGGCCCGTCAGGGACCCCGTCAGGGACCCACGAGCCGAAACGATAGGATCCCGTCAGGATATGGAGCGCGAGATTCTATCGTCGCGTCGCGGCGACGCTCCTCCAGAATGACAAGTAAAAATGGCGCTCATGTCAAATCAACAATCAAAATTAAAAATCGCGCTCATCGGTTGCACCGTGAATCCGCATACGGGCGGCATGGGGCGGGCGCTGTATGACCACGCGGTTGCGCTGGCGGAAGCGGGGAAGGAGGTGACGGTGTATGCGTTGCCGCCGTTTCCAGAACCCCCCCTAACTCCCCCCCTTGGAAAGGGGGGGATGGGAGGGGTTTTCATGGTGCGCCCCATTAAGTATTTTTTGCGTATTGGCAAGGGCGCGTGGGGCGCGCGGTTTGTTCCGCCGCTTGATACGTTTGATATTGTGCATCTGCATCTGCCGTTTTTTGGGGTGGGGGAGAAGGTGGCCAGATGGAAGATGTCATTTCGAGCGAGCCCGAAGGGCGAGTCGAGAAATCTCACCGATGAGAATGGTGATATCCCTCGACTCGCTTCGCTCGCTCTGGATGACCAAAAGCCGCCGCGACTTTTCATGACCTACCACATGGACGCAATCGGTACCGGACTCAAGCGCCTGTATTTTAATTGGTGGTATAAGCGCCGTTTTAAAAAAATACTCGCGGCGTGCGATGCGATTGCGGTGACATCGCGCGCGTATGCGCGAGAAAGCCAGTTGGCACGCGCGGGAATTGATGTTGAAAAATGCGAGGAAATTTTATTGCGGGTGGATACGGAGAGGTTTAACTCGTCATTGCGAGCTCCGAAGGAGCGAAGCAATCCCGACGAGATTGCTTCGTCGGCCTTTCGGCCTCCTCGCAATGACTATTTCCTTTTCGTCGGCGCGCTGGATCGCGCGCATTATTTTAAGGGATTATCATTACTGCTTCGCGCTTTTAAGTTCGTGGATTCCGGATCCCGCCAGAGGCGGGTTCGGAATGACACAAATGTCGCGGCGCCTGCCCCGGACAGAGATCCGGTGTCCGGAATGACAGAATCACCACGTCTTGTCGTGGTGGGCACAGGGGAACTTTTGAACGCATACAAAAAAGAAGCGGCACACCTCGGCATTGCGGATCGCGTGACATTCACCGGCGGCGTAACGGACGAGGAACTCGCGCGGTGGTACGCGGGCGCGCGCGCTGAAATACTCCCATCAACAGATAGGTCAGAAGCATTCGGTATTGTATTAATAGAAGCAATGGCATGCGGAACGCCGGTGATCGCATCGGATTTACCGGGTGTGCGTACGGTGGTTGAGCGTGTGCACGGTGGAGTCCTTGTTCCTGTCGGGATTGCTTCGTCGTTACGCGGCGCAACTCCTCGCAATGACAGTTTAATTTTAGCATTGCAACAAGCGTGGAATACGCCATGGAGCGCGGAAGAACGTACTGCACTCGCCGTCCGTGCCGCATCCGTCTACGGTCGCGCCACACTCGCGGATCAACTCATCGCGTGGTATCATGGTATAATAACGACGTGATGCATGAACGAAAACAACATATAACGATGGGGGTGGTGGCGACACTCGTCGCCTTTATTTTACTAGCGCTTGGCGCGTTGTCCTACGCGCGCATGCAGCCGATCAAAGCGCTTTCGTGGCTTCCCAAATTGACGCCATCGTTTTTTAAAAAAGCAAAAGAGCCGTCGCTTATACAACATTTGTTGGGATTTGATGGCGAGCGTACCTGGCTTGTATTGTTTTTAAATAACACCGAGATACGTCCTGGTGGTGGATTTATCGGCACCTACGCGCTGGTGCAATTAAAGAACGGCCAGCTTACCAATTTATTTGTTGAGGGCGCGGATCTCTTGGACGCGCGCGCCCCCAAACAAGATTCGTACCTGGCGCCCAAACCAATTCAGGATTATCTCAAGGTTACCCAATGGCTGTTCCGCGATTCAAATTGGTCGCCGGATTTTGCGGAGAGTTCACAGTGGGCGATATGGCTCTATCGGTTGGAGAATGGCCTTTCGGCTGACAGGATTGATGGCGTGATTGGCGTGACCGCAACGGTGCTTGAAGAATTAGTACAACTAGCCGGACCGATTACGGCCGATGGGGTAACGCTTCGCGTTGGCAGTGCCGTTTCTGATCTTGAACATGAGGTTGAATACGGATTTTTGGAACGCAACATTGCGGTACGCGATCGCAAGAATGTCATGGAAGATTTAGCGCGGACGCTTGCGCGTCGGCTGGTGGAAATAACGCCCGCGCACTGGAAAGATATTTTATCCACCCTCCAGCGATTGGGTAGAGAGAAGCATCTTATGATTTATTCGGTTCATCCGGCAATTCAGGAACTGGCGCGCACGCACGAGTGGACAAGCGAAGTGGAGCCATTTGCTGGCGACGGATTTATGGTGATTGACGCCAACTTGGGTGCGCTCAAGACGGATCACGCAATGGCGCGTGCGTATACCTATCGCGTGCGGCCGGAAGGCGATGGCTATCGTGGAACACTAACCGTTCGGTATGATCATAAGGGAGAGCTGGATTGGCGCACGTCGCGGTATCGTAGTTATACGCGCGTGTACGTTCCGGATGATGCGGTAGTCACACGGGTGCAAGGATTTGTTGACCCAGAAAATCCAAAAAATGCCATGCAACCTGATCGCGGCGCGCGTCCCGGCATGCAGGTTTTGGGAGGATACGTGCGTGTTGCGCCCGGAGAACACCATGAGATTGTTGTGGAGATGACGTTGTCATCGCGCGCTCTTGCCGCGATCAAAAAAGGGTTGTATACATTTAGTGTTCAAAAACAAATTGGTCTTGTTGACCCGCAGTTGACAGTGGACTTTGATTTTGGTAAAAAGGGGGAACTCGGTACGGCATTACCGTACCAGGAAACCCGCGTCTTGAAGGAGGACTACACGCTTACGGTGCCTACCAGGTAGCGCGGCAGATTGCGAAAGAAAAATTAAGTTCATGTCTTTCTTCATAAAAAAGATTGGTATTGACCTCGGCACCACCAATGTATTGGTGTATGTGCAAAAGCGAGGTATTGTGATTAACGAGCCATCAGTGGTGGCTATTTCCACCGTGGATAAAAAAGTGATGGCGGTTGGCAAAGAGGCCAAGGATATGTTGGGTCGCACACCGGACACGATTGTCGCGGAGCGCCCGCTGAAAGACGGCGTGATTGCCAACTACAAAACCACCGAGGCCATGCTTCGGTATTTTATTAATAAGGCGCTTGGGGGTGTGCGCTTGTTTCGTCCGGAGGTTATGGTGGCGGTTCCGGGCGGCATTACCTCCGTTGAACGACGCGCCGTGGTTGAAGCCACCATGGCATCCGGCGCGCGTGCGGCCTACATTATGAAAGAGCCCATTTTGGCGGCCATCGGCGCTGATATTCCCATTGGCAGTCCATCCGGCAACATGATTATTGATATCGGCGGCGGCACGGCGGAGATGGCAGTCATTTCACTTGGCGGCATTGTATCGTCCGGTTCCGTGCGCATCGGCGGCAATAAATTTGACACGGCAATCGCAGAATATGTGCGTAGAAAATATGGTTTGGCGATTGGTGAACGCACCGCGGAAGATGTAAAAATTCAAATTGGCGCCGCGTTATTTTTGGAAAAACCAATGTCTATGGAAGTGAAAGGGCGCGATATGATGAGCGGCATGCCGCGCATGCTGGTTTTGACGTCCGATGATGTCACGGAGGCCATCCAACATGAACTTGAAGGATTGGTGCAGGCGGTGAAAGATGTGCTGTATAAAACACCGCCGGAATTATCTGCGGATGTGATGGAAAAAGGCATGATTTTAAGCGGCGGCTCATCGCAACTCCGTAATTTAGATGAGCTGTTTTCACAAGCAACCGGCGTGCCGGCGTATGTTGCTGATGAACCGATGCTCTGTGTGGTCAAAGGCACCGGCATCGCGCTTGAGAATTTGGATAGTTATAAACGGAGTATTCTTGCTACCAAATGATATGATACTCGGCATTGACGCTTCGCGTGCGAATGTCATGCAAAAGACGGGCGTTGAGTGGTACGCGTGGCGGATTATTCAAGAATTCAAAAATATTATTCCGGCTGATGTGCGGGTCATTTTATATAGCCGTGAACCGCTTGAGGGCGCGCTCGCAAAACTTCCGTCGCTTTGGGAATCACGCGTCATCAAAACGCCGTTTAATCGCCTGTGGACACACCTTGGTCTTGCGTATGAAATGTTCCGTCGTCCGCCTGATGTGCTTTTTATTCCCGCGCACGTGCTCCCGCTCATCCATCCGCGTACGGTGGTTGCGCTCCATGATATTGCGTCGGTTCGTCATCCGGAGGCGTATCGCATGTTTGAACGATGGTACCACTGGTGGACCACACGCTACGCGCTTCGTCATGCGTGGCGCATCATTACGCCATCGCGTTTTACCGCCCATGAAATTCAGGATGTCTTTAGTCTCGGTTTTTCCCGAATACATCACGCAGAGATTGAGGTGATTCATCTAGGATCTGACGCGTCATCCGCGATTACCTCGGAGCAGGAAGCGCCGCCGTCCATTACTATCCCCGAAGAGCCGTATCTTTTGCACATTGGAAGGTTGGAGCGAAAAAAAGGCACGCTTGATCTTTTGCGCGCGTTTGAGATTGTGAAAGAAGATTCTGAACACGCCGCGCTGAAATTATTGTTGGTGGGCCGTCCGGGTGTTGGGTTCCCGGAGATAGAAGTAATGATTGCCAATTCACCGTATCGGCGCGATATTCATCATTTAGGATGGTTGCCGGAGCCGGAAAAGCAGCGGCTTTTGCAAGCGGCGCATGTGTTTGTTTTTCCATCGCAGTATGAAGGGTTTGGTATTCCACTGTTGGAGGCCGCGGCATGCGGGGTGCCGGTGGTGGCGCGTCGCGCCGGTTCTTTGCCGGAAATTGCCGGCCATGATTTGGTTCACTGGTTTGATGAATCCTATGAACTCCCGCTGGTGTTGAAAGACGCGCTTCTAGATCTTGAGTGGCATCAGTATGTGAAGAGCGAAGGGCCAAAACATGCTACGCGATTTTCTTGGCGCGCCGCCGCCATGCGTACCTGGGATGTGCTTCGTCGTGCGTTGCAAAATGGGCGCGGGTAATGGTATTATATTCCTATGTTTGATGGGATTGTTGGACAAGAGCGGACGTGTTCGTTTCTCGCAAAATTGTGTGCGGAGCAATCACTGAATCATGCCTATCTCTTGGTTGGCCCTGCGCATGTGGGGAAAGCAACCATCGCGCGGCGTTTTGCCGCGGCGTTGCTGACGCACACCGGCGCGCTGACCGCGCATCCGGATTACTGCGAAATTGGGGTGGCAGAAGGCGATACCACGATTGCGATTGAATCCGTCCGTGTACTCTCCGCGTTCATAGCACAAAAGCCGTTTGTGGCAAAACGCAAAGTTGCGTATGTGCATCACGCGGAAGCATTGCAACCACTTGCGGCGGACGCACTGCTCAAAACGCTTGAAGAGCCAACCGGGGAACGCGTGATCGTGCTCACGGCGTTGCATCAAGAGGTGTTGCCGGCAACCATTCGTTCACGGTGTCATGTGATTGAATGTGGACTGGTGTCCGATGATGCAATAACGGCGTTTCTTTCGGCGATGTATCCGGAGATTGATGAAGCGACCCGTCTTTCGGCGGCGGTGGCGGCGCTCGGGCGCCCGGGTCTTGCCGTGCGTCTCCTGCAAGATAAAGAACAGTGGACAAAACGCATAGATTTTGAGCAGGCCGTTACGGCGCTTTTGCAAGAACGAACGGGCGCGCGGATGCGCTGGTTGCAGAAAATTTTTACGCCGCTTCGTGATACCGAAGCAAAACGCGCGCAAGCGGAAGCGGTAATGGGTGCGCTGGAACGCGCGCTCCACACCCTCTGCCGTGTGGAGGCTGGGGAACGTATCGCGCGTTACGCCCAAAAACAGTTGGCTGACACGCGCCACGCGCTCGCGCATAATGTGTCTCCGCAACTCGTCATAGAAAATCTTTTTATTACTATTTATCACTAGGGGGTATGCGTAATCTTTCAAGCATCAAGCAGGTGGCACTGATAGGGGGCGCGTTTCTTTTGCTCGGCGCCGGTTGTGGCGCCGCAAAACAAGTGGCGCCAGACGGCGGCGTGTTTAAATCGTTTGACGGCGGTGAGACCTGGCGTCCGTCAAATGCCATTCCAACGGTTGCCGGCGTTCGTTCATTTTCTACGGCGAACGTGCTTTCACTCGTTGCTGATCCAACGCATACCGGCACCGTATACGCGGGCACGGCAACTGACGGATTGTTCGTTAGTTATACCGGCGGGTCTGATTGGCGTCGTTTGGGCGATGCGGAAAGTGTGAGAGCGCTTGCCATTGATTCCACGGCGCCGTGCACACTCTTTGCCTCGGTGGGGAACCGTGTTATAAAAAGCAATGATTGCGGCAGGGTGTGGTCTGCCGCGTTTGATGTTGCCAAGCCCACGCAAGAGGTGCGCGCGCTTGCGCTTGCGCCGGATAATCACAAGCGGTTATATATTGGCTTGAGTGACGGCGTGTTCCTTGTCAGCAATGACGCGGGTGAGAGTGGTTCAGTGGTGTATCGTTTCAACGCACTCATTCGCAAGATTGTGCCTGATCCAAAAAATCCGGCGCGCGTGTACATAGTAACGGAAGGCAAGGGACTCTGGCGCAGCAATGACGGGGGAAACACCTGGGATGAACTTCGCGAGCCATTGCGCACGTTTGCGGGAAATCAAACCGGTTGGGATCTTTCCATTGATCCAAAGAACAGTCAGCGGCTCATGTATGCTTCGCCCTATGGATTGCTCCGGAGTGAAAATGGCGGGGATAGTTGGGCGCCAATTCCACTGATTACCGCCCCGGGTGAGGCGCGCATCTATGCGGTGGCGATCAATCCGGAAGCGTCGCAAGAAATTTTTTACAGCGCCGTGGTTGGTGGCAAATCATTGCTGTACAAAACCGTTGATGGCGGCGCAAACTGGCGGACTAAAAAGTTGCCCACCATGCGCATTCCCACCACCATTCACATCCGTTCTGATAAACCACTTGAAGTATTTATTGGCACCTATCTCCAACAAAAATAACTATGCATCCTTTCCTCGTTGCACAAAACGCAGAGTTTGAAAAAATTATTGAACACGGCAAGGGGGAACTGGCGGGTTTACGCACCGGCCGCGCCCACAGCTCTATGGTTTCTGATGTGCAGGTTGTTGCGTATGGCGTGACCCAGCCCGTCAAAGCGCTTGCGGCCATTACCGTTCCGGATCCGCGCACCATTACCGTTGAACCGTGGGATAAAAGCGTTATCGGCGATATTGAGCGTGGCATCCGTGACGCGGGTTTGGGCATGAATCCAGCCAATGATGGCCGGGTGATTCGGATCCCGTTGCCGCAGATGACGGAAGAATCGCGTCGCGATGTGCTCAAGGTTTTGGGTCAGAAATTGGAGCAGTGCCGGATTAGTGTGCGGCAAGCGCGCGATAAAATTCGTGAAGATGCGCAGGAACAGGAAAAAGAAAAAAAGATAAGCGAGGATGAGCGCTACACCATTCAAGAACAACTGGATGACAGGGTGAAAGAGTATAATGAGCGCATCAAAACAATGGGAGATGAGAAAGAAAAGGAAATTATGACCGTGTAACTATGTCCGCGCATAAAAAAGAAGAGCAAAATCTTATGGAAAAAATAGTGTCGCTCTGCAAGCGACGCGGTTTTATTTTTCCGGGGAGCGAGATTTATGGCGGCATGGCAAATTCTTGGGATTACGGCCCGCTTGGTGTTGAGATGAAAAATAATATCAAGCAGGAATGGTGGAAACGGTTTGTGCGTCAGCGTCCGGATGTGGTTGGCATTGATGCCGCGCTCATTATGAATCCCAAAGTATGGGAGGCAAGTGGCCACCTTAAAAATTTTACTGATCCGCTGGTGGATTGTAAAAAATGCAAACAGCGTTTTCGCGCAGATAGCATACCGGATGACCATGCAAAAACATGCGGAGGTGAATTGACGAATGAGCGGCAATTTAATTTGATGTTCAAAACATTCATCGGTCCGGCGGAAGAATCGGCGAACATCGCGTATTTCCGTCCGGAAACCGCGCAGGCGATGTTCGTGGATTTCAAAAATGTGTTGCAAAGTGCGCGCAAGCGCCTCCCATTCGGCATCGCGCAAATTGGCAAAGCATTCCGGAATGAAATTACGCCGGGCAATTTTATTTTCCGCACGCGCGAATTTGAACAAATGGAAATTGAATATTTTATTCGCGAACAAGATTGGGAAAAGAGTTTTGAGATGTGGCATGAAGAGATGCTGTTGTGGGTTGAACATATTGGTATCCCGCGCGAGAAAATGCATTTGAAAGAAGTGGAAGCGGGGGAGAGGGCGCACTATTCAAAACGAACCGTGGATTTTGAATATCCTTTTCCGTTTGGTGTTGACGAGTTGTACGGACTGGCGTATCGTACTGATTTTGACCTGAAAAATCACGCGGCGGCGAGCGGTCAGGATTTATCCTATGTTGACGCGGAAACGAATGAAAAAGTGATACCGCATGTGATTGAACCGACGTGGGGCGTTGATCGGACGATGCTCGCGGCGTTGTGCGCGGCCTATCACGAAGAGGAGGCGCCGACTGCGGAGGATGGTAAAACAGAGGCGCGCGTGGTGTTGCGACTGCCAAAATGGCTTGCGCCGATCAAAGTTGCTATTCTGCCGCTTTCTAAGAAAGACGTATTGTCCGCGGTTGCCGAGCCGTTGTATCGTGAACTGGCGCAGCAATTTTTTTGCGAGTATGATGAAACGCAATCAATCGGCAAACGCTATCGTCGGCAAGATGAAATTGGCACGCCGTATTGCGTGACTGTAGATTTTGAATCGCTTGAAGACAAGGCGGTCACTATTCGCGATCGGGACACCATGAAACAAGAGCGTGTGCCGCTTGCGGAGGTGAAAAATTGGCTTGTAAGTAAGTTATAACACCATGTTCACCACTACCAAACTTCAAAACGGTTTGACGGTTCTGACGGCGCCCACGGCGGGCGCTCATTCTGTTACGGTGCTTGCCATGGTGCCGGTGGGATCGCGCTATGAATCAAATCCCGTGGCGGGAGCCGCGCATTTTTTGGAACACATGCTGTTTAAGGGGACAAAAAAACGGCCATCGCCCACAGCCATTTCTCGCACGCTGGACGCGGTTGGCGCGGACTTTAACGCGTTTACCAGCAAGGAATACACGGGCTATTATGTGAAAGTGGATTTTCAATTCGCGGATCGCGCCGTGGACATTCTGGCCGACATGTTGTTTGAATCTTTGCTTGCCAAAGAAGAATTGAACCGTGAACGCGGCGTGGTGATTGAAGAAATTCGCATGTATGAAGATATGCCCATGCGGCACGTGGCGGACTTGGTTGAGGAATCCCTCTATCCTAAACATCGTCTGGGGCGTAACATCGCGGGCTCCGAGGACTCAATTACTGACATGAAACTCGCGGATTTGCGGACGTTTTGGCAGCGTTACTATGCGCCGAGTAATATGGTGGTGGTTCTGGCGGGTGCGACGGACGGATTGTTGGAACTCGTGGAAAAATCATTTGGCGCGCGGCACAGCGGCACAAATCATGCGGCGACCTTTCCGCGCGTGACGGCATTTTCCAAACGCGTGCCGGTGGTACAAACAAAAGACACGGATCAGGCGCATGTGGTGTTGGCATTTCCTTCGCTCCCGTACGGGCACGCCGGCGAGACTGCAACTAATTTGCTCGCCAATATTTTAGGCGGCACTATGAGCTCACGTTTGTTTGTTGAAATTAGAGAGAAGCGCGGTTTGGCGTATGCGGTATCTGCTGATGTGGACAGGTATCGCGACACGGGGAGTTTTCAAATTCAGGCGGGACTTGATCGCAAACGTCTTCCTGAGGCTCTGGGTGTGATGGCGCATGAGCTCAAAAAAATTATTGAACAGGGCATCACAGAAGAAGAATTAGAGGAAGCGAAAAGTAATATTCGCGGGAAGTTTACGTTGAAGCTTGAAAATAATACGGAGCTGGCGGTGTGGTACGCGCGCGGGTTTCTTTTTTATCCGGAACCATGGACGCCGGAGCAGTATTTGGCGCGTGTTGACGGCGCGACGGTAGAGATGGTGAATAAAATGGCGCATCAGTTGTTCAAAAAGAATGCGATGGGTGTGGCGTGTGTTGGACCATATACCGGTGAAGATTTTGGCGCGTTACTTCGTAAAGCGTTTAAATGAAATATCTTTTTGCCAATTGGAAAGACGCGCTATCGGCTGATGAAAGCGTTGCGCTTGCGCGAGAGTTGGCGCAGTTTGCCATTCCATCCGATGTACGGTTGGCTGTTTTTCCGAACGCGGCCGCGTTCACGCGCGTACAAAAAGTGATTGGTAAAAATATTGTGCTCGGTGCGCAAGATGTCGCAGATCCGTGCGATGCGGGCGGAACGTATGCGCTTGTGGGCCATTCAGATCGTCGCGCGGCCGGAGATACTGATGAAATTGTCGCGAGTAAAATGAAGCGAGCGGTGACGGCGGGCGTGATTCCAGTTTTGTGTGTGAGTAAAATAGAGGAGGTGGAATCTGCATTTGCGGGTGCGCAGCTACCTGAAATTTTTGTTGCCTATGAGCCGCTGTACGCCATTGGCACCGGGAACAATGCGCCGGAGAGCGAAGTCGCGGAAATGGCAGCGCAAATTCGCGCTACGGTTAGCAAAATATCGCCCGCCAGCGCACTGCATATCCTCTACGGGGGTAGCGTAAATGCGGAAAATGTGGCATCGTATACCCAGCTCCCCGGTATTGAGGGTGTGCTGATTGGCGGCGCGGGAACTGCCACGGCATCGCTTCAGGGAGTGATGGAGGCGCTCTAAGTATGCCCTTCGCTATTATTTCATTGTTAATTATTCTTGTGTGTCTCGGCATCGCCGCGTATATTATTGTACGAAAGTTTCCGAAGTTGGCGGCGCTGAATGTTGAGGAGTTGCCGGAAGAAAAAGAAGGAAAAAAGAAAGAGGAAATTTTGATGCGGCGGGCGCATACGCAAGTGAGCGCGTTTGTGCAAAAGTTGAAGGAACGGAGTAGGGCGTTGCCGCTACGCGCATGGGGCGTTCACGCAGTGGAACACACCAAGCGCGGTGTTGGGTTTTTAGAGCAACAATACACGAAGGTGATGGCTGAACGTCAGAAGAAGCATCTGCGTCGGCTTGCGGAAGGCGAGGCGAGTGAAATGGTTGAAGCGCGCCTGCGCGCGGCGGAGCGTTTGGCTGAAGAAGAGCGCTATGAAGAAGCGGAACAGGTGTATATTGATGTGGTTCGCATGGATAACAAGCATGCGGGCGCGTATCGTGGGTTGGGGAAAGTGTACATGAAAAACGGACAGCACACGGAAGCGGAAGAAACGTTTAAGTTTTTGTTAAAGCTAACACCGGATGACGATACCATTTACGTAAAGTTGGGTCAGAATTCGCAGAACGCCGGTGATCGTGAGAAAGCAATTGGGTATTATGAAAAGGGCGTAGCGGCAAATGAGCAGGTGCCGATCCGGCATTTTGAATTGGCGGAATTGTATCGCGAGAACGGCCAGCACGCCGAGGCATTGCGGGAATATAAAAAAGCGGTTGAGCTTGAATCTAACAATCCACGCTATCTTGACGGATTGCTTGATTTTACGATAGTATTGGGCAAAGTTAAGGAAGCAAAGGAATTGTTGCGTGAGTTGAAAGAGGTGAATCCGGAAAATCAGAAGTTAGAGGAATTTGAAGAGAGGATTAGAGGGATAAAGTGACCCGCGCAGCAGGGTCATCCCGAGCGAGTGCAGTGAGTCGAGGGATCTCGTGCCGCTCGTAACGATAATGAAGGCCGTTGTAGCTCAGTTGGCAGAGCGCGTTCTTGGTAAGAACGAGGTCTCCGGTTCAATCCCGGACAACGGCTCAATGGGGGAAAAAAGGAGGAAGAGAGCTGCCGGGAAATCAGAAGCCGAGCGCGGTGTAATTCTTGAAGAAGCGCTTGCAGCGCATGAAGCAGGGAAACACAAGAAAGCGGTAACGGCACAGTAGCAAGATAGGGGCAGTCATAACGACTGCCCTTTTTAATCTGGACAACCAGATCCTCGTGTGCTATACTCTTTTTGCGTATTATGGGGTGATATTACGACAAATGGATATTTGACAGTACCAAAAGTGTTTTGCTATACTGCGTATATATGCGCAGATCCTCGATAAACCGTACGCAACTTGAAACGCTTAAAAATCTTTACTATGGTGAAGAACGGAGCGTGCGAGAAGTTGCAGATCATTTATCTGTAGGAATGTCCGCAGTGTATCGTTTCATGCGAAAACATGAATTGAAACGTAGAGATCAACGCACTTCAAATCAATTGCGTTTTGATAAAAAACCACTGTCGTATACTCTAAGGGTGAAATTCTCAGAAGAAGATGAGAAGTTGAGAATGGCTGGGGTATTACTTTACTGGGCTGAAGGCGCCAAGCGTAATAAATCAATTGATTTCGCAAATAGTGAAGTAGAAATGTGCAAAATATTTATTAGATTTCTACGTCACATTTGCAGGGTTGACGAAAAACGCTTGAGAGGGTATCTTTATTGTCACGATAATCAAAACCCGAAAGAATTGATACGTTTCTGGAGTAAAACATTGGAATTGCCAGAAAAACAATTCACCCAACCATATGTAAGAAAGTATAAACACGATGGGCATCTTATCAATAGACGTCCCAAGAGAATGCAATACGGATTAGTGCATATTCGTTATAGCGATGTAAAATTACTCCAACAGATAAATTGTTGGATAGAAGAATACAAAAAATGGGCAGGTACCCAAGTGGCCAACGGGGGCAGACTGTCGTAAGGCAGCATCGCGTGGAAACGCGCGTTTGAACATTCCGGGATAACGGTGAATGCTGTGATCGTATGACACGATTATGCGAACACCGTGGGAATCCGCCGACTGGCGGAGCTCCGTAGAGACTAGATACCGGAACACCTACAACCAAAATTGGTTATGGTGATGATATAGTCCACACTCATAGGAAACTATGGGAATATGTGAAATCTGCTGGCTCTATGCCTTCCAAGGTTCGAATCCTTGCCTGCCCACTAGCTCCGCTGGGGCTCCATGCCGAGCAGGCCACCTTAGCTCAGCGGCAGAGCAACTGTTTTGTAAACAGTAGGTCCTCGGTTCAAATCCGAGAGGTGGCTCCACTTCTTCGTCCCGATCGCCATCGGGACTACGAAGTACAGGCAATTTATTAATTAGCGAAGAAGTATACCTCCGTAGCTTTAGCGAAGGAGGACTACAAAATATATGCCACAAGATAATCTTATCAAGATGGAGTGCACAGTGTGCAAGCAGACGAATTATTATTCACGCAAGAATAAGAAGGTGATTAAAGAGCGTTTGGAATTGAAAAAACTCTGCAAACATTGCCGCAAGCACACGTTGCATAAGGAAACAAAATAAATCCCCTCCTTTCTAAGGAGGGGTTAGGGGAGGTTTGGTACCCCTACTCGCTTCCCCTTATAAAGGGGAGGAACTTAGGGGCGTCGTTCAGTGGTAGGACTCCGGTCTCCAAAACCGGTAACGTAGGTTCGATTCCTACCGCCCCTGCCAAATTGTAAAATTTTTTTATTCCTATGAGGGACGAATTTGAGGAAAAATGGGAAAAAATGCAAATAGCAAATTGGAAAGGCGACGAAGAAAAAATCGTTACCTTTTTTAAACGATTTGATCTGGATATAAGAGATGTTTTCAAACAAATTACAGGTATAGATTATAAAAGGATGCAGACGGTTTGTTATTTGCTCAGTAAAATAGATAAGGCTATAAAAATCTGTGATTTCCTAGATACGTTAGAAAGGAACAGTCTCGAAGATGTAGATATTATCAAAATTTATATCCTAACATCTCACGCCGAGATCGCATCAAGAAGTCTTTGTGGGAAAGAAACCAAGCTAGATCTCGTTAGAAGGTTTTTTAAACCTGTAGAGTCCAATTTAGAAAATAGAATAATAATGGCTGATATTTCATTAGATAGAACTTTGGATATGAATTTTGCTTACATTTTATATAAAATAAGATGCGAATACACACATGAAGGAAACTATATCGGAAGAATATTCAAGAGAAACGAGGATGGGGCGAGTTCTCTTCTTTTTTGTTTTAAAGATGATTCCAAAAAACTTTGCGGTATATGTGGAATAACTTATCAGGAATTCCTCAAGATATACATGAGGGCTTTAATTGAAAACATTAAAGTTTATTGTGATTATACACCACCAATTGTAGCAGAATAAAAAAAGCGACCCGGGAGGGTCGCGAGAGGACTTATTGAACGAGGCCAATTTTCAATGGCCACGCGAGCGGTTCGTGGAAAGGAAGGACAATCGGCTCAAGGGGATATGCAAACAGTTCTTCTTGAAAGTTGAGACAATTACCAGGTCTGCTCCCATTCGGCCGACTTACTGTAACAACATCTACTGGTTGTGAACCGGGTACTACTCGATAGTAGCCGAAAACATTTGGAGTGCCACCATGGATCTCCTGCAACGCATAAGAATGATTGGTAACATAAGCTTGATTCAGGTATGCGTTACCAATACAATTCGCCCTGTCGAAGAATATACCGCGTGTTAGGTATATCGACGGTGGTTCACGTGCATCAAAGCTGACGATTAGATTGAGCTCGACGAGAAGGGTTCTGTACGACTCGTCGAGCAGTATACCAATGTCCTGCCCACCCCCATCAAACAAATGGAGTTGAGTACCCTGAATGCCTTGTTCGCCCTGCAGACCGCGTTGACCTTCTGGCCCTTGCGGTCCTGGAAGACCATGTTCTCCACGTTCTCCAGGAGGACCTTCTGGTCCTATCGGTCCGACCTCGCCCTGTACACCAGCCGGACCCTCTGGCCCCTGTTCTCCACGTTCACCTTGCGCTCCACGTTCAGCCGTGACGAATCAGTACGGAAACGTCGCCGCAAGTTATCTGGAGGCCTTCGAGTACACCCTCCGCAGTACAGGAGATGCCGTCACGTCCTGGCGCGCCTTGCGGCCCGGCAGACCCTCGTTCACCTTGCGGTCCACGCGGACCTATCTCACCAACGGGACCCCGTGATCCCTGCAGACCCAGCGCTCCTGGTGATCCGGGTTCTCCATTTTCACCATGTCGAAGAATGAATGTCTCCTCTCCGCAGGTGATCTGCATGCCGTCGGGGACGGATTCACCGAAACACGATGCACCGTCTGTTCCGGGTGGTCCTACGGGACCCTGCGGGCCGATGGAACCTAGAGGTCCAGCCACGCCCTGCTCGCCGCGTTCTCCTTGTGCGCCGGCTTCACCACGACGACCCGGGTCACCGATAGGTCCACGATCACCTTGAGGGCCAAGAGGCCCGCGTTCACCTTGCGGACCCGACGCCCCATTCTCGCCACGCTCTCCGGGCGGTCCTTCCGGCCCCAGAGGCCCTGCAGAACCTTCATCACAGCCAACCACGAGTCCAATCACAAGTGTCAGTGCTTTCATGGCCGTTTCCTTTCCAATGGTTTGTTTGAGTATAGAGTTCAATCATCCTGTTGTCAATATAGTGAGTTTGAAGTAGTAGATATTGAGTATTTAAGTATCCCAAGTTATACTACTTATACAAGAGAGGTCAAATAAGTTTTATATATAGAATAGGAATTGACAAGTGGAAAAATCAATGGTAAGGTAAAAATATAAGATTGTATGAAAAATTTACTTATTAAACAACTCTTCCAGAGTGTTAAGGCGGGGCAGAAGAAGCTAGGAGCCCTTACCTCTGGTCAAAGATCTAGACTTGAAAAGGCCTGGGATATTGAGCATGCCTATTATTCGAGTACCCTTGAAGGAAGCAAGATGGACAGGAAAGAGTTTGAGAAGCTGGGGGAAGAAGTGCAATAGGTTTAGTGTATGTCCACACGGCCTCAAAACGAAGAGGAGCTACAAAAACGAGAGGCGATCGGAGTGATCCGCGCCTCTCGTTTTATTCGAAAGTATGCTCGTTCTCATCAACCAATAACGTTTGACACTGTCCTCCAGATTCACAAGGAAATTTTTATAGATGCCTGGCCAGAGATAGCCGGGAAATACAGGAAGGAGAACATTGAGATAGCGGATTCAAAGCACTTACCGCCTCACCATACAAAGATTTTTGGAATGATACAGGTGGCAGAAGGGGAGTTAGCCAGTCGTCTAAAGAAATTGGGAACTGCCAAAGGTAGATTATTTAATCTCGTTGATGTAACCGATGAAATTGCGGAATCAATTGAAAATGTTATTCAAGCTACTGCGTGGATCCATCATACCATTACCTACGTTCATCCGTTTCGTGAAGGAAATGGACGAACGGCTCGTTTGGCCGCAAATTTGATTTTAGAGCGGTATGGTTTGGTTGGTATTTCTATCAGAATTGAAAAAGAGAATAAGAATAAGTACCGGCAAGCATTAGCGCAAATAGATAATGAACAGGATTATGAACCACTGGAGACGTTGATTGGTGATGGGTTGATAGAGAGATACAATGGCGTAGATCTGAAGTATTACGAATACAAATCCTAATTTTTTTCGTTTATTATAGTGAGTAGCACGGTGGGGTACCTATTTCAAGCGATTAAATCAGGTATAAAAACAAAGGTATTAACTCCTCGCAAAACAGTTCTAACATCCTCTACAATACACTGCCATACGCTAAAAGCGGCGTTTTGAGCCAGCAGGCGCCAGCCAATTTGATATTTGCCGCCAGCCGAGTGGAAGTGGTATAATTTAGTCAAGAAAGATCCGTGTATGGATTCAGGTACTAGGGAAAAATTCCTTAAAATTTACGCCAATCTGCCGCTGGGCGTGCGGCAGGAGATTATTTTAGTTTTGAAAGAAAAAGGCCCAATCACTTGGGATGTGGCTTTCATTGAGGTGGATAATGACACGGAATTAAGTAAAACTATTTTAGAAAAGCTCGAGAAGTTGCAGCTTATTTAATATGCAAAAACAAGCCGGTAAAAAAATACCTAGCGATTTTTCGACTGATGAAGAAATCAGGCGGCTGGTGATTGCGCGGTTAAAAACAACTTCGCCGGATACTATTAAATGCATAGGCAACGAGGGTTCATTTACGAGAGACCAGCTGATTGAGCATGTACAGGCCGGCGACGAAATAGGAGAAACAATCGAGCGGGTGGAAATGGAATGGTTGCGGGCTTTAAAAAGTGGAATTGTGAGTGAGATTTTAACCGCTTAATTATGGTTAGTCTGCTCGTTACCAGGCCGGAACACGATCCTTTGACTCGTCATTTATCCCATTGGAACAAAAAGGTCATTGAAATAGCTGAGAGTAAAGGCCACGAGGTGGTTGATTTGAATAAAGAAAAAGCTAACAAAAAAGAGTTTGAAGGGCGGGTCAATAAAATCGACCCGTCTTTGGTATTATTAAACGGCCATGGCGATAATCGTTCGGTTTGCGGGCACAATAACGAGGTGTTGGTTAGTGTTGGGGTTAACAGCCATCTATTAGAAAATCGTATTACCTATGCGGTCGCCTGTTCTTCGGCCAGGGTGCTGGGCGTGGAAGTTTGCGCCAAAAACAATACTACTTTTATTGGTTATGATGAATACTTTATTCTTAATTTGGATCGTAATTTTCTAGCCAATCCGCTGCAAGACAGGCGGGCGGAAAGATTTTTGGAATCCTCCAATCACGTTGCTATTTCATTATTGAAGGGGCATACCTGCCGGGGGGCATCAAACAATTCCAAACGCATTTCTCGCAGACATATCGCTTCTTTATTGACGAGCGCGACTGACCCCGAAGCTATTGAAGATGCTAAGGATCTTTTTTGGAATATGAGCCATCAGGTATGTTTAGGAGATGCGGAATCTAAGATTTAGAATTTGCCGCTAACTGCGCAGAGCGCAGAGCGGCCAGTAGGCCGCAGAAAAACTTGAAATCGTCAAAAAATGCGCCAGTGGTGGGCGGGCGGAATTCCTCAAGATATGCATGAGGGCTTTAATTGAAAACATTAAAGTTTATTGCGACTATACATCACCAATTGTAGCAGGATAAAAAAAGCGACCCGGGAGGGTCGCGAGAGGACTTATTGGGGAAGTTGTTTTCGACCCAAGTGTAGACTATAATTGTTGACAAGCACAAAAATCAAGGGTAAGGTAAAAATATAAGATGTATGAAAAGATAAAACTATGAGCTTATATAGATTATTTTTTCCTCAAAAGGATCCAAAATATATTAAGAGCCAGTATAATATTCCAGATGTTATTAGCTGGCAAATTGAGCTTAATAAAAATGGACTTGTGGCAACCTCTACAGAGTTGCCGGGTTTGGTGACCAATGCAAAAAATCCCGAGGAACTTCTAGAAATGATAAACGATGCGGTTTTAGAATATTTTGATGTCCCCAAAAGGGAATCCGATTACATTTTTGATACGTTAAATCTACATGGACAAGGCACTGTGTTGCTGAAGTAGGCTAAACAGAAGAAACAGTTTGCTCGGTTGTGCGGGGAGGAAATGAAACAAAAATTTTTAGACAATCTTTAAAATGAATCCCCACGATTGGAGCACGGTTGAAGGCGCGCGGCATTGGCCGGGAGAGGCACAGTCATATGGAAAAAATGAATACGTGTCCGGCCTTTTGAAATTAATTGAAGCGCAGCAGCCGGAGCGTGTGTTTGAAGTGGGGCTTGGTAACGGTTTTCCGTTTGCCGAAAGTTTGCTGGGAAAAAATATTGATGTCCACGGATGCGATGTGTCCAAATTTTTACTGCAGGAACTCGCACAGAAATATCCGCGCATTACATATTACCACGCGAGCTATGAAACGATGCAAGAAAAAGTGGGCGCGCAAAAATACGATGTGGTGTATTGCCTGCGTAGCACCTGGTATTTTCCGGATATTTTCACCGCGCTCAAAAATATGCTGGCCATCACGCGCTCGGGCGGCGCCGTCATTTTTGACATCATGAACAGCCAGTCGCCGGAAATTAAAAAATTTATACGCGCGATGCGATGGAAGAAATATCAGCAATGGGTAAAGTATGCGGCCAAGCGGATGCTCAACGCCGTCATTCGCACGCATTACACAATTGACACCGGCGGACTCGCGGCGCATTATCCCGTATCGCCCCATCAAATAGATGCATTTTTAGATACACAAAAAGTAGCGTATACTAAAATGAGTTTCAAGCAAATAACCGGTGAACGCACAGATTTTGATCCGCAAGATTTTAGGATTATTTACCAAGTGCAGGTGCCGAGCGTTTAAACCGCCATTGACAAAAAGCGGCATTTTTGATAGAGTAACTCCTTCATGACACGAATTGAAGATACAACACTTAGTTTTAACGAACTCGGCATCGGACCTGAACTCTTGGCCGTTATCGCCGAGCGTCATTTTACGCATCCAACGCCCATTCAACGAGATGTTATTCCCGTGGCGTTGCAAGGCGCAGATGTGGTGGGCATTGCGGAAACAGGCACGGGTAAAACCCTGGCTTTTGGCGTACCTATGTTAGAGCGGCTCATGGCCCATGGCGGCCAAGGCCTTATTTTGCTTCCCACGCGCGAACTAGCGCTTCAGGTGGAGGAAGTATTGCAAAAACTCGGTGGAAAAATGGGTCTTCGCACCGCGGTCTTAATTGGCGGCGCGTCCATGCATCTGCAACTGCAAATGTTGCGTCGGAATCCCAACGTGGTGGTGGCAACGCCGGGACGTCTTGCGGATCATTTGAAACAAAAAAATTATTCTCTGCAAAAGGTAACTATTGTGGTGCTTGATGAGGCAGACCGCATGCTTGATATTGGCTTCCTGCCGGAAATTAAACGAATTTTGAGCGCCGCGCCAAAAGAGCGTCAAACGATGTTGTTTTCCGCGACCATGCCGTCTGCCATTACGCAGATTGCGGCGCAGTTTATGCGGAGCCCTGTTCGGATTGAAGTGGCGCGCGCGGGCACGGCCGCCGCCCATGTGCAACATGAAATGTATTTGGTTGCAAAAGATGCCAAAATGCAGTTGCTTGATAAAATTTTGACGGACACTCCGGGAACCGTTTTGCTGTTTTCACGCACTAAACACGGCGCTAAAAAAATTGCGCTCGGCGTGCGCGCCATGGGACATACCGCAAGTGAAATTCATTCAAACCGATCCCTCTCGCAACGCCGCGCCGCCCTTGACGGATTCAAGTCCGGAAAATTTCGTGTGCTGGTGGCAACGGATATTGCCGCGCGCGGTATTGATGTGAAGGGCATTACACTGGTGATTAATTATGATTTGCCGAGTACGCCGGAGGACTATGTGCATCGCATTGGACGCACTGGTCGCGCTGGGTTAGCCGGCCGCGCGGTATCGTTTGTCACGAGTGATCAACGGTCAGATATTAAACAGATTGAGCGGCTGATGAAAAAATCAATTCCGGTGACGGCGCTTCCCACGTTGCCGCCGCGTCGAGCGCCGATTGCGATAGTGCATGAGCGGGAGCCGCGCACACAGGGCGCCTCTTCTTCTCGTTCTCGGCGCGGTTACGAGCCGCGCCAGGGGCGCCGCGCCGCACAACATCGTGGCCAGCCGCGCTCCAACCGTTTCCGCACACGCCGTTCCGGAAGAGGATAAATAAAAAAACGTCCTGATTCAATCGGGACGTTTTGCGTTTACGGAATTAGTAGAGCCGGATTTTGTGTAACCAGTTGGCGCGGAATCCGTCACGCGCGTTGAACGTGAAGGTGCCAACACCGATGGAATGCGGACGTAGGGTCACGGATGGCTGGATTCCACGAACCAAAGACAGCGACTTCCGCACCTTCTTTGGTTCAACGGCTTCGGTGAATCGTGCAAGCGTCATGTGCGCTCCCCACGGGCGACGCAGTTCAATGCCGGCTGACGCACATCGTTCAATTATGCGTTCTACCACGATGAGCCACTCTTCGTTCGGCGTGCCGGGCGCAATGACCGTTGTGCTATTGCACAGGAGGGGCATGCGATACTGCACGGCGCACTGTTCGCGTGTCGTCACGGGCAATGAACGAACTGCTTTTCTCACGGCAAACTGCAGGTTGGTTACTAATAGGCTATCTACTGCCCGGTTTGTCGCTGTGCCAGAGAATGGAACATAGCCATCTGCCACGTTATAATCCGAAATGGTGCTGTGCACGTTTGCGGGGAGATACCGGAAAGGATTCGCAGTATACCGGATGTGAGGAATGCCGCATCTGGCGAGCTCGTCGCCAACTAGACTTAAAATCATTGGCATCCAGAATCTGGTTGTAAAATCTGGCAGGAATACCACGAGAAATCCACCTTTTTCACCGGTCACCACAGGATCCGGCTTAAAACCCTCGCGGCGAACCACCGCCTCTTGCTGGCGGAACCGTTCACGGTAAATCCGCTCCTGCTCACGCAGGAATGCCTTGATGTCGGCCACGTCTCCCTCCTGTCTTGGAGGAACATTATCAGAAGAGCACGTGAGTGTCAAGTGCTCGGCCCTGCCGAGGAGCGCTTAAGGGAGAACCTGCCATAGGGATTACTCATTGAAAGATTAAGGTTTACCTTTGTAACCCTTATCCTACCAGAGTGTCACCCTTAGAGGTGAACTGTACAGGGCATTGACATCCCCGCCTTCTTCTGGTATAGTCTATTCAAACACTCCAGCCAAGCGCTGGTAGAGGAGGAAGCGATGGTTCTGCGACAACTTGGCAAGGTGAGCGTGCGTGTGGACGACCTCAACCCCGTGGAGGCCAAGCGGGTGGACGATGCGCTTCATCTGATGAAGCGCATCAAGGACCGCGAAGGTGCGGTGTCGGTATTCTCTGTGCTGGCTCTCGCCGTGTTTGGGGTGGCATTGGCTTTTGTCGGGAATGCGTTTTTCCCGGCGGAGTGGTCGCCCGAGTTCAAATTCCTGATGATGGCACTGTGGTCGTTGCTCGGTGTCGCTTGCGTCGGGTTCGTGGTCCGGTGGATTACTCGCGGCAAGAACGATCAAGACGCCATTGTGCTCTGTCTGCAGAAGATCAACAACTGCGAGCGCGTTCGGGAACTGCATAGCGCATTGCTGTGCGACAGCGAGTACTACCGGCAGGCCTTCAGCCGCACGGAGTCGCGCGTCCGACAACTTGACGCCGTCTAACTAGGGCATCCGTTCTACACCCGGCGTGTGAGTTTACCAAAACTCCCGCCGGTCTTTTTTATTTACAAATCTCTGTGGTATTATAAGCAGTGCTATGACTGAAGTAGTACCACAAGAACACCGGGAGGAACAAACGCGTGCTCCGGCACGTAAGAAGCTTTTTCGTTACGACATTGATTCATCTTTTTATGATAAAGAGGTGTTAGATGCGCTGCGTGTCGCAGAGAGTAAAAAACGCGAGGAGGCGGAGAAAATCCGAAAGGGCGAGATGCAATCGCCCGGATGGGAAGTGCTTGATAATCGGTATCGGCGTTTATATGGACTTGACGCCGGCGGCATGGGCGCCGTTGATCTTGCGCTTGATGAACAAACCGGGCGGCTCCTGGTGGTCAAGCGTATTTTACCAGAAATGTTAGAGAACAAGGCCATTGCGACGCGTTTTCTGCGTGAAATTAAAGCGCTTGCAAAGACCGGCGAGAATCCGTTTATTGTCAATGCGCATGATGTGGTGGATATGCCCGATGGCGGCAAAGCGCTTGTTATGGAATATGTTAAAGATCCTGATTTGTATGAACGCTTGAAAAAAATGTATATTCCGACGGATGAATTTGCCGCGTCGGTAGCCATGCAAGTGTGTCTTGCGCTTGACGGCGCGCACGCGCAAGGAGTGATTCATCGCGACCTCAAGTCAGATAATATTTTTGTGCATTCTGGCGCGCATCCGGAGCACGGTGATGTGCACGTGCGTGTTGGTGATTTTGGTGTTGCGCAACTTGACACGGTTGATGCGTTTACCAAAACGCCGCCGCACGGCACGGCTCGCGACGCTTTGCGCGCAGGAGGGAATGCGGAAAAACGGCTCACGGGTTTTGGCTATGTGGTGGGGACGGTTGATTACCTTGCGCCGGAATCAATCACGGATCAGAAGTATGATCGCCGTTCTGATTTATATTCGCTTGGTGTGGTTATGTATCGTATGATTGCGGGGCGTTTACCGTTTAAAAGCAAGGATGTTAATGAAATTTTGCGTATGCATAGGGAAGAAGCGCCGTATCCACCGCATGAGGTGCGGCCGGATCATGTGGAAAGCCCGCTTGAGCCCATTGTCATGAAGTTGCTGGCAAAAGATCCGAAAGAACGGTACCAGACCGCGATGGAAGTGGCGCGATCCATTAAAGACGCGATGACCGCGCGTGATCCCACGTTTGCAGAAAAAGAGCCATTTGCGGGATTACCGGTAGCAAGCGGTGTCGGTCACGATGTGCTATACTCTAAGGAGGCATGACCAGTCTTTTTATAGAACTTGGTTTACTTGTCGCACTGGCGGGAGGATTGTCAATTATTGCCAGTTTGTTGCGACAGCCACTGATCATTGCGTACATCGCAACCGGTATTTTGGTTTCTCCGCTCCTGCTGGGCGCTGATCATGCTTCCCTGGAAGCGCTTTCCCAAATTGGGATTGCGTTGCTTTTATTTATTGTTGGGTTGGGGTTAAGCCCCACCGTGTTGAAAAAAATTGGCGGTGTGGCGCTGGTGACTGGCGTCATTCAAATTGCGGTGATTGGTGGGCTTGCGTTTATGATGGGGCAGTGGTTTGGGTACGGCGTGTTGTCATCGCTCTATCTTGCGGCGGCGCTTGCGTTTTCTTCAACGATCGTTGTGGTGCATGTGTTGACGGAACGCGGCCATTTGGAAAAACTCTACGGCACCATCACGGTGGGCATTCTCTTGGTACAGGATGTGGTGGCAGTGGTGCTTTTGATGGGAATGTCCACCTTTTCGCTTTCGGATGCATCGGAAGAGGGGATGCTGATGCTGGTGGCGCGTGGCGGTATTTTGCTTTTTGTGCTTGGTATTGCCGGCGCGTATATTTTGCCGCACGTGGTGCGATCAATCGCGCGCTCGCGCGAATTGTTATTTATTTTTTCACTGGCGTGGCTCTTTGTGGTAGCCGGTGTTTTTTACACGTGGGGATTTTCAGTGGAAGTGGGCGCGCTTTTGGCCGGTGTCGCGCTCTCCGTCTCCGTCTATCGTTTTGAAATCAGCGCGCGCTTGCGTAGCATACGGGATTTTTTCATTATTGTCTTTTTTGTACTGCTTGGACTTTCAGCAGATATTGATTCAATTACACTCGTGTTGCCTGCGGCGCTTTTGTTATCGCTGGTGGTGATTATTGGAAAACCGCTGGTTGTGATGATAGTGATGGGTCTTTTGGGCTACACGCGACGCGCGTATGTGCCTGCGGGACTTGCGCTTGCGCAAATTAGCGAATTTTCTTTCATTCTGATCGCGCGCGGTTTTGATACGGGCGCTCTGCCCGCCGAGTTTATGACACTGATCACGCTCGTTGGACTTATTTCCATTACGGCGTCCACCTATTTTATCCATTATAGTGAGCCGCTCATACGCTTTCTTGGGCCGGTTGTTGCTCTTTTTGAACGCGCGAGCGCTGTTGCCCGCAGTGAGAAAGAAGGCGCGAAGCCGGAGTTTCTCCTGTTTGGTCATAATCGCATCGGGTATGCCGTGATGGAGTATTTTCGTAAAAAGCACGCGTCGCTTCTGGTGATTGATTATGATCCGGCGATTGTTGAGCGGGTGAGCGCGCAGGGTGTACCCGTGCGTTATGGAGACGCCAGTGATGAGGATTTACTCGCTTCGCTTCCGTGGGAGCACGTGCGGTATGTCATTTCCACCATTCCGGAAGAGGAGGTGAGCATGCTGATTGTGCGCGTGGTAGAGCGGTATCGTAAGGGAGCAACCGTGATTGTCACCTCGCATGATATTGATGAAGCGCTTCGGTTGTATGAACGCGGCGCGTCGTTTGTGATTATGCCGCATTTTTTGGGCGGGGATTTTTTGGTACAGATGTTGCAGGATATGGCGAAGCGCCCCGTGGCGTTACGCGCCGCGCGCCGACATGCGCTTTTGGAGCTCCGCGCGCGTAAGCAGCTTGGTCAGGCGCATCCGCGCTATATTCATTAGCAGGGGTTGTGTGCTATACTAACGGTACGTTTATTATTAATTTATTAATCTAACGCTATGGAACCTATTCGCATAGACATCTCCATGGAGGAGCGTGCGTCGCGTTTAAAGCTCTTCACGCGCTTTTTTTGGTTGATGGTTCTCATCTGGCCCATTTATATTTGGGCGATTTTTGTCTCGGTGGTGCAGCTTTTGCACTGGTGGGCGATTCTGTTTACCGGACGCTATATTGGAGGTCTTTGGAAACATCAGGCAAAGTTTTTCGTGTACGTGACGCGATTTAATGCGTGGCTGTGTTTGCTGACGGATCGACGGCCGTACCTGTTCAAGCAGGGGGACAGTGGTCCAACCGTGAAGAAATAACTTCTCAAAAAGTGGCCGGGAGCGGCCACTTTTTGCTATACTACCTGCATGGGTATTTTGAAAGGCCGCGAGCGAGCCAATTTTTTTGAGGCAGTTGCCGTGATGTTGGGCACGATTGTAGGTGCGGGTGTTCTTGGTATTCCGTATGCCGTAGCGCGTGTTGGTTTTGGCATTGGTCTGGTGTATCTCCTCGGTCTGGGCATCATTTCGCTGTTGTTGCACGTTTTTTTGGGCGAGGTGATTATCCGCACTAAAGATACAACCACGCAACTGGCGGGACTT